>Ga0222718_10003679_pt1 | contig 13062 bp, 17 predicted proteins | sample C33_27DmetaG_FD_165045 | JGI IMG/M metagenome (GOLD analysis project Ga0222718, IMG submission 165045) | Estuarine water microbial communities from San Francisco Bay, California, United States - C33_27D | ecosystem: Environmental > Aquatic > Marine > Unclassified | place: USA: California... | reverse complement strand
GGGATACAACATTGAGGGTAAATATCCTGTTGCTAAAGCTCTAGACGAGCTACTGAGAAACAAGATCGTGGGAGTGGCGAGTGGGCGAGCGGAGTTTGGTCCAAGAGCATTGGGCAACCGTAGTCTGCTCGCCGATCCAACTGGTCAGGAAATGAAAGATGTTGTCAATAAAATTAAAAAGCGTCAAGAGTTTAGACCATTTGCTCCTGTTATTCTTAAATCAGAAGTTCATAAGTATTTCGATGTGAATCGTGGATTTGAAAGTCCATATATGCAATATATTGTGAAAGCAAAAAACCCTGATCAGTATCCAGCAATTGTTCATGCAGATGGAACCAGCCGAGTTCAGACTGTTACAAAAGAGCAACATCCTGGATTATGGAGGTTGTTGACTCAATATAATAAGCATACAGGAACACCGATGCTCTTAAATACCTCTCTGAATATCAAGGGAGAACCAATGGTAAACAGCCTGCAAGACGCTAAACGGTTCGAGAAAAGATATGGCGTGAAGGTTGTGTCATAGATAAATAAAATATGACAGCTGAGATATTAGCATTTCCGAAAAACTTTAAGAGAACAACTTCTCTTGGGGTTTCTATTAACCTTTATTCTGAGGAGGAGGTAGATATGGTTCTATTCTGCCTTAATATCTTCGGCAACAAAGAAACAATTCACACAAAAGAAGATCTTAGGTTTGCAGATCCAGCATATACGCTGACCTGCATGAAGGAAGCCTATAAAAGCTATTTACTCTCGCCAGATGCGAAGAGTATCATCTATTACATTATGAAAAATGTGAGTGAAGTGACATCTTCCATAAAGGGAGGTTCTGCGTAATATATCTTCAACTCTAACATAAGGTCTATACATGTCCAGAAGAAAAACCAATCTTCAACTAATTCAAGACGATGAAACCAACAATAAAAAAGGAAACAATAGACTAATCCCACGGCTCAACGACTTAGATGTTTTTGATCCATTAACACCCACCCAAAAGGCATTTTTTGATGCCTATAATTCCTCTTCCGCGATCCTTCTTCATGGGTCAGCAGGAACTGGAAAAACTTTCATTGCCCTCTACAAAGCAATCGAGGAAATCCTCGAAAAATCTAATAACTTCAATAAAGTCGTAGTATGCCGTTCCGCAGTTGCATCCCGCGATATTGGCCATCTTCCTGGCAATGAGATGGAAAAGACTGAAGTGTTTATGCGCCCATACATAGATATGTGCCAAGAATTATTCCCCGATAAACAGCAAGCATTTGAACGCCTACAAGAAGCAAAGAAGATTGATTGGATGATCACTTCATTTGTTCGAGGTATTACGCTTGACGATGCAATCATTATTGTTGATGAATGTCAAAATATGAATGACATGGAACTCAACTCAATTATGACACGTATTGGTCAACGCAGTAAAATTATATTTGCTGGAGACTTTAGACAGTCAGACCTCTATACAAAATCTACTGATAAATCTGGTCTACAAAAGTTTATGGTGATTGCTGAAATGATGCCTTCATTTAAAATTTTTGAGTTTACACCAGAAGATATCGTTAGAAGCGAACTCGTCAAGGAATATATAATAGCAAGAGAAAAATACGAACAACAATACTCTTGACTTCTCAAATAAAATAGGTTATATTATGTTATGTTCAATCATGTGAAACAACTAAACGACTTCGCCCAAGATAAGACTGTCCCAGGAGTAGGTAGAAAATACTACACCGAAACTGGGGCAGCATATCCTTCCGTTACAACTGTTCTTGGCGTTCTGTCACGCGACTCTATTAAAGAATGGAGAAACCGTGTTGGTAACGAAGAGGCAAATAAGATTAGCGGTCAAGCTGCTACTCGAGGAACTAAGATTCACCTATTGTGTGAGAAAGTTCTCGATAATGAAGAGATCGATACAAGTAAACTCTCATTATTAGACCTTGAAATTTGGAATGAATTTAGACCTCTCTTAAATAGAATCGATAATATTCATGCTCAAGAAATCGCTCTATACAGCGACCATCTAAGATTAGCTGGACGTGTAGACTGTATTGCTGAGTTTGATGGTAAGTTATCAATCATCGATTTCAAAACCTCTAAAAAGCCAAAGAAAAAAGAGTGGATTGAAAACTACTTTGCTCAGGCTGCAGCATATGCAATAATGTATGAAGAGCGAACTGGTATTCCTATCAATCGTAGCGTAATCATGATTGCTGTCGAGGGTGATGACCCACAGATATTTGTTGAAAAACGCGATAACTTTGTTCCGTTACTACTCAAAGCAAGAGACATTTGGGAATCTGAAAATAACTCTTGACATTTTTTTACTTATATAGTATAAATAATATTGTTCGATGAAACGAACTAAAAGGTAGACAGGACGGGAGTGCGAATCTCCCCACCTCCACCAATCCCATTACAAGTTTCTTATGGGGGTGTATAGGATCGACTGGTGCTTAGTAGGTAAGTGGAGAACAGGTGTGCAAGCGACCTAGTCCGAATGGTCTAAACCGTAAGAAACTCGTAACTGCAAACGATAATTTCGCAGATGAGGGTTTTGCTCTCGCAGCATAGCCACTCGGGGTCAGGGGACGCCTAGCAACAGAAGTCCCCAACTAATTATGAAAGGTTTATTATGAAATTTCTTGATGCGATGACAGCAGTTTTAATATCTCTATCATCAACCCCAACATTAGAAAATGATGATGGCAGTAAAAATTTAATCGATCCACAGATCTCTTGTTTGACACAAAATATCTATCACGAAGCAAGAAACGAATCAACAGCAGGCTGGATCGCCGTTGCTGATGTCACGATGAATCGTGTTAAGTCGGATGCTTTCCCAGATACAATTTGCGAGGTAGTTTACGAGAGTCCACATTATCGTAGTAAATTTTCTAGAAAACTATATCCATATAAAAACCGTTGTCAGTTCTCTTGGTATTGCGATGGTAAATCTGATGAAATTAAGAATATCAAAAAATACAAGCAGATATATGAAGTCGCCAAGATGACTGTCAAAAATGATCTAGATATAACAGATGGTGCACTTTTCTATCACGCTGATTATGTTAAACCTCACTGGGCAGAAACAATGAATGTTACTGCTCGTATTGATGCCCATATATTTTATAAGCCGAAGAACTAATGCATATTGTTGTTACAGGTGGATGTGGCTTCATTGGTGGTCACTTAGTAGAAAAACTTGCGATGCAAGGTTACCAGATTACTGTTGTTGATGATCAACGAAATGGTAAGTTTGTTACACATCAGCCTAATGTTGATTATATCTTTGAAGATGTTTGTAACTTTATGCCTCCGCCATGCGATGCAATCATTCATTTAGCAAACACACCAAGAGTTCGTCTATCATTTGAGCAACCTGTTGATGCTATCTTGAATAATATTGCCCCAACAACTCATGTAGCTGAATGGGCGGCGACATATAACTGCCCTCTTTTCTTTGCTCAATCTTCTAGTGCGCTTTATAGCGAACCACATTCTAATCCTTATACTTTCGGTAAGGCTATGAGCGAAGAAACTTTGCACTTCTACCAAAAACACTGGGGTATCAAGTTTCATATGATGTATTTCTATAATGTGTATGGACCAAGAGAAGCAGATTATGGTGAACACAGCACAATTATTAGAGCATTCAAAAATCAAGTTTTGAAAGACGAAAGTTTAAAAGTTTTTGGAACTGGTTTGAAATCCAGAGACTTCACTCATGTTGAGGATGTCACAAATGGTATAATGAAACTTTTGACATCACCAAAGAAACCAAAACAAGCACACTTCGGGTCATCATACCCATACACTATTCTGGAAATTGCTGAGGCGTTTGATCATCCATATATTCACGAATTTGATAAGCCTGGAGAGGCTGCACATACTATTTGTAAAAACCCCTATATAAAAAGGACACACGATGTTATTCGATACATTAAGGAATGGAAAAGGAGAAATCATAATGCCTAAAGTTGTGATTGATAATGATTTTACAACTGATGCATCAACAGTAACTGACGAATATCTTGTAACCAAGCAATTTAAATCATCAGCCGATTTCTCACAACATATTGAAAAAGAAGCGTCGCGGACAGGTGCTGGTTTCATTGACACTATTGTCGCATATTGTTCTAAGTCTAATATTGAAGTTGAGTCTGTTAAAAAACTTTTGACAGCATCCCTGAAAGATAAAATTAAAGCTGAAGCGCAAGATTTAAATCTCATCAAAGGTGAGAAGTCTGGTAAGTTGCCGTTCTAATGGAACCATTTGAAGTTTATAAGTTATATCTCGCTTTGAAACTTCACTTTACCACAGAAAAATATGACATCACGAAAACACGTGGTGCAGTGAAAGCAAGCGAAAAGGCATTTTTAAAGCGCAAAGATATTATTGCGATGCGGAAACTCGCACGAGATTATAAGAAGAAAGAAATCATTGATTTGCTTGTAGCCAACTTTGTCTCAGGTGATAAATGGGGTGGAATGTTTGATACCCAGTCATCAGAGATCTATAAAGAGTGGAAGGCTCGCAAATCAAGGAGAGATTATCAGTTCGTCCAAGATGTAGAACTGATAAAATTAGAGATGGAAAAGCAATCTATCTCTAATCCATTTGTAGCTGAACAGGGGCATCATGCTCTGGTATATCGACTCTACTTGGGCAAAAAAATTACGATAGAATCGTTAGTTTTGCTTGACAAATTGTTCGATTTCAGCTATAAAGAAGAAGATGATATTTTCCTGAAAGATATCTCAATGCTTATCAGGAAGTATCGTCCGTTTGTTAAACTAACAGACAAGATGAGGTATGTAGGTGAAAACTTTTATAAATAACTCGTCCGCTGATACAGGACAAACATACAACGAAGACAACGCTTATACGGAGAAAAAATATGTCGTTTAATTCACTATCTGACTTGCGCAAAGCAAGAGGCTCTTTCGATAATCTAATGAAAGAAGTCGAAAAAATTGACTCCCCCCAACAAAACTACAAGAAAGATGACGGTAACGAGTGGAAACTCTCAGTAGATTCCGCTGGTAACGGTTACGCTGTCTTGCGTTTCTTGCCTGCACCGAAAGGCGAGGAACTCCCATGGGTTCGCATGTTCAATCATGGTTTCCAAGGTCCAACTGGTAAGTGGTATATTGAAAACTCGCTTACTACGCTGAACCAACAGGATCCAGTTTCCGAGTTGAACAGTGAACTGTGGAACAGTGGTGTAGAAGCAAACAAAGATCTTGCTCGTAAGCAAAAACGCCGTTTGTCATACTACGCTAATGTTCTTGTTGTTAAAGACTCAGCTAATCCTCAGAACGAGGGTCAGGTGATGCTTTACAAGTTCGGTAAGAAAATCTTTGACAAACTGAAGGATGTTATGCAACCTCAGTTCGAAGATGAATCACCAGTAAATCCTTTTGATTTCTGGGAAGGTGTGAACTTTAAGCTGAAGGCTCGTCAAGTCGATGGATATCGCAACTATGACAAGTCTGAGTTTGAATCAACTCCTACACCTGTTGCTGAAACTGATGAAGAGATTGAAGCAATCTGGGGCAAGCAACACTCACTAGCTGAGATTGTTAGTCCTGACAACTTCAAGTCTTATGATGAGTTGAAGCAGAAGCTGAATATGGTTTTAGCTGGTGGTGCGAAAGTAACTACTGCTGAGAAAGTCGCTGAGCAAACTGGTGATGTTGAAGACCAGATCTTTGTTCAGGAAGCTAAGACAGCGAAACCTGTCTCAGTAGTGTCAAGCGATGATGACGATGATGATACGTTGTCATACTTTGCCAAGTTGGCAGAAGAAGACTAAGAATCATTCTCCTATGGATGATGGAAGGGGGGACTTCGGTCTCCCCTTTTTTACATTGCACTCATTGAACGCATGTCGTTAAGTCGTTTGAGCATATTTCCTACAGAATCTTTAGTGCTTGGGTCTGCAATAATTGCTGTTGCATCAACTGGTTGATTAGCTTTACTATCAGGAGTGGCAGCAGTTCCGCCTGTATTTCCACGTGAATTAGCTGCACTCATAGAAGCTGCCATCGCTGCTTGCTCTTGTAGTTTTGATTCCTGAGCATTACTACCAAGAGTATCAGCATTTGGTCTAGTCGGAATTGCTTCAGGAAGCATCATAGACTTATCTTCAATTTGTGCTAACATATCTTTGCGCATATTAATTATATCGCGCTCGCTTGCACCACTTTCACGCATTTCAGCTTCTCTGGCTGCGATTTTATTTTTGATATCATTTTCAGCTGTTTCTTGTTCTGTTTCATAACCGAATATATCTCCACCAATTCTTTTCGCCCCTTCAAAAAGACCGCCAAAGAATCCTTCATTGCCAAAAGAACCTGCAACTTTTTCTTCTACTTGTTCTAACTGCATTTCTTTCTTTTGTGCAGCGGTTTGAGTTCCAAGAAATCCTTTACTATACAACTCTTCTGAAATTCTCTTTTCGCTTTCAGTTCTTAAAGCGAGCTGTTTATCTCTAAATGCCTTTTCTTCTTTGGCGAGTTGTTCGGGATTATTTTCAAGTGCCTTTCTAGATTGATTCAATCTTTCGAGGTCTGATACACCTTCTTCGCCCAAACTCGCAGCAAACTTTTCTGCTTCTGCTACATCAAACAAAGCGGCACTTTTTCTGAATTGATATGCGCCTGTGTCTTCATCCCCTGCCATTCTGTATTTTTCAGCGATCTTTTGAACTTCCTTTTCGTTGCCTCTGTCGAAAGCTCTGTCAAGTTTCTCGATTTCTGTTTTTTGTTTATCTGGCTCAAGATTAGCTCGTTCTATTCTCTTAACAATAGCATCTCGTTTACCTTTATTGGCAGCTACTTCCTCTTTACTTGCTCCAGCCTGAGCACTATCGGCAAATAGTTCTCCGAATGCTGCAAATCTTTTGCCGCCGCCAGAAGTGAGGTTTGCTTCAGCAGCAGCTCTTGTATTTTCTGGCTTATCAGGGTTCGTCAATGCCATACCAGAAACAGCTCCCAAGAAAGCTGACAGACTCATAGGTATTTTTTCGTCAGCCTTCTTACCTATTGTTGCTGCGACTGCTCCAGCCTTTCCGAATCTACCTTTAATTTCTTCTTCTGATGGTGGTGGTTCGGCAGCACCAGATCCCATCACAGCAAGACCTTGTGTGTTTGTTGATGTTTGTTGTGTATTTTGTTGAATTTCTTGGAGTATCTTAGTTTGTTTTGCTAACTCATCCATTGAGAGTTCTGTAGCAGCTTGGATATCCCCAGCAACTCTGTTAGTTGAGCTAGTGGTTGTAGCTACACCGCCACCAACTCCAGCTGCAGCAGCTTGTCCGCCTTTTGATGAATTACCAGTTTTAAAAGAAACAACATTGTTTTTTATTTTCGTGGATTCTTTTACAATATCTTTGAATCCCATTCCTCTGCTTGCTGTTTGACCTGCTACAGTTCCTCCTGCAGCCCCAGTTGTTCCAGCCGCCGCCGTTCTTGCTGCACCGCCTCGAACTGCTTGTGTTCCTCCAGCTCTGAGGGCTTGCGAGCCAGCCAATCTTGCTCCTAATGATAGTAGTGGTAAAGCCATATCTTATCTCTTTTTAGCTGCTTCTGTTTTCTTTTTTAAGTGTTCTAACAACATACTAACATAAACTTCTCTCTCCCATGGAACCATCTTTTCTAGTTCGGTCAACGAATACCCATATTCCTGCATCATTAAAAAGTTTGTTTTAAACAGGTTCATGAGCGATTCATGAGAGAGAGTTAGACGAAAAAATTTTCGTAACCATCAATATTTAAGTAATTGTCCTTCTTGCATTCTCTACATTTAAATTCTATTGTATGATATAGTTGGGGCATAGTCTCAAAAAACTCTTTGATGTTTTTGAACTGATCAGGAGTAAGGTTTTCGATCCACTGCACTCTTTCATCTGGAGGGCTTGATTGAAAATCAATAACTTCATCCTCTGTATAAATTGTTTTTATGTTATTTGCAGCAACAATGTAAATATCCATTTCTTCAGTAGCATGAATTAGGTCATGAACCTCATCAACTCTTGGATATTTCATTTCAATCGCAATATTATCAGTGATATTAAATGTTTCTTTGTGTTCATCTAATCTTTTCACCTCAACATCGTCAAGGTCTAACTCGGCTTCAATTTCAGCGTCACATTCCCCGCAATTAACATTTAATGTAATAATGCTCCCAACAGATTGAGAACGAAGCTGTAAAAATACTTTCTGAACGTCAAACAATGGTAGTTTATCACCATCAACTTTCCCAAAGGAACAGTTTGTAATAATTTGTTGGGCTGTTGAAAGAACATCCTTTGAATCGGAAGACTCATTCGCCATAACAAGTAGCTTTTCCTCCTTTACGAGGAATGGTCTGAACTTAAACTCTTTTTGTAAAGAGCTAACATTCAGTTTAAATGTTTGCACATCAATTTGTGGTAATGCCATGATTTATCTCACTTTAAATATCGAATCCTAAAATATCATCAGCGATCTCTTTGAAATCACCATCTTTTAGGATGTTTACAAATCTTTTAATGTTGCCGATCGGACTATTATCGAGCGTATCAGAAGTCCAATATCGGTAGGTGAATGTAATTGTAATGCGAACTGGGGCGTCTGATGCTTGGCTGACTGGTGTTAAGTTAATAATTCGTGGCCAACATTCTTTGATCTGCCACTTACCAGTTCGGTTGTCATTTCTATCTAACGTATAGATGTCAATGTCGCCAACGTAATCATCATAGAAACCAACTTCTTTTGATTCCATATTGGCTGTCGTTCCCATCCAAGATTCAAAGTATTCTCTCACATTCCAGTCTGTGTTACAATAGAACGTCAACGCGAAGGTATCACCAAAAAACTCAACGCCGTGTGCACGGTATTCAGTCCAGTTGCCAATCTTAGTTGCCGCGAAGGTAGAAATAAGTCCAGGAATCGCCGCTTCTTCACAAAGCAATGAGATTTCTCTATTGCTTCCTCTATTAGAAGAACTGGTCATCACAACCTCAAACCTACTAGCTCTCGCAAGGTCTTTGCTTCTCACATTAGAGAGAAAATCATTTAATTGAAATGTTGAATTAGCCATCGAGAATGCCTTTTTCGATTAGTAGTTGTTTGTTAGCTTCATGGGCTGCTTCTACATCATCTTTGTTCTGACCATAATACGCGACAGCATATCCCTCATCAACCATAGCCTGATTGATAGAAATTCCGTCAGCATAAATGTCACCAAGCACACGACCAAACTTTCCAGTTTCTTCGCCTTTATAGGTTCTTACTGTAATTTTTTTTGCTGTTTTTAATTTTTGTTTTAAGTATTCTTTTGACAGAAGTCCTCGTTTCTTTTCGTCGAGGTTTCTTGTCCTTGATTCTGGTGTATCAATACCGAATAAACGAACACGGCATTTATGTAAGATGTCAAAACCTAAATCGATAATAACATCACAGGTATCACCATCAATAATTTTAGTTACTTGTGAAACACGATATGAAAAATCTGTTGGGTCGCCTAGTTTAGCCATTAAATCATTGCCCTTGAATCTCTGAAGACTTTATCTTTCGTTGCGCCTTGGAAGTTCTCAATAGGTAAGAAAATCGCCGCCTTCCAGTCTTCTGGATTTACTTTATAGAATCTTGTTACTACATTACTCAAGAGATATCTTTTAACACAAGGGCGGATTTCGTTACCGACACCCTTTAACAATGACCAGTTATATCTCATTTTTGTATCTGCGCTAATCGTTTTGCTGTTGGCTGTTTCCATTAGTTCTCCTAAAACTTTAGCGCGAAGCATATAAGGAAGATAATGGAGATTCAATCCATAGAATCCACCAGCCGCTGGTTCATATGGAAGAACAAGAGGAAATGTGTCGTAATATGGAAGTTTGTCTTTTGTTTTTGGGTCATATCTGTAAAGATACATACTACCGACTTCAATATTACCAACTGTCTCAAAAACATCATTTCGCATAGCATCAGCAGGCGAGTTGATGTTACTCGCTAGTTGCCGAACTTGCCTCTGATACCACTGAAAACTTTTTCGTTGATTGTCCGAGTTTGCTCGTATTTGTTCAAAAGGATTAGCCATAACCCTATTTATACGAAATGCCTAATTCTTTCTCGGTTAATATCTTAAATTCCCAACCCTGATCAAGACAAAACTCTGTGGCACTTTCCCATTTTGCGATATTAGTGCCATATTGTTTGACTTCTTCAATAAAGCGTTTGGTTTTTCGTTTGGGTATGTTCGGCTCTTTGGTGAAACGCTCTGGCTTTATTTCGATAAGATACTTCTTATTGTTTAGCTTCATATAAAAGTCGGGGAAGTATCTATGCATTCTTCCGTCGACAGGGGATCGATATGGAATAGCTATTTCTTCAGAACCCCATTCAATAATATTATCGTTCAAATCACACCAATTCATAAACTTTAACTCATATGATGAGCGATAAATGATGTTAGTCCTATCTCCGCGATATTTTTTCGGATTTCTAGGTTTAAATCGACCTTGGTGTAATTTCTTTGAATATGGCATTATAAATAAGATTAAATAATAAAAACTATTTATAGAGATTCTCGCATGAGCACTAATGTCAAAAACGAAAATTCGAAAACTGCTGCTACTACGAATACAGGTATCACAGCAGAACGCGCAAGAACTGTTCAAAACGAAAATGGTATTGATAATAATTTCAATTCTTCAAAAAAGTTTGAAGCCACGATACATCGATATCCAAATAATCTCGGTCAAGATGAACAACCGCACTCTTTAAATATTTTCATCAGTCAATATGTTCCAGGTGGCGCGAAAGAAGTAATAGCAGAAAGAAATGCATCTGCCGCAAGAGAACTTGGAATTGCTGGTCCAAGGACAGGTAACGAGGTTACAAGTGAAAATGCGCAAAATTATGGTAATGCTGTTCGAGCTGGTGTAGTCATTGGTGGTGGCGTTACGGCAGGAGCATTCGCTGCAAGTAAAGTTCCTCCAGGTTTTAAAACACTCACCTCATTTGTCACGGGAATAGCAGCAGGAGCAACTGTAAATAAGATTGCTCAGAATTCTACAGCAGTTAATCCGCCACCAGCACTGAGGATTAGGGATGTGATTCAATTACATATTTCTCAATCTCCACAAGCCAAATATGGCGCGAATTTCGAAAATGAAGCTGTTGGAACTTTGCTTGGAACTTTAGGTCAGGGCGGCGATTTCAAATCAGCACTAGAAAAACTTACAGACGGAACAGGGTCTGATTTGCTATCAAGAGGATTAGCAGAACTTGCAAGTATTCCTAAAGAGTTCGGATTGGGATCTAATGATTTTGGAACATTGGCTAGAGCGACAAGTAAAAAAGTTCGAAACCCATATCAAGAGCAAATTTTCAAATCAATGAACTTCAGAAACTTTGCGTTTCAATATAAATTTGCACCAAGAAATCAATCTGAATTTAATTCAGTTATGAACATCATTGACCTGTTGAAGTTTCATATGCACCCTGAAAAAGATCCAGGTGGAGCATTTTTTGTATTCCCATCAGTATTTGATTTGGAGTATAGATATAAAGATAGCAGAAATAATTTCGTAAATAAAATCGCGACATCAGTATTAACTGACCTATCAGTAGATTACGGTTCAGAGGGAGTCTTTACAACATTTAGAGGCACTAAAGGTCAACCTTCTGAAATTACTGTAGCAATGAACTTTAGAGAAATTTCTCTGCTTACAAAAGATATTGCCAGCGGACAACTTACAAATGGTTCGGGAACAGGTTACTAATGTTTAAAAAAATGCCAAAGTTAGGTTATATCTTCAATGGCAGTTTTGTTACTGTCACAGATATTTTACGCCGTGTTGCACCAGTTGATGAAAATCTTAATGATTTAATACTAGAATATTATGAGATACAAAGCGGTGAGCAACCTGAAGATGTTGCATACAAAATTTATGGAGACCCTAAACTCTATTGGACTATATTATTAGTCAATAATATTGTAGATCCATATAATGAGTGGTATATGTCAGATGAAGTTTTGAGAGAATTTGTCGATCAGAAGTATGGTGTTGGTAATAGTGCTAACACACATCACTGGATTTTACCCGAAAGACCTGAAATTTGTGTTGAATATGACAGAGCTAAACTAGCTAATGGCGAAATCGAAGAGGTTTCTCATTTAAGGCACGAAGAAATCGAAAATGACAATAGGCAAAATATTAAAATTGTTTCTAAGAGATATATCTTAGATTTCGTAAATGAATTTAATCAATTGATGAATCAATAAAATGGCAGAATTAAATACGAGTGCAGGCGATGTAATTATCGAAGAGGCATATATCACCTCTACCGCAAGTGGCTCTACAGAAATCAAAAACTTTATAATAGAATTTGACATCTATATGGATGTCATGTCAAACACTATGACTGCATACTTTCAAATTGCCGATGGTGTTGGTTTGATAACAGCTATTCCGATTACTGGTCAAGAAGCTCTTACAATTAAATTTAAAACTCCTGGTCTTGAAGATGTTTTTCATAGAACATTTATTATTCACTCTGTTACAAACAGAGCTTTGAGGAGAGACAGAGAGCAATATTATACTTTAGAATGTATTTCTCCTGAAGGACAAGATAGCACCGCTTCTGTTCTAACACAAAAATTCAAGGGTTCTACTGACGAAATATGTGTAGAAATTTTTGATGAAATCACAAATCCAAGAATACTTTCTCCAGATGGAAAGAAAGGTTCTAATTCCCTAATCGAAATTATTGATACACCGCATTCTTCAAATAACTTCGAGTTCATTAGTAATCATTGGTCAGCATTTAAATGTTTAAATTTTCTTGCTTCGAGAAGTCGTGGCGCAACATTAAACAAAACAAACTTTATGTTTTTTGAGAGGAAAGATTCTTATTATTTTGGACCATTAGAGTTTTTCATCAGCCAATCAAAACAATCTAAGACACTTTATGATGAATATACGAAAGTTGAAAGTCAAGAAGAACCAGTATATGATGATGTAAGAAGTGGACAATATACTTATATTTCTCCATACATTAGTAGTC
>Ga0222718_10003678_pt1 | contig 13063 bp, 14 predicted proteins | sample C33_27DmetaG_FD_165045 | JGI IMG/M metagenome (GOLD analysis project Ga0222718, IMG submission 165045) | Estuarine water microbial communities from San Francisco Bay, California, United States - C33_27D | ecosystem: Environmental > Aquatic > Marine > Unclassified | place: USA: California... | reverse complement strand
TTTAAAACCTTTCTTAGCTAAACTTACAGCAAGAACTTTTGCGTTATTAATTACATTTTTAGTATATATTTTAAAATCATCAGATAAAGCCTCTTTAAAGCAGACTGCTTTAGCAGCAATTACATGCATTAATGGTCCACCTTGCAATCCAGGAAAGATAGCACTGTTAAATTTTTTTATTAACTCTTCATTATTAGTTAATATAATTCCTCCTCTTGGTCCTCTTAAAACTTTATGAGTTGTAGAAGTGACTACATCAGCATATTTAGTAGGATTAGGATAAGCTCCACCTGCAACTAATCCTGAGAAGTGAGCCATGTCCACTAAAAAATATGCTCCAACTTTATCACATATATTTCTAAATTTTTTAAAATCAATTATTCTTGAGTATGCACTACCTCCTGCAATAATTATTTTAGGTTTTTGTTCTACAGCTAATTTTTCGACACTTTCGTAGTCTATTAAACCCGTTACCTTATCAACTTCATAATGAACTGCATTAAACCATTTGCCTGATTGAGCTGGTTTAGCACCATGAGTTAAGTGACCGCCAGAATTTAAACTCATACCTAAAATTGTATCACCAGGTTTAATAAGAGCTAAATAAACAGCTCCATTAGCCTGAGCGCCTGAATGAGGTTGCACATTCGCAAACTTACAATCAAATAATTTTTTTGCTCTTTCAATAGCTAAATTTTCTGATACATCAACGTGTTCACAGCCTCCGTAATATCTTTTAGAAGGATATCCTTCTGCATATTTATTTGTTAAAACTGAACCTTGAGCTTCTAACACAGCCTTGGAAACTATATTTTCTGAAGCAATTAGTTCAATATGATTTTGTTGTCTTGTAAATTCATCTCTAATTGAGTTATATAATTCTTTATCAGCATCTTGTAAATTCAATTTAAAGAAATTGTTTAAATAATTATTTATTTTTATTGCTGTAGACATATTAAATTTTTTTCACTCTTCTCAAGTGTCGACCGCCCTCAAATTTAGTTTTTAAAAATATTTCAACTAATTTTAGCGATAAACTTTTTTTTGTTAATCTTGATCCTAAAGCTATTATATTAGCATTATTGTGTTGCCTAGACAATCGTGTTGACATCTGGTTGTAGCAAACTGCTGCTCTAATGCCTTTGACTTTATTCGCACTTATAGCCATACCGGTTCCAGAACCGCATACTAATATACCAATATCACTTTTTTTATCTTTAATACGTTTTGCAAGTTTTTTTGCATAGTCTGGATAATCTACAGATTTATTTTGGAAAGGACCCAGATCAAATATTGAAATATATTTATTTATTAAATGATTTTTAATTTGTTCTTTTAAATCATAACCAGCATGGTCTGAAGCAATACAAATTTTTTTAAATAAAAAATTCAATTTAATTAAAATTATAATCTAATACACAAGCAACTAGATGAACTCTATTTTCTTCTCCACCGTTGAAAGCATTATGGTATTTCGTATTATTAGTTATCCAAACAGAACCGTCTGCCGGCATATGTTTAGCCACATTTTCTATTACCATCAAACAGCCTGGATTAGTAATTATCGGAATATGTAATCTAGGTTCTGGGTCTCTATGCCAACTTAAAGTTGACCTTGGTTCTTTTAATAAAATTCTAATTCTTCCTAATTTATATTTAGAAGATAAGACCTCAATTACTTCTTTAAAATAAGTGTTTTTAAATTCAGGAACAAGTTCAGTGTAAGAACTTTCATCAATTGCAACATCTCGAGAAACTTCATTGCCTGATTTATCTGGCTTGGTCCAATAAAGTCCTCTAGCTTTATTGCCTTTAATAGATTCTGGGTCACCTAGAACTCTTGTAAGACATATAGCTCCAAAATGAGAAACACCCCCCGCTGTTTCAAATTTTTTAATTTTTATAATTTCTTTATAAGCTTTTTGTAGTTTTGATATGTCAAAGTTTAGATTTTGTTTTTGAAAATCCTTAAAATTAAGAAATTTTTGTTCTCTCTTTGAGTTTAAATTAATTACATTTTTAGAATCAGTTTTCATGTTTTATTGTTATTTATCTCTTTGTAATATATATTTGTATAATACATTTGTCGCATTTTAAATTAAATTAAATCATGATTACAGGTAAATTTCCTAGCTTAAGACTTCGTAGAACAAGAAAATATACATGGTCTAGAAAATTGGTCCAAGAAAACAACTTGTCAGCAAGTGATTTAATTTATCCTATATTTTTAATTGAGGGAAAAAATAAAAAACAAATTATTAAATCAATGCCAAATATTTACAGATATTCTATAGATAAGTTAGGAGAAATTGTAAACAAACTTGTAAAAAATAAAATACCAATGGTTGCATTATTTCCGTCCACTCCTAATTCAAAAAAAGATCAATACGGGAGTGAAGCGTTAAATGAGAACAATTTAGTTTGCAGGGCTACTCAGTTTATAAAAAAAAAATTTAAGAATGATATAGGAGTAATGTGTGATGTTGCTTTAGATCCCTATACATCGCACGGTCATGATGGATTGTTAGAAAATAGTTATGTAATAAATGATGAAACAAATGAAATTTTAATTAAACAATCTTTAATACAAGCTCAAATGGGTTGTGATGTTATTGCTCCTTCAGATATGATGGACGGACGTATTGGAAAAATTCGAAAAGCGTTAGATAAAAATAAATTTCATGATGTACAATTATTATCTTATGCTGTGAAATATGCTTCAAATTTTTATGGACCTTTTAGAGATGCCGTTGGATCTAAAAAATCTTTAAAAAGTGATAAAAAAAATTATCAAATGGATTTTTCAAATAGCAATGAGTCATTAAGAGAAGTCGCATTAGATATAAAAGAAGGTGTTGATATGGTAATGGTTAAACCTGGGATGCCTTATTTAGATATTATAAAATCAGTTAAAGAAAATTTTAAAATTCCTGTTTTAGCTTTTCAAGTGTCTGGTGAATATAGTATGATTAAACAAAGCATTGATAATGATTTGATCAATGAAGATTCTATAATTGAAAGTTTAATGTGTTTTAAAAGAGCCGGCGCATCTGCTATTGTCTCTTATTTTGCGTTAGATATTGTAAAAAGACTTTGAATTAATTGAAATGATTTTCTAAAATAACTCGTGATTTTGGAAACGAAATATTGTTTGGAATAAAAAACTTATTTTGCAAAACTTGTCTTGTAAAATAAAGAGATTTTCTGATTACAGTATTAGTATAATTTTCGGGTATTTCTTTTAAAATTAAAAAATTTGGAACTTCATATATATAACCGTCAATTTTTATTTTATTTAAAACTTTGGCATCTTTATTATTTTCATATTGTTTAAGATTAGTATCGTAACCTAACTCTTTAATAAGATTAATTTCAAAAAAAATATATAAATAGATCCAATTTTCTATATTAATTGAATTGATAAAATTCTCAAAAGAATTGTATATATTTTTATTTGGTTGCGAATCTGGCAATAAAATATTTAACAACGTGCATATAGAAATTAAGGCTGATGTTCTCTCTTTGTCATTAAAATATAGTGGAGAAATAGGTTTAATTAATTCAGTTTTAAAATATCCAATTTTATTTTCACCTTTTGAATTATGAGAAACAAATAATTTATTAGAAATTTGTAAATAGTTTCTAATTTTTCTTGAATTACCACCATATACAATGCCATCAATTTTACCTTTTTTTTGCGTAAAAATATTTATTATGTTGGCGTTTTCTCTAAATTTTCTTTTTGATAAAAGATAACATTCATCTTCCCAAATCATACATTTAAAATTTTTAGAAGTTTAAAAGCTGCATTTTGTTGAGCATTTTTTTTTGAAGAGCCTGTACCTATTATTTTTTTTGAATTAGGTATCTGAACTTCAGTTTTAAATACTGGTCTATGTTGAGGTCCAGTCTTTCTAAAAAAAATGTACTTTGGTAATTCTTTAAATTTTTTTAAACTAAACTCTTGAAGTTTTGTTTTTGAATCAATTTGGGTTACTGTTGATTTTAAAAGATGCTCCTCCCAAAAACTTAAAATAAACTTTTCAGATGACTTTAGACCGCTATCTAAATATATTGCCCCAACTATAGCTTCTAAACAGTCACTACTTATCTTGTCGGTGGACGTTTCAGCTTTTTTATGTGACGCTCCTAATAATATATATTTTTTTAAATTAATTTTTTTAGCAATAAAAGAACAGGTTTTTTTGTTAACTAAATTTGCAAATTTCTTATCAATGATTCCCTCTTTTTCTTTAGGATATTTTTCTAATAATTTTTGTGAAATAACTAATCCTAAAACCCTATCTCCTAGAAATTCTAATTTTTCATTGTTATTAATATTATGGTAACTTTTGTGTGTTAATGCTTTTTCTAATAAACTTACTTTTTTAAAATTATGGTTAATTTTTTTTTCAAATTCTTTAAGATTTTTTTCCATTATAGTTTTTTGAACAATCTTTCTATTCTAAAAGAGTCATTTAAATTCCAAAATTTAAGTAAACTGCTTATATTTGTATCGTTTGAAAAGAATATTATTTTAGCCTCCCCTACTAAATTCAAATTATTTACATATCCTACACTATTAAGATATCTGCTATCTTTTGAACAATCGCGATTATCACCCATTAAAAAATAATGATCTAATGGAACTTTAAATTTTTGAGTATTCTGTAAAGTGCCTTTTTTTTTATAAGACACTAAATGTACAGTTCCATTTGGTAACGTTTCGGTAAATGTATTAGTTTCTAATAAAAAATTTCCACATCTAATAATGTTTTTATAACTAATAGGTTTTCTTAATATTTTTGTATCGTTTATAAATAATTCACCATTTAAAAATTGAATTGTATCTCCGGGCAAACCTATTAATCTTTTTATATAATCTGTTCTATTATCTGCGGGTGTTTTAAATACAACTAAATCACCTCTTTCTGGATTTTTTGAAAAAAAACGTTCTTTTGAAAAATTTGGGCTAAATGGAAATGAGTGTTTACTATAACCATAGGAATATTTAGATACAAAAATACGATCACCAACTAGTAAAGTAGGTTCCATTGATGATGAGGGTATATAAAAAGGTTGAAAGAATAATGATCTGATTAAAATCGCTATTAATAAAGCTCCAAATAAAGTTTTGATATTATCAATAATAATAATTAATATATTTTTTTTCATATAGAAATAGTTACAAAGGCTACTGCATAATTTTTTTCATCTGCGAGTGATAATGAAATTTTTATTTTTTTTTTTTTAAACTTTTTTTCTATTAATTTTTTTGTTTGACCAGATAAGATAATATATGGTTTACCTGATTTTTTGTTGAGTATAATAATCTCATTGAAGCTAATACCGTTTGAAATTCCTGTGCCCAAAGCTTTAGAAAATGCTTCTTTAGCGGCAAATCTTTTTGAGTAACAATTGAATATATTTATATTTTTTTTACATTTTAAAATTTCTCTAGGACTATAAACTCTATGCAAAAAATTTTTATTTTTTAAAGAATTTTTTATTCTGTCAATGCTTATAATGTCGGTTCCAATTCCAAAAATACTCATAAATTTAAAATTCTTTTAAATGACTTAATGGTTGATGACATTCCTACAAAAATAGACTCACCTATTAAAAAATGTCCTATATTAAACTCTTTTATATTTCTTAATTTAACAAGAATTTTGGCAGACTCAAATGTAAGACCATGCCCTGCATGGACTTCAAGTCCCAAATCGTTTCCAAGCATTATTGCTTTTTCTATTTTTTTGAATTCATTTTTAAAGTTTTTTTTCTTGTTAACTAAATTACAAAATTTACCAGTGTGAATTTCCACACAATCTGCTTTGAGTTTTTTTGCTTGAATAATATCTCTTATGCTTGGTTCAATAAATAAACTTACTCTTGATTTATTTTCTTTCAATTTTTTAATTAAATTTTTTAAAAAACTTTTATTATGACTCAGATTCAAACCACCTTCTGTCGTAATTTCCTTTCTTTTTTCAGGCACTATACAAATGAAAGGTGGTTTACTTTTTAAAGCAATTTTTAACATTTCTTTTGTTGCCGCTATTTCTAAATTAAGTGGAATAGTAAGTTTTTTTTTAATCTTCTTAAGATCAAACTCATTTATATGCCTTCGATCTTCTCTTAAATGTATTGTGACTGAGTCTGCTCCACTTTTTTGAGCTAACAACGCTGCTCTTAGCGGACTTGGGTATGTTTCTCCTCTTGCATTTCTAACAGTAGCTACGTGATCTATATTAACTCCTAATCTAATTCCTTTCATTATAGGCTTCTACTTCCGGGCTTAACTGAAGGAATAGATGATAATTCTTTTGGTAATTTATCTTTTTCATAAGTAGGAATATTTAATTTTACTTGGGAAACAATTTTGTCTTTAATAAATGATTTACCGTTTGATCGATCTATTATACAGGCATAACCTAATATAATGGCATTATTTGATGTCACCAACTTTGAACATTCTAAGCTTGATTTGCCAGTTGTAATTACATCTTCTACAATTAGAACTTTACTACCTTTTTCTATTTTAAAATCTCTTCTAAGTTTAAATTCACCATTAACTCTTTCAGAAAATATGGTTATTTTATTTAATAGTTTTCCTAATTCATACCCAACTATAATACCACCCATCGCTGGCGACAAGATTAAATCAAATTCACCAAATTCTATCTTAATTTTTTTTGCAAGTGACTCGCAAATTTTAATTGCCTGAGAAGGTTTGCTCATTAATTGAGCGCATTGTACATACTTAGGACTATGTAATCCTGAAGAAAGAATAAAATGACCCTCAATAACAGCGTTAGTTTCTTTTAAAATTTTCAAAGATTCTTTTAATGAAAGCATTTTTTTTTTGTTTGTGTCTAATTATTTTAAAATTTAAATTACTTTGCTTTATTTGACTTATCAAGTTTGTAAAATTTTTCAAATCCTTAATTTGTAAATCAAATGAAAACTTTAAATATTTTTCTTTTCTTTCCAAAATGTCAACATTTACAATATTTCCTTTATTTAAACCTATTAATGAGCATATATTTCCTAAAGCCCCAGGCTCATGTGGTAGATCAACCTCAATAGTGCTAGAATAATTTTTTTTTACTTCTTTATTGATTTCTTGAGATTTATCTTGCCAATATCTTCTAATCGCCGCTCTTGCTTTTCCTGTTTTTGCTGAACTTAACCAATGTAACGAAGGAGAAGCATTTTTTGATGTAATTACTGAAACCATATCTCCATTTTTTAGAATACTTTGTAATGTTGACACCTGTCCATTAACAGAGCAACTTATAGCGCTATTACCTATTTTTGTATGCACTGCATAGGCAAAATCTATAGGTGTAGCTAGTCTTGGTAATTTAATTACTGATCCTTTTGGTGTGAAACAAAAAACGTTTTCTTGAAACATTTGTAATTTAGTAAATTCATAATAATGTTCAGGATTATTTCCTGTTTCAATAATTTCAACAAGATCTCTTAACCAGTCGTATTCCTTCCAGGATAGATCAGAAAACTTTTCTGATGATTTATATTTCCAATGAGATGCTATACCTCTTTCTGCAAATTCATGCATATCAAATGTTCTAATTTGAATTTCAATTCTATTTTTTTTTGGCCCAATAACTGAAGTGTGAATGGATTTATACTTATTAATTTTAGGTGTTGAAATATAGTCTTTGAATTTTCCAGGAATTGTGGAAAACTTGCTGTGAAAAATTCCAAGTGTTTTATAACAATCTTCTATAGTATTTACTATAACTCTAAAACCGATAATATCTGTTATCTGCTCTAATGATATTTTTTTATTTTGAATTTTTCTCCAGATTGAAAATGGTGTCTTTTCTCTTCCTGCAATTCTTGCCTCAATTCCATTTTCTTTTAATATTTCTATTAATTCGAATGAAATAGATTTAAAAGTATCATCTTTATTATTTTTTATAAATTCAAGACGCTGGATTATCAGATCTCTTGCGGGTTTATTTAATACAGAGAATGAAAGGTCCTCTAACTCGTCTCTAATTCTGTTCATTCCCATTCGGTCTGCCAAAGGAGCGTAGATCTCCATTGTTTCTTTTGCTTTTCTAATTATTTTGTCTTTATTTTTTACATACTGAATAGTTCTCATATTATGTAATCTATCTGCAAGCTTGACCAATAAAACACGAATATCTTTTGATGTTGCTAATATAAGTTTTCTAAAATTTTCCGCTTTAGAGTCTGATGATGCTTTATTTTCTAAGGCAGAGATTTTTGTTACACCATCTACTAAATTAGCTACTTCTTCACCAAATTCTTCTTTAACACTTTCATAAGTAACTTTTGTGTCTTCTATCGTATCATGCAGAAGTCCAGTGGTGATCGTAGCGCTGTCAAGTTTTAAGTCTGTTAAAATTTTTGCAACTGCAACAGGATGAATAATATAGGGTACTCCTTCTTCCCTTTTTTGATTTTGATGAGCCTCTAATGCAAAATGATAAGCTTTATTAACTGTATCAGCATTTAAAAATCTATTGTAAGATTTTATTTGGTTAATCAATTGATTGTTATCAATCATATCTTTATATTAACATTTTTATTCAGTCTTGTAATCTCTATCCTAGATTTTAAATCAAGTTTATTTATTAAAAACTTTACATTTTTCTTTAATACTGGATGACACCAAGTAGGATCTATTTGATTAATTGGATATAAAACAAAATTTCTTAAATGAGATTTTGTATGGGGAATAGAGAGATTTTTGAGTTTTATAATATCTCCGTTAAAATCTATGATATCTATGTCGCATACTCTAGGGTCATTTTTCTTTGATTTCACTCTTCCTATTTTTTTTTCGATTATCTTAATAATTTTATATAATTCTTTATAATTTTGATCAAAAGTTCCTAAAATTCCTATATTTAAAAACTTTGGCAAATTTTTATTAGGGTAAGATGGTGTCTCATAAAAGTTTGAATTTTTTTTTACTTTAAAATCTGACTCAATTAAAAGGTTTACTGCTTTTGAAATATTGTCAAATCTATTACCAAGGGTTGAGTTTAAATTTGAACCAATATTTAAATGTATCATTTATTATTTTTACTTAATAATCTTGCTTTTTCTCTATTCCAATCTCTTGTTTTTTTAACTTGTCTTTTATCATAAAGTTTTTTTCCTTTTGCTACCGCTATTTCAACTTTTACTTTGCCTTTAAGAAAATATAATTTAGTAGGAATTAATGTTAATCCCTCTTGATTAATTCTACCTATAAGTTTGTTTATTTCTTTTTTCTTTAATAATAATTTTCTTTCTCCTTTTGGATCATGATTGTTATATGAGGATTGACGATATAGTGGTATGTGAGAATTAATTAAAAATAATTCACCATTATTATCTACTGCATAAGAATCTGCGATACTTCCTTTTCCGTCTCTTAATGATTTTACTTCTGAACCTTTTAAAGAAACACCTGCTTCTAATAATTCTAAAAAAAAATAATTAAAACTTGCTTTACGATTTAAGCAAATAATTTTTTGACCAGGTACTAATTTATGCTTCATTAAAGTAACTTAGCTACTTTAAGTGCTTCTGTGACTTTTTTCTTTGTTTCGTCCCTAATTTCAACTAATGGTAATCTTACTGAAGGTTTGCACATACCTAGTAAAGATGCCGCATATTTTACTGGAGATGGATTACTTTCGATAAACAAAGATGAGTGTAAAGGTTGAAGCAATTTATCTAAAGCAGAAGCTTTTTTTAAATCTTCTTGGCAAGCTTTTTGAAAATCAGAAGCAAGTTTAGCAGCTACATTGGCTGTAACACCTATTGCCCCTACTCCACCCAGTTTATTAAATTCTAATGCATTATCATCATTTCCTGTTAATTGAATAAATTCTTTACCCATAGTTTTTAACTGTCTGTTAACTCGACTTAAATCTCCTGTAGCATCTTTAACGCCAACTATATTTTTTAATTCGTATAATCTTGCCATTGTTTCAACTTCCATATCAATTACTGATCTCGAAGGAATATTGTAGATAATAATTGGTACACCAACACTGTCGTTAATTTTTTTGTAATGTTGATATAAGCCTTCTTGAGTTGGTTTGTTGTAATAAGGTGTTACTACGAGTATTGCATCTGATCCTGCCTTTTCAGCAAATTTAGATAGTTCAACAGCTTCTTCTGTGGAATTGGATCCTGTGCCAGCAATTACAGGAATTTTACCTTTGCATTCTCTAACGGCTATTTCGATTATTTTTTTGTGTTCGTTGTGAGATAAAGTTGGTGACTCACCAGTTGTTCCTCCTGGAACAACACCATTGGTACCATTTTTTAAATGATAATTGATTAATTCAACAAAATCTTTTTCACTTAGATTTCCATTATCAAATGGTGTAATTAGAGCTACAATTGATCCTTTAAGCATAAAACAAAATAAGATATTAATTCGTAACTTATGATCAATAAATTAATTAGTCTAGTAATAATAACATTTTTTTTATTGATTAGTTATAGTTTTTCAGAAAATCAATTTCTTCTTCCTAAAAAAAAACCCTCTATTTTTACTGAATCAAAGAGAATAATTGATCAGGGTAGTTTGAAAAATTTGCCCCAGCAAAAACCTGTATTACAAGAAGAAAAAATTAAAAAAAATGACAATAAACAAGAGAAGAAAGAGGTAAAAAAAATTCAAAAATCAGAAAAAAAAGTTAAAGTTATCGAAAATAAAAATATTTTTATTCTACCTCAAAAAAAACCTTCGATTTATAGAGCTTCTACTAAGGAAAAAGAAAAATCAGCTATTTTAAATCAAAAAGATTTTGATAGGGCTAAAGAAACTATTCAATTTATAAAAGATAGAAAATGGAATAGTGCATTAAAAAGTGCAGCTAAAGTTAAAGACAAAGAATTTAGAAATTTAATTACATGGATGCATCTTAAAACTACAAGAAATGGAGCATCATTTACTGAATATAAAAATTTTATTGAACAAAATGGAGATTATCCAAGAATAAATAGAATAAGATATTTAGCAGAGGAAAAGATATATTTAAAAAATCATTCACCTACTTCAATAATTAATTGGTTTGAAAGATATCCTCCTTTAGGAGGTATTGGTAAAATTAAGCTTGCTGAAGCTTATTTAGAAAAAGGAAACAATGAACAAGTTCGTGAATTAATCAAAGAAGGATGGATAACTGCTGATATTAGAAAAAATGATCTTGGATATTATCGTGCTAAATTTAAAAAATTTTTAAACTCAGATGATCATATTAAAAGAGCTGATTATTTAGCCTGGGAAAGAAAACATTGGGATTTAAAAAGAATGTTGAAATACTTGCCCGCAGATCAAAAAGCTCTTTATAACGCAAGACAGATTCTGATTAGCAATTCCTACGGTGTTGATAATGCTATCAATAAAGTTCCTGAATATCTTAAACAAGATCCAGGTTTAGAATTTGATAGATTGAAATGGAGAAACAGAAGAGGAAGATTAGACGGATCGTTAGAAATTTTATATCGCAACTCTCTTAAAACAGAAAGCCAAATGATTCGACCTGACAAATGGTGGGATCAAAGAGAAAGTGTGGTAAGAAACTTAATATATAAGAAAAGATATAAATCAGCTTACAAAATTTCTAGTGAACATGCATTATCTGCAGGGCCTTCATTCGCAGAAGCAGAATGGCTTTCTGGGTGGATAGCGATAACTTTTTTAAATTCACCAGAATATGCAATTAATCATTTTCAAAATTTTTATAATAATGTTGGATATCCAATTAGTTTAGCTAGAGGCGCATTCTGGTTAGGTGAGTCTTATCAAAAACTTAATGAAATTGATTTAGCTACAAGATTTTATTCTGAAGCAGCTAAATTTCCTATGACTTACTATGGTCAACTTGCTTTTAATAAAATTAACCCAGGAGAAAATTTTCAATTAACTGATCAAAGTTTTTATAGCAAAGAATACGAAAAAGAATTTAAAAAGAATAAGCTAATTCGTCATATAGTTTTACTAAATGAATTAAATGCAACTCAATTAGGGAAGGATATATTTAAACATTTAGCAGATTTAAATATAGAGAAAGGTAGTGAAGTTTTAGCTGCCGAATTAGCTACTAGTGTTGAAAGATATGATTTTGCTATTCAAATTTCAAAAAAAGCTTCATATGAAAAAAGGTTTTTTAATAAATATAATTATCCAATAATTGCAACACCCAAGGAAATTAATAATAAAAAAATGCCTAATCAAGAAATTATTTTAGCTATTATAAGACAAGAAAGTGAATTTGATAAGAGCGCTAATAGTTGGGCTGGTGCAAGAGGAATGATGCAGTTGATGAAGAGCACCGCTAGGATTGTAGCTAAACAAGCAAAACTTCCATATAGTATTAGTGGATTAACTCGTGACCCAGAATACAATATTAAACTTGGCTCTTACTACTTCAACGGATTAATTGATGATTATAATGGTGTGTTTCCATTTGCTATTGCAGCGTATAACGCAGGTCCAAACAGAGTTAAAACTTGGCGTAGAGTTAATGGTGACCCATCCAAAGGGCAAATATCTTATATTAATTGGATTGAACAAATAAGGTTCGAGGAAACTAGAAATTATGTACAGCGTGTTTTAGAGAACATTAATGTATACAAATATATTCTAAGTAAAGGACCTGTAACGATAGATAGTTATTTTAATTAATTTTTGGCGGAAGAGGAGAGATTCGAACTCTCGGTACGATGTTACTCGTACGGTTAGTTAGCAACCAACTGGTTTCAACCACTCACCCACTCTTCCATTTTAACCAAGCTAATTTAGTACTATTTATTAATCAATTACCTTATAAATCAATCAAAAAAATGGTCAAATGAAGAAAAATTTATTAAAAGGTTCATTATTTACAGTTGGGGCCTCTCTTTGGTGGGGTATCATAGGCGTACTATATTTTAAGTTTGTTTCTTTTGCTTCAGCTTTGGAATTAGCAATACATCGTACTATTTGGACAGCTTTATTGTTGTTAATTACAACAACTTATTTTTCAAAATGGAAAGAATTTAATAGATTAATTAAAAA
>Ga0222718_10003674_pt1 | contig 13069 bp, 13 predicted proteins | sample C33_27DmetaG_FD_165045 | JGI IMG/M metagenome (GOLD analysis project Ga0222718, IMG submission 165045) | Estuarine water microbial communities from San Francisco Bay, California, United States - C33_27D | ecosystem: Environmental > Aquatic > Marine > Unclassified | place: USA: California... | reverse complement strand
ATGATTGCCCTTACGGAGGCGTATCGTGCTGGGTTTCGAAGATACAAGGGTCAATGTTGTGAAGAAATCAAAACGGTCGAGGGTTTCAGCACAAGAGCTTGGAACCCGGTGTTTCCCATCGAGGACTTTGTATATTCTCTCCCGAAAAAGGAAAGTAATTTTACGACGTGGAAGAATTTCACGAGTAAGGGTTCAATCTATAGAGACGTGGTTGATAACATCTCCAAGTGTCACGATCCACAGTTTCCTGAAATTAAAAAGAGACGCCATGTGTGGTCATTCAAGAATGGTGTCTTTGTCGGTAAGGAGTGGATTCCCGATCGAGGTGTTTATGATTGTCGTTTTTACCCCTATAAGAGTGATAAGTATGTATGCCTCGACCCGAGTATTGTCGCGTGCAAGTACTTTGATCAACAATTCGACGACTTTTCTCATATCGAGGACTGGACGAAGATTCCCACACCATGGTTTGACTCGATTTTGAAATATCAGAAGTTCGAGGATGAGGTGTGTAATTGGGCATATGTCATGGGTGGTCGGTTGTGTTTCGATGTGAATGATCTCGACAGTTGGCAGGTTATCCCATTCTTCAAGGGTATCGCTCGGTCTGGAAAATCCACTCTGATCACGAAAGTGTTTAAGAAGTTCTATGAAGCTGAAGATGTCGGGACACTCTCAAACAACATCGAGAAGAAGTTTGGACTTTCCGCAATCAAAGATTCCTTCATGTTCATCGCACCAGAGGTCAAGGGTGACCTTGCCCTCGAACAGGCGGAGTTCCAGTCCATCGTTTCGGGTGAAGACGTATCTGTTGCAGTCAAGAACAAGACTGCGATATCTATCGAGTGGAATGTACCAGGTGTTCTAGGTGGTAACGAGGTTCCCAACTGGAGGGACAACTCGGGGTCTGTGCTTCGGCGCATTCTCCCATGGAACTTTGGGAAGCAGGTGCAGGACGCCGATCCCCAACTCGAAGAGAAACTTCACAGAGAACTCCCTATAATTCTCCTGAAGTGTGTGCGTGGGTATTTAGACTATTCAAACAAATATAGGAACAGGGATATTTGGAATGCGGTTCCCACCTACTTCAAGCAGATTCAAAAGCAGGTGGCCATGGTTGCTAGTAGCCTTACAAACTTCCTGGAATCAACTTACGTCATACTCGGTGAGGATAAATTCGTCCCCCAGAAAGAATTTGTGGCCAAGTTCAACCAACACTGCCGGGAAAACAACCTCGGTAGTTACAAGTTCCATGGGGACTTTTACGCAGGACCATTCAGCTCCAGGGATATCGAAGTTAGAGTAGAAACGGTCAAGTATAATGGAAAAATCTTGAAGAACCAACCCATCATATATGGTTTGGATCTAGTTACAGATGATCTGACTTTTACGGACGACATCTAAAAAAAATATCCCCAAATAGTAATATGAGCCGAAGTGTCAAGGAATTTGTCAGGCAATCTGGTGTAGAAATTCAGAGTCCAAACTCGAATTCTAATGACAATTTTGCGAGAGAACTCGAGGAGGCTATGAATGTCGAAACGAACGCACAACGGGAAGCAAAGAGAAGAAGGGAAAGTGTCGCCAGAGCTTCCTCGTTTTTTAGAGCCCCTGGTCGTCCAACGCGCCCAGTACAGGTGCCACAACGCTTACAGGAAAACCTAATTAATAATCAAAATTATGAACCCCTCAGCGATGAATTTACCGATGTGATGTCGACGGCGCGTCCCCGTCAGGATCTTGAAATTAGCAAACTCAATCCTGGTATGTTTAACGCCACCGTAGATTCTGGTTTTGGTCAGAAAGATACATTGATTGACATTAAGAAAATACTCTCAAAAACACCCCTAGGTAGAACATCTATTGGTGAGGGTCTTTATATAGACACCAAGGAGATCAAGGGTATCTATGGACAATTTAAGACTGGATTTTCTCATACAAAAGAAAGTGGTCCCAGAGGTGATATCAATAAGGATTTTCATAGTGCTCAATTTATGCTCACTTTATCGAATGATATTGAGAGTAAAGGTGCAACCGTTAATTTTTACAGAAATGGGAAGATTCGTTTCTCGGGTGGTTTTGTTGGTACCAATATCTCCAATCAACCTGAACTCATTCGTCGTTTCATGGTCAATGCATACACAGATAGACAACCATTTTTTTACAACCCATTCACCTACAATAATCTAAGTGGTCAGTTTAGAGTCAACGGTACATTCAAGAGTTTGACCAGAATTGCCCAAAATAGTTCAATCTACGGTATGACCAGAGTCAGCTATGAACCAGAACTTGCTCCATTTCTCTATGCATACTTTGGAGATACCAAATTCATTCTCTCCGGGAGTGGTAACGTCCAGATTTCGGGTGCGAAAAATCCCAGTGACATGCTGACTTCGTACGACTTTGGGAAGAAATTTGTCCGGGATCTTAATGACAGAGGGGAAATCACGGTGACGGGTATGTTTGAAAAGGGTATCAAGACCAAAGTGTCTAAACCCAAACCCAAACCCAAGTCCAAATCCGTTTCCAAAAGGAAATACACAAAACGCACACTCACCAGGAATCAGGTAAATGCTATCATGATCAACTCTAAAATGTGTGCGCGGATGAAGAAATCCGAACTCGTGGATCTGGCGCGACGCATGGGTGTTGTGAATTTTAGAATAACAACCCAGGGTGGTTCCAGGCTTGCGACTAAAGATGAGATCTGTGCGAGAATCAAGAAAAAAACGGGAAAAGAGAATGTCACCGTTAATAATAAAAAACTCGTTGGAACTGGGAACACATTCCGGGTCGGTCGTAAAATTTGCACGGACATGACGAAGGAACAACTTGTTCGCGTCGCCGGGATTCTTAAAATCACCCTTGATGAAAAGGAAACTAAAAAGTCCATCTGTAAAAAGATTGAGAAGGTTAGAAACAACCTAGCTAAGCCTAAACCCAAACCCATAGCTCCACCCAAGCCCACAAAGAGACAGGTGCAGAGAGAAAAGAAAACTGCGCAAGTTGGTGTGAAGAGAGCTGAAGTCATGAAGAAACGGGGTCTCGATGAAAACTCGATTCGTAAGGATATCACCAAACTTTATGGTGACAAATGGATAAAGAGGTACAAACCCAATTTAAACCAAGATGTGCGAAACATGAAATCAGCTCTCAATGCCATTATGGGGGGTAATAAAATGGGCGTCCCCTTCAAGAAGAATATAAATGAGACAAAAAAGAAGGTTGTCAATAGGTGGAAGATGGAAAGACGTCGCGAACTAGAGAGAAAGTATCTCATGAACACCGTAAACGTTACGGGTATTTCATACAACATGAGGAATGCGTACCGTCGCGCAGCTGCCAATTACATCATGAACCAAAAGACGGCGCCCTCTAATAAAAAGATGGCCGATTACAGGAAATACTGGTTAAAGTTTAGAGCTAATCTTAATGGAAATGGAAATGGACAAAACCCATGGAACAAAGTCACCAAAGCCGCCCGTGGAAGAAATTTTATCCCGGCTCGAGCTCGGATTGAGAAAGTATAATCATGGTGTGAGGGTAAATGATGACACACGTACTTGGGGAACTCGATTAAATTCTTGGATGGAAATGGCCAAGGAGGAGTTCCTCGATGCGATCATTTACGTCACCGCCGATTACATTAAAATGGGTCGAAATAGTTGGCGGCGGTGCACACTACTGGAGAAGGAGTATCGGCCGCAATTGGATGATGACAACGAACTCATCATGTATATTATAGATAACTATGAACACATTGAAAGTAAAAAACATAGGGACATGTTACGGAAACTCTTCACTATGTGCAAGATATGCGACGATTGACGAGTTTGTTTGGCTCGGCGGTTTGTTTCAAATGAATTGTGTGGTAAGAGAAGTTGTAGGCTGGGAATAGATCTTTAATTTTATTTGACAAAAGGCTAGCTTGGACGATGCCCGGCGTACCCGAACACACTGAGATCTTTTCGATTTGGAGGAATTTATTCTCTAGTTGAACAAACCTCTTCAACATGTCACGATGCATCCCCTCCCTATGCATCGTGAGATACATATCCTTAGACGCACCATCACTTATGTAAAAGTGGTCTGAGCCCTCAACTTCCGTAGATGTTTTACGCGTTTCGAACATGAGCGCCAACACAACCAAAGCTACGATGACGTAGATCATTTATTATTACGGTGGAATTAATTTCGTCAAGTCGTCAATCTTCTGGAGGATGTTCTGAAACTTGTAGATGGAATCGACGTCAGAGGGTTTCACAATCTCAAGTTCAATTTGAAATGTCGCCTCTTCTTCCGAATCCATATCCACGTTGTCGCCATGAGAGATGGTCATGTCGATGCTCAGGTTCTTTCTGACGAAAGAGTGCCTCGTTTTATTACGCTTTCGATCCATCTCGTACTCACCAGATGTGGGGATCTCGCGGGCGACACAGAAACGCACATCGAGGGGTGAGCGTTTGAAATCCTCCTTAATGACACCAATCTTTTGGATCATCGTTTGCTCCCCAGTTTCTTCGTCACATGTGATGCGAACATTGTTGGCGTCGTTGTAATACACATCAGAGACTGTCGTTTTTACACTTTCCCAACCATCATATTTTTTCAAACCACCGAGAACACGTTTCCATGTATCCTTACCAACGTTGGTATCGAAAAGGGACCCATTATGCTTTCCAAGTCGAATTTCAATTTCAATGTCACCCTCATTCTTGTGAGCTTCGAAAATAGGGAGAACGTTGTTGGTGAGATCCATCTTACATTTACATATTGCGTCTTTCTCTTAAGCCTTTTATGAACGTAAAATATAATGAAGGGTTTTGAAAACTTCGGAAATACATGTTATTTCAATACAGCAGTTCAATGCCTATTACATATCCCAGTTCTCACAAACTATTTTATAAAAAACCCGTACGATGGTGAGTGTTCATTCACCAATGAATATTCCAAACTTGTTCATGGATACTGGACGAGGGGCGAATCACATTTGAGTGTTCAACCCCTCCTGACGGCATTCCAGGAGAAGTTCCCACGCTTCAAACTTAGACAGCAACACGACACACAGGAGGCAATTCTATGTATCATAGATATTATCGAGCGTTCCCGACCATTTATTAAACCGTGGTTTTATGGAAAGAAATGTCAAGAAACAATATGGCCCGGTGGTAAGACGACAAATGAAGAACCCTTCAGCGTTCATTTGGTGACTTCCGACGGAAACGATTTGGGGGACATGCTAAGAAAGAGTATGGATTGGAGTGTTTTAGAAAACTTTGAGGACAATGAGGGTAAGGTTCATAACGTGGCTACTACCCGATCACTCTTTTCAGAACTTCCCCAAGTATTGATGATTTCATTCGATCGAAAAAGTCACATCAAGATTATAGAAACAATTATGATCGATTCATTTGAATACAATCTCGTCGCGACCGCCGTCCATGAGGGTGGTCAGAATGATGGACACTACGCGTCGTTCGTCAAATGTAGAGGCAAATGGCATTTTATAAATGATACTTTTATTAAACAACACCCACTACCAGAAGAAGCTGGGTTCTATTTTATGGTTTACAATCTAAAAACTCCTCAATCTTGATGTCCTCCTTAATATTTACGATCGTTCTATAGAACGTTCGTCTATTGTTGGGGTGCGTCTTATCCATCCTCCTCTTTAGAGGTCTCCACCACATGCGCTTCCCATCATCCACAAAATCACACTCAACGATAGCCCCCTCCTCGAACCATGGTTCATTCATCAAGTCCATACTAACTTCGGATTCAAACACCAACTTCCCCTTTTCCTGTACATAGAGTCTCCAAGCTAGAGGACCCCCAACCGTGCCAGGTACTTCCCATGAAGGTTCCTTCTTCATGAGAAAATCCACCGTGTTCTTCTCTTTGGGTTTCCATTTAAACATCGTCTCGTGTGTCCCTATCTTAACGGGTTCATTCACAGGGGTGAAAACGAGGCCATCAATTCGTTGGGTCACCATTGGGAGATATACATCCAAAAAAGTGGTATAGTCCGCCATTCGGTGAAACGTCTTGACCTTGAGACGGTACATATCCTGTTTCATGTAAATGATGGAACCTGTAACCACCTTACATGCTTCAAGTCTCAACGTTAGATCTAGGTCCCATACGGGCTCCCCATTGGCGAAGACCGCGTCATACACCATAAGTGTATTCTCGTAGAGCTCTCCATCGAGAATTGTTCCCTCATAAGCCACCTTTTTTAGATTGATTGGAACCTCAAACATGTTGAATGATCGATTGACAAATAGACACTTCCTTTTACCCTCAAACGTGAGAGCAACCATCATATACCTCTCACCATCCGTCTTTTCACATACCAGATATTCGGCACCTTTGAGGATGGGAAAGTGTCGTCGCTCAATCGATATAGGTTGGGGTCCCGGAAAGTAATCCTTACTCTTCCAACAGGTGTGGATAAAATTAACGACGTGTTTGTAAAGTGGTGTGTCTAACTTTAGAAACATTCCGGTGGACATATTATAATTTGTAACGAAAACTTTAATTTACTTTCACACCAGCTGCGTTCAGTATATTACTGACACATTCATGTGTATAAGTCATGATCAACTTAGCTGCTGTAAATGCATAGATTCGTACATTTTTTTCTTTAAATTTCTCAAACATTTTGGGATGAATTTTCCATGACCCCGTCTTCTTTTCCTTGATGTTCTTTATGACGCTCTTCGTGTTCATCATCCATGCACGGGCATTCGTAGAGGTTACCCGGTAAATATCATTCGAAATCTTCATTCCAAGTTCTGTATCAAAGTGGAGACCCATCTGTGATACGGGTTCTGTAGAATTTTCTTTGATCTTCTTCTTGAAAAGATCCCAATCTACATCCTCCACCACACCTGGGAACACGAGACACCCCACGTTTTCATGTTTCTCGAAACATTGATCGATGGAATCAGTATCTACACCGATACCAAAATCGATAAAAATAATTCGATCATGGGTTTTCATACACTTCTGAATGACATCAGCCTTCTCAAATGGATCATCATTCACGTAAACAATCTGATTGTTGATATTTTTTTGAAGACACTTTATATTGAGACGGAGAACCCCATGAAGCGTTTTCACGTGGCATGATTTAGATCGGGTAACTAAAATGGTAGCCAAGTTCATGACTATCATAGAAGTCTAAGCCTTAAGCCTATCATTCATACAACCACCAAATGGTAAATTTCCTACATGACCCAAAGTTGTATTTACATCCGCGTAAATCTTACCATCAGCTTGCTGCCAACGACGACAAAACGCATAGTCCTCTGAAAGGTATCTATGGGTATCCGGGTCAATCATACAGTCAAACACCGCGTGATAGTCATCAAAGTCCCTGTTTTGGTGATCGTTTTTACACCAAAGCTCTGGGAACTTCTCCTCTAGGGTCTTGAAGACCGAACGCTTTATGACCATGAAACCCGTAGGTCCATCTAGGATCTCAATAAATCCATTGGTGATGGGACGATTTTTGGCACCAAAGTTGATTACGAGACTCGAAGACAACATGGACATGTCTCGTTCATCACCCTTCTTGACGGCTTCGGCAGCCTGATCCCACATCACAACCTTCTTGGGATAGCACGCCACAGAGAGATCATGCCCCGACTTTACGAGACGAACGACAGATTCGGGATCGAAGTGGATGTCGGCGTCGATGAACATGAAGTATTCACAATCTGTTTTTTGCATGAAACGACCAACGGATACATTACGGGCGCGGTGAACGAGTGACTCATTTTCTGTAGTATCGATATACAATTGAATATCCTCTTTTATTAAAAGCATTTGAAGCTTGATGATACTAGTCATATACTTCTCTAAACATAAACCACCATAGCATGGCGTTGAAAGAAAAAGTTTAGTCATATACTATGACAAAGCTTTAAACTCTAAGTGCTTTTTGATGATGGTTTCTATTTTATTTAGCGTCGGTGCAGACACCGAACACTTCTCACACATTTCATTTTTTGTTACAGTGGGATTCAATACCATATAAATTATTGTAGAAGCTACACTATTTGGTGTTTTGCTCATTAAATCCACACAATCCTCGGTGGCGTTACACATCTTGATACATTTTAGACGCTCTTCTTTGGTCACCGTGAAGGAATTCAAAAGACGCTGCAACACATCGAACGCCTTCGTCACGTAATTCTTTTCAGTCATACCTGCTATGGTGTCTTTGAACATCTGTGTCGTGCGACTAATATCCTTGGATTGAATCCCAAACATATCTGCAATTTCTTTCGTTGTTCGTGGATGCTTGGCGAGTCTGCACGCGTAAAGCACACAGTTCGCCTTCATCCCCAAACGTACAGCACCCCTCGTGAGCTTTTCATCGTTGAACTTTCTGTAATATATCTTTGCATCTTTCAAAACCGATTCTGGGAGTGTATGACACGCCTCGTCTATATCCTTGTACGCGTGGAAAAGTGAGCGATCCTTGTGATTCATAGACATATGAAAATTAATCTTCGCTATCCGTTTGGTTTCGTAGCTAGAACCCCGTTGTGTAGAAATGATCGTCCCCTTACCCCAATTCTGTGAGAATAGCTCAGGATTTGCATTGGGATTCCCACATCTCGATGGATCATTCACCTTCCCATCGTCATTCATCCCACTCGTCCATTCAGCCGTATCATCAACAAAATATGAATCCACGAGACCACATTCAGAACATGTGGGTAATCCCTCTCTCGAAAAAATTTTAGTTCCCGAACATTCTCGACATATATTTATATTCACTGGCTTTTCTTCTTTTTTTTTAGGTAATAGAGCGTCTAATTCAGACCATATAGTTGCCAGCATTGTTTTGAATGTGACAACCTTTTTTAAATTTTAAACAAACGCATTACAGACTTAGGCTTTTCACATGCATTTCAATCATATCAACAGTTTCCTTGAAGCTCTTACCACCAGATGTTGAGGGCTTCCACCCCTCCCATTCTTTATCGATACTCTCATGTCCCGGGGGTGGATTGATGTCCTGGCCCTCAATTTCAGCATCGGAGACGATAAATCCATCGAGATCGGAACCAGATTCCCCCTCGTCGTAAATATCACTGTCTGTATCCTCGACGTCAATCTCAGAATAGTAGGCGAACATGTCATCCCCCAAATCTTTCATCTCTAAGTCCTTGAACGTCGTACCACTTGGATGATGCTCCATCAAACTTTCAAAAGGAGCGGGGGACAGGGCCCCGTCATCTAATTTATAGACACATGCAGACTTGTAAATAAGTTCAGTGGGGTTGAGGTACCTGACCCCGAGGGTCAGGCCAGTATTCATTCCAACCACCCCGTACATTTGGTCTTCAATTCCGTCTTCATTTACAAGTAGTTTTACGATATCGTTTTCGTTTATTTCAGTTGGCACAATCATGCTTAGAGTTTTCTACCAAAAAAATATCAGGGATAATATCACAGATGAAAGTTATTATTTATTCGAAGGAAGGATGTCAGTACTGCGACCACGCGGTGACCCTCAGTGAGGCGGAGGGTCTCAAATACGAAAAAATTTTGATAGAAAAGGAGGAACTAAAGAAATTATGTGGTGGCAGTGTCGATTCCTACCCTCAAATATTTATTGACGGACGTCATATCGGAAACTACTTTGAATACCAGGAATACATTGAAGATGAATATGAACCCATACTAGCACCAACACTCGATAGATTTACTGTCTTCCCCCTGAAGTATCCAGAGCTCTGGGAACTCTACAAGAAGGCTCAAATGTCCAACTGGACAACGGAAGAGGTAGATCTATCCAGTGACATGGAAGACTGGAAAAATTTAAATGACAATGAGCGGAAATTCATCAAGTATATACTGGCGTTCTTCGCTGGCTCCGATGGAATTGTTTTTGAGAATATCAATAACAATTTCGCCGATGAGGTACAAATCTCCGAGGCTCGTTCATTCTATGCATACCAATGCCACAATGAAATGGTCCATGGGGAGACGTACTCTAAACTCATAGATAAATACATCAAAGACTCTACTGAAAAAAAGCACCTCTTCGAAGCTATACAAACTGTCCCCTGTATAGAGCGTAAAGCCAACTGGGCCCTAAAATGGTTCGATACCAAGTCCCGAACCTTCGCTGAACGCCTCTTCGCATTCGCCTGTGTCGAGGGGATCTTCTTCTCTGGGAGTTTCTGTGCCATCTACTGGCTCAAGAAGCGGGGACTGATGCCCGGGCTGTGCTTCTCAAATGAACTCATTTCCAGGGATGAAGGTCTCCACCAGGAGTTTGCTGTTGAACTCTTCAAGCTCCTACGTAACAAACCCTCCACAGATACGATTCACGCCATCGTTAGGGAGGCTGTGGAAATTGAAAAGGGCTTCATCTTGGATGCCCTCCCCTGCAATCTCATAGGGATGAACTCCGAGAAGATGTCCGAATACATCGAGTACGTTTCCGACCGTCTCCTAAAGCAAATTGGCCAGCCCCCATTATGGGGTTCCAAAAATCCCTTCGACTTCATGGAAAATATTAGCCTTGATGGGAAGACCAACTTCTTCGAGAAGAGGGTCGGGGACTACGGAAAAATGGATGACACCTCGGATGATATTGGATTTGACGAAGATTTTTAATGTGACTACATATTAAATGGCGACACACACTATGAATTTTCAAGGTGCAGAGATCACATGCCCCAAATTGACAACCACCTCCAACGTGGAGGTTGGCGGGGACCTGCCAGTCACAGGGAATCTCATCGTCTTAAGGAACGCCACAGTCTCTGGGGACGCCACAGTCTCTGGGGACGCCACAGTGTCCTCCAACCTTGAAGTTGGTACAGCCAACCTCTTTGTGGATACGACGACAGGGAGGGTTGGTGTGGGAACGACAAATCCAGAGGGGGGTCTTCATATAAGTGGTAAGACCTTCATCTTAGGTCAAATTTCTACAGTCCCCACTGGTCCCGATGGAGCCATGTATTACAATTCAACTCTAAATCAAGCTTTCATAAAGGCGGGTGGATCATGGATATCACTTACACCTTTCGCCGCACCTACAAGCATTAGTGGTTTAGTCGGATGGTACTTACCCGAAAATTGGACCGGAAGTCAATGGACTGATGTTTCCGGATCCGGAAACCACGTTACTACTTATTCAGGATCTATATTGTACGATTCATCTCATAACGGTGAAACTCACGGTGCCGAAACAACCTTCCCAGTTTTATACGGGAGCACTTCGGCTACTATGAGCTTCCCCAGTGCCATTTTACCATCGACATATACCTTAGTGTCAGTCACACGATATAATGGAGGGACAAGACGACGTATTCTTAATGGCAGCCCCAATAACTGGCTTTCAGGACATCACATAAATAAGGCTGGGGTCGCGCATCACGATGGCTGGTTGACAACGGAGATCGACCGTCATGGAACTAAATGGGTTATAGGAGTTGACCAGAATTCTTTATATAGTTCCAAATCTCAGTCAAGGATTTGGGAAACTAATACGGGTGGTGGTGGGACGAGTACAAACCTGAGAATTAATACGGGGACGAATAATGAACCGAGTGATTGGATGTGTGCAGAGTTGATCGTTTATAACAGAACACTTACTTATGAGGAATATGGAAAATTGACAGATTATATACAAAACAAATATGTTATATATTAATAGAATGGACAACTATAATAAATATATGAATGCAGACGAATCCGGACGCATGGAAATCCGAAATGAGTATTCAGATGAAAACATGTTTAATTCTATGTTAGAATATAATAGGATACATTATAGAAAAAAATCATATCCCCAAATTGAAGAGCAGTTAGATATGATTTATAAGTATGGACTAGAACACTGGAGGGTTGAAATAGAAAAAATAAAAGCCCTATACAACGAACTTCCCGGATATACACACAAATATGAAGATAATCGTATAAAAATATTACAAGCCGAACTCCAAGCCGAAAAGACTAAGGTTACTACACTCGAGACACAATTTACAGACCTCTTAGCGAGAGTTCAAACTTTAGAGAGTGCCTAACCACCCACATTTAATAACAGGTATTTCATTTCTTACCTTATATTAAATGGCGACACACACTATGAATTTTCAAGGTGCAGAGATCACATGCCCCAAATTGACAACCACCTCCAACGTGGAGGTTGGCGGGGAGCTCACCGTCACTGGGAACACCACGGTGTCCTCCAATCTCACTGTGGCGGGCACAGGAAGTATCGTAGTCCCAGTAGGTACAACTGCTCAAAGACCAGCGACCGGTCTAAGTGGGATGGTGAGGTTTAATACGACGGTGAATAAGTTGGAATTTTATAATGGGACGGTGTGGATGGGTGTGGGTGGTACATCGGCTACAGGTGGGACGGTGACCGATGCTGGTGGGTACCGCATCCACACCTTCACAACTTCTGGGACGTTCACTGTGTCATCAGGTGGTGAAGTTGAGTACCTGTTGGTCGCTGGTGGTGGGAGTGGGTCTATCGGTCGTAATGATAACAACGTTCCTGGTGGTGGTGGTGGTGCGGGTGGTATGCTTACTGGAACATTTACAAGTCTATCGAGCGATTCATACACTATCACAATCGGTGCGGGTGGTGCACTGGTGTCGTACAACGGTAGTGGAACAGAAGGAAATCCTGGCACTAATAGCATTTTTCACACTGCTGTTGCTATAGGTGGTGGAAGAGGTAGATTAAATAATCTAACTTCTAACGGCGACGGTGGAAGTGGTGGTGGAAGTGGTGGTGGTGGTATTAATACTGCACCCGCGAAAGATGGTGGTTCAGGAACGGCGGGGCAAGGTAATGACGGAGGTAGAGCAGCGCCTTATACTTCAAATGGTAGTAGTAATAATGCAGGTGGAGGTGGAGGTGGTGCGGGTGGAGCTGGTAACGATGCGGCGAGTGGAGTGGGTGGGGCGGGTGGTAATGGTTTAATTTCAAGTATTTCCGGAAGTTCTATTACATACGCAGGTGGAGGGGGTGGAAGCGGGGCTACATCGGGAAGTGGTGGGAGTGGGGGTGGTGGGAGTGGTAATA
>Ga0222718_10003672_pt1 | contig 13070 bp, 7 predicted proteins | sample C33_27DmetaG_FD_165045 | JGI IMG/M metagenome (GOLD analysis project Ga0222718, IMG submission 165045) | Estuarine water microbial communities from San Francisco Bay, California, United States - C33_27D | ecosystem: Environmental > Aquatic > Marine > Unclassified | place: USA: California... | reverse complement strand
CAAATAGAAATTTTACAAGAACAGCCGTTACCAATGACGGTTTTAGGTATAACAGGAACATTGGCAACAACGGATTAAGGAGAATATATGGCATTTCCATGGTTAGCATTAGCAATAGGCGCAAGTACAGCAGTTTCTTATATGGGAAGTGTACAAACTTCTAAAAATATAAAAGCAGGTGCGGCGTGGGATAAATATTATAGAGATATTAAAAAAAGCCAAGATATTATTGCCGCTAACAAACAAGCTAAAAAATTATTAAGTGCAAAGAGAGCCGCTATTGGTGCAAGAGGTGTGCAGTTTACAGGATCATCTTTATTTGAACAAGAACAAGTAGTTGAAAATTATGAAGATACTTTGTTTTGGATAGAAAAAGGTGTTGAAATGGATTTACAACAAATTGATATAAAACTAGCAGGAAGGTTAAGTGAAGAAAGTTGGAACAGAAAAACATCTTTATTAAAAGGTATGGGTCAAACTTATTCTTCATACAAAACATAATTATGTATTTAATAAAAGTATGGGATCACGACGAAATGATATTTGAAGGCAAAAGTAAAACAATACCAACATCAGATCATCAAGGATGGTCTATTAAAAAAGATGAAAATGGAATTGTTACTGAAAGTAAATTTAACCCTGCTAAATACAGAATTACTTATGAGGATATAAATGGCAATTAAAATACCAAGAGGTGAATTACCTACTCCAAGTGTAGGAGGACAGACAAATGTAATGGATCTTGCTACAGCAGGGTCTAGATCTGCATCATCTGCATTTTCTAATTTAGCAAATACTTTATTTGAAATAGATAAAGTAAATAAAGCACATAATGCTAAAATACGTAATCAAGAAATTACAAACAAAAATAGTGCAAACAAATCTTTATTAACATCAGATAAAGATGATTTTATATTTAAAATAACTGAAGACAAAACTTTAAATACAGAAGGTGATTATTTAAAATCATATGAAAAATGGTCAAATAATACATTAAAAAAATATAAAGAATTATATAAAAATGAACCAGATGAAGAAGCATGGAATAGATTTAAGTCTGATTTTTATAGTGTTGTAAATGTAGATGCTAAAAAAGAATTAAGAACAGCTAGAGGTAAAAAAGTATTATTACAAGCAGAAATTAATAATGATGTTGGACAATCTGAATTTAAAACAAATGTATCTAATTTAACAGTTAATGAAAATATATTTGTAGGTTTAGAATTTTTACTTAATAAAGAAAAAAACAGACAAACTAATGCAGGATTAGTGTTAGGTGCAGACAAAGTAAATTATGCAGAACAAGAAGAATTTGCAAAAACAACTGTATGGCAAAAAATATTATCACAAGGTAAAAAATATGTTTCTGATATGGATGGTAAAGAATACACAAACTATCAAAAAATTATTGAAGAATTAAAAACTGAAAAAGACAAAAAATATTTTGGTAAAGATTTAGATTTACAAACTAGAGAAAAATTATTGACTTGGGCTGAAACAGAAATGAAAGACCAAAAAGAATATTTTAAATCTAGAGATGCTAGAATGGATGTTGATAATGCTAAAGACATTAATAGCGATATGGATAAATGGATTAATGGTCAAGGTGTATTTACTTTAAATGGTAAAGAAGTAACAGCAGAAAATTATTTTAATCAAACAATACCAACATTAAAAATTACACAAAAACAAAAAGAATCATTATATAAAAAAGTAGAAGAAATATCTAATGATAAAAAAACTGGGGTAACAAGTGATAGTTATGGTAGCCCAGTAGCATTAAATGAATACTTTGAAAAAATAGTTACAGGTCAAGCAAAAGATGCACAATTTACATTAAATGTAACTGGTGATGAAAGACTTACAGGTAAAGGTAAAGAATGGATTTTAACTGCTAGTAAAAAATGGAATGAAGATTTAGATGAATTTTCTAAAGAAAGTTTAACTGATTTCTTAAAACCATATGAAAGAGATGTAAATGCATTAGCAGAAAAATTAGAAAAAGTATCACCTAAATCATTAAATTTATATGCACAATTAAGCAGACAAGTTAAACTAACAACATTGAAATTATTAGCAGAAGGTGAAAGATCTGGTATTAGTTATAATAGTATGCTTAATGATATTAATAGTCCATATTATATAGGTTTTAAAATACAAGAAATATACAATATAGGTTATCAAGAAATTGCTAATGCTCTTAAAGATAAAGAATTTAATTATGCTAAATTTTGGCAAAACAAACAAAATGAAGCATTAACATATTTTGTAGATGCAGATCCAGATACAGAAGGTTATCAATTATATAAAGGTTTTGAAGCAGGTGCAGATGTAGATACAGAAGGATTTTTAGAAGGTGAAGTAAAACAAACACCAATAGGTGATCCTGCTAAATTTTTTCAAAGAAGATTGAATAAACCAAAACCACCAACAATGAATAGAGCAGATGGTACTAAAATACCAATAGGCGAATATGAAACAAGTCCAGAATATCAAAAATATTTAATGGATTATAGAAAATGGTTAGATAAAGGAGGATTTAACTCTAAAGAAGTACCGTCAATTATGAAATCAACATTAGGTTTTAGTGATCTAATAAAAACAAAATAGGTAAAATGGCAACAGTTTTAGAATTAAAACAAGCAGGTTATTCAGACGAAGATATTGCATTATGGGTAGAAGAAAAGAAAAAAAAGTTTAATGCGGCTGGATACACACAATTAGAACAATCAGAACATTTAGGCATTCCATACAAAACAACAAACTCTTTAGTTAATAATCAAATGATTGGGCCAAAAGACCCACAAAATTATGATATTCAAGATATGGAAAACAATCTTACTGAACAGCAAAAAATAGATTTAGAAATAAATACAAATACAGAAACAGATAAGAATACAGAAGAATTAGAAAATAAAGAAGCTGAAGCATTTAATAATTATGTAAAAAAACAAATGGAACTTGCAGATATTGATCCTAATTATGTACCTTATGAATTTAGAAACTCATTAGAAGAACAAGCATTTGCAAATAAAAACAAATTAAATTTAGGTGTTAATGCTAAAATTTATGATGATAGAGGATTACCTTTAGATGAAAATTATCATAAAGAATTTACATTAGAAGAAGATTATATAACTCCACATGGAGGTACAAGTGGTAATACTATTAATATTATTGATGGTGCAATTTACAAAGGATTAGGATTAAAAGATAATGAAAAAAGAGCAGGTGCATTTTTATTAAATGAAACATTAAAACATTATTCTAAATTATTATCAGGTAATGAAAGTTGGGGATCTAGAAGTTATAGTTGGGGTGATGGTACTTTTGGTTCATTTAGAATGAATGCAGAACAAGTACAAACTGGTATTAATAAATTAATTGACGTTTATACAAATGCAAATCAACCTTTACCTTATTGGTTAGAAGATTTAGAAAATGATAAAGATATTAGTGGTCTTACAAAAGATGCAGAAACAGCATTGTTTTTATCTTATATGTCCACACAGCCTAATTTTCAAAGAGATTTTACAGATTTAATAAGAGGTAAAGATCAAAAAACAGCAGTAAGAAATTTATTATTTAATAATTTTTTAATACCTAGAAAAATTAAACCAGAAGAATTTACTGTATTAAATAATAGACTTACAGACAATTTAGAAAAACATTGGTTACAAAAAGAGTTTAAATCTACAACAAGACAAATACCTGCATTTGGTAAATGGATGCCAGATATTATTTCAATGAGTGGTGATAATTTATTTGGTGAAGGACGTAGATCTACATTTGTTAGAGGATGGGATCAATCTGTAACATCAATGGCATTTAGATTATACAATGATTTAAAACAAGCAAATGCTACTGGTGAAAACCCAATGGATATACAAAAACTTATTGATAGTTTTATGACCAACGGACAAAGATGGGATAAACGGGCAATGGCAGGTATTGTATCTGTATTATCTGATCTTGGTATATTCGCCGCAGGTGGAACTACTGCAACTGCCGCAACACTTGGAACTACTGGGCCTATAGCGGCTATGGGTGGTGCGTTTGGTTTACATGAAGCATTAAGATGGGCTTTAATGGAAGCATATAGACAAAACGAATTAGGAACATTTGAAGATTTTTGGAGTATAGTTTTAAGTAAAGCGGCGGCTAAACATTATGGTAAAGGTTTTGGAACTGGTCTTATGGTTTACGCTGGTGGTAAATATGGAAGTAAAATTGTAGGTTATGGTTTATCAAAAACACCTTTAAAAAATACAGCCGCAGGTCAAAAAATAATGAATTTTGCTACAGGCACAGGTAAAGCAGGTGGTGAAATTGCAATGTTAGCACAAGCACCACATATCATGGAATGGATAGCATCTGGTGGACAAGAAGAATTTAAAATACCAAGTAAAGAAGAATTTTTAGATGCGGCTGTAATTATATTTGGATTAAAAGCAGGTCATAAAGGATGGACATATGCAAAAGATGGCGCTGTAACTGGTGTTAAAACAACTGCACAATGGTTACAAAACGGTACAGAAAAATTGTATCAAATATATGCTAAAACAGGAAAAACACCTAAAACAATATTAAAAGATGCAGAAAAAGATCCATCAATATTAAATGATTTACAAGATAAAGAAAAACCAATACCAGATGCATATCTTAATCTTATTAACGTAATTAATAAACGTGTAGATCAATTATCTGGTAAAAATCAAATAGAACAAAATACAGTATCAGCACCTAAATTTATTGTAGGTAATAAAGTTAAAACAACATCAACAAATCTTGAAAGCGGTGAGATTATATCTGTTGGATTTAAAAATGGTGAACACGTTTACAAAATTAAAAAACCAGATGGTGAATTAATCAATCTTCCAGAAAGTGCTGTAGAAAAATCAATACCTAAAAAAGAAATAATAGTATGGGAAGACCCTACAGAATTTAAAGTTAAACAACAAAAAGGTGAATACGATAGTAAAATAGAAATATTAGAAAGAGATAATCAAATATTTGAAACAACAACACATAGAACAAGCCAAGCAATATTTGAAGGTTATAAAGAAATAGGAACATCTACAGACGGTAAAGCACAAACAAATAAAATGATGTTATGGATAAAAGAATACTATCCTAAATTAGTTAAAGAAGGTGAAAAATTAATTGAAAAAGGTAAAAAATTAGAAGGTGAGATATTTAATTTAACTATAGATCAAATGGTTAAAAGAATATTACCAGAAAAACTTAATGAATATCCAATAAGAATGTTATTTAAAGTTGATAGAAATAACAATCTAGGTGCAGAAAGACCAATCGTTGTAGGTGAAGTAGATGGTAAAATATTTAATTTTGATCTTCATTCTTACATGGCTCTTAAAAAATTAAAAGATGGATCAGATGCAGTAGTAACAGCGCATTTAGGTACAAATCAAAGTGGTACAGCTAGAGGTGTTATGATCTTTAGAGATAGTAAAGGTAATACTACAGGATTATTAATGTCACGAGCAGGTTCAGAAAAAATTACAAATGAAGCAATAAAATTTAGAAATGAATTTGGTACAAGAAGTAAGTCATTTGCAGACGCACAACCATCATCTGTAGGAAGTCAACGTGGTTTTCCTAAATGGGATGATTTAAACTTAAACCCAGATACTAATGTATTTAAAGGATTACAATTATCTGATCTAGTTAAAATATTTAAAGATTTATCTGGTAATAGTGTAGTTGCTAAAAACATTAGAAGTAGAAAAGGATTTATTACATTAGGTTTATTTTACCCTAGAGGTAGAGGTGAAATAGTATTAAATGAAAAATTATTTGATACTAGAATATATTTAGAAGACGGAACATCAAGACCAGCAACAAAAGCAGAATACAGAAAAAAATTAGAAGGTGTGTTAATGACCATGTCACACGAATTAGGACACTTTATTGATTATATTCCAGATGCATCAATGGCTAGAGGTAATATTTTAGGACGTATTAAATCATTAAAAGGATTTATGAAATCTTGGACAGAAGGTAAAGAAGGTGGATTTCCTCCATTAACAGCCGCAGAAAAAGCCGCAATGCGACGTGCCGCAGAAAAGAAAGCAAAAGAACGTGAAAAAGAAACAGATAAAGAATTAGAAGCAGAAGGTATAAATCCTAAAGATATTCTTAAAATTATTACAGATGCTAAAGCTAGAGATATATTACCACCCGCAGTTTACGAAGGTTTTGCTAAAGCAAATACAGCATTAAAAAAAGAAATTATTAAAGATGCAATGAAGGGTGTTGTTAATCCTTACATTAGAAACATTATAAAAGGTGGTGAAAAAAACGCAACTAACGAACAAAAAGCAGAAGCTAATAAAATATTTAAAGAAATGTTTGAAAAAGAAGTTGTTAAAAGAGGATTAGTTGGACGTGACCAAGTAATGAATGAGTTAAAAAAACTTACTCAAAGATGGAAACCATTTAATGATAAAGTACAAAGAGATTACACAGATTACAGATATTCTAGTCCAGAATTGTTTGCAGATTTTATGATGTCATTTTTGCTTCAGCCTAAACAAACATTAAAGGCCGCACCAATAACTACACAACTTTGGTTAAACTTTATGCATAATAAACCAGAAGTTATGAGAGAATATGAAATGATCCAAATGGAATTATCTTTACCTAAAGATAAAAAGATAGCTAATCTTATAAAAGATCAAGTTATTACATCAATGGAAAATACAGCAAAAATGCAGAAAAAAGCTAATGAAGAATTACAATCAGATAATAGTTATGATGTAATGAGAAGATGGTTTGATTACCATGCTTTTACAATTATTAATTATTATAAAAAAGTTATGGGTGACAATCATTGGTGGTCATCACCTACAAGTAAAAAACGATTTGAAACACCGTTAAAAGATAACGTAGAACAACAAATAGAAAGATACCAATATACAGATGCTTTAATAGAAGGATTACAAAATAAATTATATAAAGTGTTTTGGAAACCAATGTTAGATAGCGGTATTAATAGACACATTTTTGCCACATATCTTCAAAACAGATTAGTAATGAACCCTACAGGAACTAGAGCAAATGTTCTTAACCCTAAAGGTATTGATAGATTTCAAGCAGAAGCAATCGTAAGACAAATGGAACAAAAATTTGCTGGTGATAGAGCAAATGGTGTTTTGAGTATTAGAGAATTAGCAGAAAGATTTTATGATTTTAGACAAAGAGAAATAATAACAATATTTGAAGAATTAGGTCTAGACGCAACAAGTTTAGAAATTGCACGTAACAATAAAGAATATGTAACATTTACTGTAGAAGAATATGCAAGATTTATGAATGACACTTGGGTAAAAGGTTTTGTTCAAAATACTAAATTTGGTACATCAAAAGATGTAATGAACGTGTTAGATGCTACAATATTAAAAGATTGGGCATTGATTACAGTTTTACAAAGACATCAAATGATAAGCACAACAGTTAGATTTCTTAAAAATTATAAAGAACAAATAGAAGGTCTTGAAAGAAAAAAAATAAAATGGAATGGTAGATTTAAAGGATTAAAGATTGTTCAGCCTATAAAAGAAAGAGTTTACGAACCTGCTGTTTGGGATTTTATGAAGAAAAGATGGAAGCCTAAAACAAAAAATTTAGACGTTAAATCTGTAAATGCAGGATACAAATTAGTTGAGTGGATGGAAAATGGTGAACGTAAAGCGGCTTACATTGGTACAGAAATGGCTGATGCTTTAAATGGTTTACAAAGTAGTAGAAACCTAGTGGATCTTCATAGACTTACATATGGTATGAATACACCGTATAGAAAATTATTTACTGAAATAAATCCTCCGTTTTGGGGATACAACGTATTTAGAGATATATTTAGAACAGTACAAAATTTAGATGGTGCAAGATTGTTTGATATTATTAATGGTGGTAAAAATTCATTCTTTAAAAAATGGGTACAAAGTTTACCTGTAGCATATCGTTCTATTTTTGATCCTAAAAATGCAGATCCTATTGTACTTGAAATGTTACAAAATAGAGAAATATTATCTGTATGGAATAAATATAGAAATAGAGCAGAAGGTTTATTAGAAGGTGATCCAAATTGGTCACAAACAACAGACGGTGCTGTAAGAAGTTTATTGTTATTATCTAGAGAAAAAAACTGGCGTTCTATGGATAAAAAACAAATAGAGGTATTTTTTGAAAATATTAAAGATAAAAAAATATCTGAATATTCACAAGAAGAATTAAACTTTGCTAATCAATTAAGAGATAACATAATCAATTCATATGAAAAAAGATTTATGGAAACTAATTGGTTAGGTAAAGGTAAAACAGGATTTTTAATTGGTGAAAATAGTTGGGTACAACCATGGTATAAATTAATTACATCTGCTGAAATGATGTCTAGAGTATTTGAAAGAACAACTAAAATAGCGGCTAAAAGAGATTTATTAGATAGAAGGGAACAAGGATTAATAGATTGGTCTGATGCACAAATAGAATATGCAGTTAGAAACTGGGCAGGATCACCTAATTTTTTAAGAAAAGGTAATGGTGCTTGGTTATATAATAATTTATTTTTATTTGGTAACGTATTTAAAGAAGCAAACAGATCTACATTAGAAGCAAAAAGATACCACAAACAATACAAAATACCTTTTACTGATAAATATTGGGCAGGTGGATGGTATGGTAAATTATTCCAAACTACAATAGCGCCTAAAATATTTTATAGAGCCGCTAAACTAGGTATGTTTGGTAGTGCCGCACATATGTATTTTAACTTAATAGGTAATGATGTTCTTGCTAATTATACTGTAATACCTTTAGGAGTTATTAATGAAAAAGGTGAATTTGAAACAGGTATGGATAGCCAAGATGGTACTTTAAAAGCAGTATATTTACAGTTTCCATTAGATGAATTCCAAAAATTTATTGGTGCTTTATCATGGCATTCAATGATTGAAACTTGGGGTGATGTTAAAGATGATAATGAAACAAATATATTTGAAACATTAATGAAAACAGGCGTTGGTGTATTAGATGAAAATACTCCAAGTCTTACACCTTTTGTACCTTTAGTACAAAATGCATTAAAATCATTAGGATTAGGTGATAGTTTACCAAAAGATTATTATACAGGTAAAGATCTATATCCAGAATATTTACAAAAAGCAGAAGGTATGTTGGCCATGAAAATGAGAATGAAAGCATTTTCTAAATATGCTTGGAATAATGCAGGTGGTTTAATGTTCTATAAATTTGATACATATTATGATCCATTCAATCAAAAGAAAATAGTTACAGAAATTGAAGAAAAATTAGGTGTACCTATTTTTGGTAAAACATTAGGTAGATTTATAAAAGTATCTGATAGAGGTATTAAAGAAAGAGTATGGGAACAAATATCTAAAAATAGAGTAGAAGAAGATACTGCTAAAGTTGTTGTTGATAATGCTATGCAAAAAATAATGAATGATGACGGTACTTTAGATATGGATAAATTAACCGCAGAAGAAAAAAATGCTATGCTTACTGATACAACTTGGGTTAACAGATACCAAAAAGCAGTATCTAAAACATTTGGTAATCAATGGTCTAGATTATTAACTGGATTAGAAGGTAGAGATCTATTAGAAGCTATACAAGAAATGACTAAAATAGAGTACGATTTTAGATATAATTTTAATTATGATGAGAATGAATTGAAAAAAGAATAATAAGGTGATAAAATAAGGCAAATATTATGACAATATCTACAACTATTATTAAAGTTAGTTATTCTGGTAACGGTACACAAACGGTATTTCCATACACGTTTAAGATAAATGCCGAAGCAGACATACAAGTTATTATAAGAGCATCTAACGGTACAGAAACAGTTAAAACTTTAACAACAGATTATTCTGTAAGCGGTGTAGGATCTGCTAGTGGTGGTAATGTTACAATGGTTACAGCACCAACTGCTACAGAAACTATTGTTATAAGACGAGAAACTTCACAAACACAAACCGTTGATCTAGTTGAAAATGATCCTTTTACTGCTGAAACAGTTGAAGGTGCATTTGATAAATCAATAGCAGTATCACAAGAATTACAAGAAGAAGTAGATAGATCTATAAAACTATCAAGAACAAATACAATGACATCTACAGAATTTACAGTAGATGCGGCGACTAGAGCAAATAAAATTTTAGCATTTGATGCTAATGGTGAGATTGCAGTTACACAAGAATTAGGAACATACAAAGGTAATTGGGCGGCTAGTACATCTTATAGTGCTAGAGATATTGTAAAAGATACAAGTAATAATAACATATACATTTCTAACACAGCACATACATCATCTGGTTCACAACCTTTATCTTCAAACACAGATAGTGCTAAATGGGATTTATTAGTTGATGCGGCATCAGCAACATCAAGCGCTAGTGCGGCGGCAACAAGCGCAACAAATGCGGCTAACAGCGCAACGGCGGCGGCAACATCAGCGTCAAATGCATCTACATCAGAAAGCAATGCGGCTACATCAGCAACTACAGCAACTACACAAGCAACAAATGCTTCTAATAGTGCTAGTGCGGCACAAACTGCACAAGCGGCGGCAGAAGCGGCATTAGATAATTTTGACGATAGATTTTTAGGTGCTAAAGCAACAGACCCTACATTAGATAATGACGGTAATGCATTACAAGATGGTGCATTATATTTTGACACAACAAATGATATTATGAAAGTCTATGACTTGACTAATACAACATGGCGTCAACTTACTTTAACATCTGCAAATCAAGCATACGTAAATACAGTTGCAGGTCAAATTTCACCAACAAACAACATTGCAACAGTTGCAGGTTTAAATACTGAAATAACAAATGTATCTGGTTTAAGTACAGAAATTACAAATCTTAATGGTATAAGAACAGATATATCTTCTGTAAATTCAATAAGCACAGAAGTTCAAGGAGTTTACAATAATACAAGTAACATCAATGCAGTTTACAATAATGCTACAAATATCAATACAGTAGCAGGTTTAGATAGTGAAATTACTTTATTAGGTACATCTGCTAACGTAGCATCAATAACAACTGCGGCTAACAATCTTACATCAATTAATAGTTTTGCAAATACATATTTAGGCCCAAGTTCAACAGCACCTACACAAGATCCAGATGGTTCAGCATTAGATGTGGGTGATCTTTATTTTGATACTACTTCAAATGTTATGAAAGTGTACTCATCTAGCGGGTGGGTCACGGCGGCGTCTGCAATCAACGGCACGTCGGACAGGTTTACGTACACAGTATCTAGTTCAACTACTACAATTACAGGCGCAGATGACGCAGGTAATACCTTGGCGTATGATGCGGGATATATAGACGTGTATTTGAACGGGGTACGTATGGTAAATGGAACAGATGTAACAGTAACGTCTGGTACAAGTGTTGTATTTGCTAGTGCAATCGGTACGTCTGGTACAGATGTTGTTGATATTGTGGCATTTGGTACATTTCAATTAGCTAACTTTAGTGTAGGTAGTGCTAATGACGTATCTTTAGCAGGTATTTCAGACGGTCAAGTATTAGTATGGAATGCAGGATCTAGCACATTTCAAGCAGGTAATGCTAGTAGTGCGGAAGTTTATGGTTTTAGTGTAAATAGTAGTGGTCAACTAATAGTAACAACAACAGGTGGCGGTGCTGATAATATAGATGCGGCAACATACGCTACTTTTGATGACGTGGTATTTGCGGCTTCTGGCTTTACTTGGAGTATTGATAGTGGCGGTAATTTAATTGCAACAATATAGATTGAAACAAGAACAAAAATAGGGTAAAAGGAGTACATATGGCAACAGTAAATTTAGGTTCAATAAAATTTAATTGGCAAGGTGCATACAATGGTGCAACTGCCTACGCAGTAGATGACGTTGTTTCATCTGGTGGTAATAGCTATGTTTGTATAGCGGCAACAACTGGTAACACTCCACCAAATGCTACTTACTGGGAATTGATGGCACAAGCAGGTACTAATGGTACTGATGGAACAGATTTAGGAACAACATTAACTACACAAGGCGACTTGGTTTATTACAATGGTTCTGCTCTTGCTAGACTTGGTGCAGGAACAAGTGGTCAAGTTTTACAAACTAATGGTACTGGTGCAAATCCTAGTTGGGGAACAGTATCAAGTGACTTTGTAAAAATACACGAAGTGACTATGAATGGTACAGATGCAGCAGTCACATTTGATAATTATTTTTCAAGCACTTATGACCATTATAAAATAATAGTAGACCATGCAGCACCTGCAACAGATACTTATGATGGTTATTATTTAAGATTATTAGATGCCTCTGGTTCAGTAATAACTAGTTCTTCTTACAGAAGTGGTTTTCTATATAATTATATGAACGCAAGCACTAATAGTTCAGGTAATGTTAGAGAATGGGGTGTAGCTCAATTTAGATTACATACAGACCACATTGGTTTATACACAGATAGGTATAAACCTTTTTGGATGGAAATGGATATGAAAGACCCATTAGACGCAGGTTCAAGTACAAGAGTTTATTGGAGATGTAATGCAGATGATGGAAGTGGAGATAGTGAATATGTGACTATTGGAAGTGGATATTATGACAGTCAATTAGTTCATAGAGGTTTTCAGTTTTTGTCAAGAGATGGAGATGCAATAGCTTCACAATGTACAATTAAATTATATGGAATAAAATAAGGAGATTAATATGCAACAAAGAATATTTAGTCCAGAAAATCCAGAAGGTGTTGTTCAAGTTTATACTGCTGAACAAGAAGCAGAAGTAAGAGCATTTTCTGAAAGTGAAAAAGCAAAAATTCAAGCAGAAGAAACAGCTAAACAAGCAAAAGAAACTGCTCAAGCATCTGGCAATCAAAAACTTCTTGATCTTGGACTTACTCAAGCTGAAGCAACTGCATTAACTGGTTATACACCACCAGTAGAGGAATAATCACATGACAAAAGCTAGAGATATATCTAGTCTTATTGGTTCTAGTGGTCAGATAGATAATACTAAAATC
>Ga0222718_10003671_pt1 | contig 13071 bp, 12 predicted proteins | sample C33_27DmetaG_FD_165045 | JGI IMG/M metagenome (GOLD analysis project Ga0222718, IMG submission 165045) | Estuarine water microbial communities from San Francisco Bay, California, United States - C33_27D | ecosystem: Environmental > Aquatic > Marine > Unclassified | place: USA: California... | reverse complement strand
TCTCCCAATTCTCAAAATTTCATTAACACTACTTTCAGCCAATAATTGATATGCTTCTTCTGGTTTTAAATTTGGATGAGCTAATCTCGCTGAATCTTTTAAAGCAGGTGATTTCATTATAATTTTACTTAAAAGATATTCTTTAGCATCATCAAAAACTTGTTTAGGGGGCACCCAGTTTTCGTTTCTAAATGTTTCAAAAGATCTAACTAAATATTTTTTAATATCTTTTACATCTGTATTAACTAATTGTTTTGCAAGTTCACTTGATTTTTCACCTTTAGGTAGGGATTTAATTAATTCTGTTCTTTGTTTTATTAATTGATTTTTCAAATCTTTTGCATATGATTGAAGTTCATCGGGAATAGCAGACAATTTTTTTTGATCTATTAAAAATTCTTCTATTAAATCTAAATAATATTTTTGCAAAGGTTTAGAAGTAGTCGCTGTGTTGTATTGATTTTCAAAACCTTTTGCTAATCTATATGCTGTATTTTCTATTCCTTCATAAATTTTATCAAATCTTTTTGCTCTACTTTTAATATATAAATTAGCTGTCTCTGAAATACCTTCAATATCTTTTGGCATTTTTCCATAAGATCTAAATCCAGATAAAAAATTATCAAATTTTTTAAGTGATCTTTCTTTTATATCTGAACTTGTTACATCTCCTAATCTCCATTGTTTGAATGGAGGTAATTGATATATACCCCTTCTAGCAATTGCTGAAACAATAAGTGGATTAATAACTTTTGTTAAAGCAAGTTCTCCTCCTTTTTCAAGTACTTTAGCTGTTCCTTTAACAGCAGGTGCAATAGCAGGTCTTGATAATAAATAAGACACGGGTCTGACAACAGTGTTGTCAATTCCTTTAGCTCCTAATTTAGCACTTGTTTTTAAAACAGGTCCAAGAGAATATTTATATCCCAATTGAGTTGCTTTACCTATTAAAGGAAAACCACCTCCAACAATTGTTCCTTCAAAACCATATTTAATTTTATTTCTTAATTCTGCTCCAGCTCTTTCCCTACCAGTTAAACCTTCAGTTTTTTCTGGTTCAAAAAATAAAGAAGGTCTATTGGGTTCAGATGCCAGAAAATCTGTAGCTCCAACAATAGTTGCACCTTCAACTGATCTTGTTGCTACGGTAGCTACTTTTTTTAATTTACCTCCAGTAACTGCATTAGCAGCCTTTCTCATTTTTATAACGGGTTTCAATCTACCTACAATTTTTGTAATTAGTGTCCCTGGAATACCATACTGACTTAATACTTCTGTAGCCTTACCTCTTATTGTAGAAGTATCACCCGGATCTTCTATTTCAGCTATTTCATCTAGTTTTGACAGTAAATCTGTATTAGCAGCTAAATCAGTTCCTGCTAATAATAATGAAGCTGTACTATGTTGAAGGTTATATAAACCTTTATCTAAACCTTTTACAATTTCATCTAATCCAGATATATAATCTTTTTCAGGTAATTGTTTTTGTGCTTTTCTAACTTGTGATAAAGGATCTTCTTGTCCTGATAAAGCAGCTGCTATTCTTTGATTGGTACCTCCACCCATTCTAAAGTATAAACTTAATATACTTGTAGGTTCTGGAGCTGCAAAAGTTTTAACAGGTTTTTTAGGTTCTGTTCCTTCTTCAATAGCTTTTAAGATAAATTTTTTGGAGTCCTCTACATCTCTAATGTCTCCAGGAAGAGTTTGTAATTCTATTTCTTGTTCTTTATCTTTTAAAAAACGTTCGTAAGCTGTGGCCATTTTAAGCCTCCGCCGGTAATACTAAATTTACGTTATATTTTTTATTAAAATTATTTACATCTTGCTGTGTTGAAATACTAGCAAAATCATTTAACGCTTCTGCGCTGTTAGACATAAGAGTTACAATATCATTTGTAATTTCTTGAGGTAATCTTGCTCTTAATTGATCAAAACTAATTGGATTATCACCTTGAGACATGTTTTGTCCTCCACCTTGTACTTCAGTAGCTGGTGGTGTTCCATCTTGAAATCCAATTCTTCCACCATCTTTTACTTGGTCTCTACTACCCACACCTGTTATTAATTGAGTGTTTATAAATTCACGTAAATCTTCAATCGCATCAATTAATAGTTGTCTATCATCTTCATTTTTATATTTACCGGTTCCTTCTTTTCTATCTTCAGTTAATAAACTTGTCATAGTATTCTGTAGATACTTTTGACCTGGCTTAGAATTAAAAAAAGCATTAACTAATGCTTCTTGATTAGGATCAGTTTTTTGTAAATTATTTAGTTGTATTTGTTTAGTTTGTAATTCATTTGAAAGTTTAGCTTTATCAGCTTCCGTTAAATTTTCATTTTGAAGCTGACTTTTTATATTAGCTATTTCAGGAACAAGTTTACCTATTTCATCTTTAATTGCTAAAGCAGCATAACTTTTACCTGAAGTACCAGATAATGCATCTGCTTTTGCTTCTAATAAAGTAGCAAATGCATCAGATTCTGTTACGTAATCTAATTGTTTTCTCTCTTTTACGTCTTTTAATAAATTAGCTAAAGGGTCTTTTGCTGCCGCAAGTCCAGTTGCAAGAATACCTCCTGAAGGTCTTTGACTAGCTAATGAAGGTCCATATTGCAAAAGAAAAGAAGTTAATGGATCATCTAAACCTGATGGTTCTTTTTGTTTTGGCATTCTTTCTCTGAAAGCAGACATTTCAGCTTCTGTTGGAATTATTTTATTTATATAATCCATAGCAGAATTACCTACTCCATCTGGATTAGAATTAGCATGCATTTCTCTATCAACGATACCAGTCATAATACCATCGTTAGTCGGTCCACCTTTTCTGAACATTGGTCTTTTAAATATTCTACTCATATTAAGTAAATGCTCTGTAAACTCCAGCCAATGTAGCACCTGCACCTAAAGCAGTTTGTAAAGGCGTTGGAGATGGTTGAGTTTGAGTCTGAGTTGAACCAGGATAACCAGCGATTAATCCAGTGATCCCTGAACCCAGAGCCTGTGTTGCCTGAAGCGGTTGCATCAATTGTTGCTGTGCTAATTGTTGCTGTGCAGCAAGTTGCGCTTGTTGTTGACTTTGTTGCAATCCTCCTAAAGTAGTCAATGCAGATATTTGTTGACCTGCTAATGCTGGAGCTTGTTGAGCTAACTGTATGTTTCTTAAATAATCTTGTTGAGCTAAATTTTGTGCTTGACCAAAACCTTGTTGTAATAATTGTGCTTGAAGTGCAGCTCTGTTTCTATCAGATGCTGCTTGGTATTCTGCTCTTTGAACACCTTCTCTACCACCACCAAATGCACCTGCACTAATTGCTTGTTGAGCTAATGCAGGTAAACCTTTTTGAGCTTGTACATCAAACTCAGCTAATGTAGTTCCAATTACATCTTGTTGATATGGAGACATGTAAGCTTGGTAAGCTGTTGGTCCAGTTAATGCAGCTGCTTGTTGTAGATAAGGTTCATAAGCACCTAGTCCTCCTGCTTTACCAAGAGCTTGTTGAGTTAATGCACCAAGACCTGCAGTAAATTGTGGTCCATATACTTTTGATAAATCTGCTTCTTTTAATTCACCAGTTACTTGTTGTAATTGTGTAATAAATGGTTTTGCTGCCGCTTCTATAAATTCAGGTGGTTGTTGAACAACCGTTGATACTTCTGCCATTATACTCTCCCGCCTTTTTCTAATTTTTTCATCATATCGTACATACGTTGTGCACCTTTATTAACGTTTCCGTCTCCCATTCCTCTTACAGCATCTGCTGTAAATACGAATTCATTATTTGATAACATTGCCGGTATGTCATCTGCCTTTTCTTTTACACCAACTGGAGGAATAAATCCACCTGTTTCTCTAAGGTCTAATTCACTAACACCTGCTGGGTTTTCATTCAATGGTAGGTTCATGATTCCGGATGCATTGATAGCATTTTGCTCTGGAGAACCTATAGCAAATCCCGCTCTACCACCTGTAGATAGACCACCTCTAGCTAAATCTCGAGTATATTCAGCAGTATCTCTTTCAACTTGTTGTGCAATAGCTGCTTCTTCATCCTCTGCATCAGCAAATGTTCTTTGATTTCTATATGCATCAGCCAGTTTAATTTTTAAAGCGCCAACATTTCTTGTAATACCTTCAGGGTCACCTTCTTGTTCTGCCTGATTTAATAGTCCACCCAATAAAGAACCACCTGCAAATACTCCTAAAGTTTTGCCTAAAGTTTTTTCTCCACCTAAAGCTGATATTCCAGGTATTGCACCTAATGTTGCAGCAATTCCTTGTTTACCAAACAGTCCTGTTGCTGGACCAAACATAGAAGCTCTACCAAATAATCCACCTCCAAGAGCACCTGGTGCGCCAGGTATACCAAATGCTAAAGCAGCTAATCCTAAAGCTTTTCCTGCGTCAGATTTAGCAAAATCTTTAACACCGCTTACTGCTTTTTTAACACCTTTAGTAACAGATTTAACTAGGCTACCTAAGCCATACATTTGTCTTGGTTGTTGCATACGTGATATTGCCATAATTATATATTTTAAACTAGTTTAAGGCAGGTATATTAACCTGTAATATCGTACTTTATTTGATTTTTTTATCAACGTCAACACGTTTTAAACTCTCTAATAGATCATAAAATCTACCACAATATTGGTGCTCTCCAACGTGCGTAATGTAGTCTAACGCATAGATAAATACTTTACCTCCCATATCGGTCCATCTTTGACAAAAGCCAAAGTCTTCACCAAAATAACGTTTAGTTTCAGGATCATGTAAAGTGTCAAATAAATTATAAAAGTTTTCTTTTGATACTTCTTTACCATTAAATACCGTAGGCTGATATATCTTTAAATCTGGGTATTGTTTAATCATCTTTTCTATAACTTCTCTTTTAATCAACATACATCCTGTAGGAGCATGACTAACCTCTATAACACCATGTTCCATATTAATTTCTTTATCAACATCTAGTTTTACCGGGAAAGTATATCCTGCTCTTAATAGATCATCTTGGGTTTTTATAGTATCTGTGTTTTTTAATTTTCTCCACATCTTTTCTGTATCAAGCATTTTCATTGGATATGGACATGCAATAATATCTTTATCTGCACCAATCATTTTAAATATTGTTTTAGCCTCAAAATCTATATCGGAATCAATAAATAATAAATAATCATAGTTATCAGGATGATTTAAAAATTCTGCTACACATAAATTTCTACCTTGTGTAACTAAAGATGATTTTAATAAACTAAAACTAACTAATATATTTTGTTTTACACATTCTATTTGAAACTTTAAAGCAGCTTGTGTGTAGTGCATAGATACATCACTATGACATGGAGTAGCTACCATTATCTTAGCTTTGACTTTATTATCTAAATTTATTTCAACAGTATTTGATTCTACTTTATTGTGTTTTATAGTTTGATAAGTATCATTATTGGGTTCAACTGTTTTATCATCAAACCAAATAGGTTTATTGTTTTGCATTAATTGCTCCTTGTAAAAATCTAGTCCAACTAATTGATTTTACTTTCCAATTATAAAATCTATTTACATAATCTTTTTGCATATTTAAATGATCCCTGAGGCCTGGTGCCTCAAGCGATTGTGCAGCAACTTCAATACCTTGTGCAAACTTACGTGCTAAACTTTTATAATTATTACTGTATGGAATGTACATTGGAAACTCGGCGCCTGTTTCATATATCGCTCCAAAATTAGTAGTTACACAATATAAACCTGCAGCCATTGCTTCTAGTAAAGATATACAAAATGTTTCTTCCCAAATACTTGGATAAACAAATAGTTGATAATCTTTTAAATGTTCTTTAATATATTCGTTCGGTTTATATCCAATATAATTCACATTTGGTAATTGTCTCGCTTGATCATAGAGTTCATGATACTGATGATCATTGTGATTATAAAAATCTTTACCATACACTTCAGTGGATGAATAAACATCTAAACTAATTAATGGATTTTTAACCAATTGCATTGCACCCAGTAATACACTAAGTCCTCTCCATGGAGTACAGTGATGTATTATTTTTATAGGTTCACCTTTCTTGTAAGGCTCTTTAACCGGTTCAATAGTGTCCACACCATTTTTTATAACTAAACATTTTTCTGTAGGTAGATCAAACATCATTATAAATTTTTCAAAGTTCCAATTAGAATTGAATACATACCAATCATATTTATTATGATTTGATTTATCCTTGAACCATGGAGCTAGATTCTGTTGATCATATGAATTTTTTTGCCAAAGAATATTTATCTTATCTTTTGATAATGGAATCTTTTCAGGTACAGATGTACAAATAGATACTTGATCCAATAACTTTGGATCAACGTGGTTTCTTAAATATTCAAATTGAAGTTCTGTTCCGCCTCTAGGATTTTGGTTTGTCATTGTTTTGATTCATTACTTTCTGTAAAACGTTTAGTCCTTTCGGTGATACTTCTACTTTAACATCTTGAGCAATATCTGCTGCAGTTGTTGTCGTATTCGGATCTGCTATATCCGCTTCTTTTTCAGCTTCGTCTTTATATATTTTATTAGTTGTAGTGTTTCTAAAAGTCACTGTTGTAGTGCAATCTATTTTTAATAAATCTTCGTGTGCCATTATCCGTTTTGATCCTCTCTACTAATTTCTAATATTGATAGTGCAGCACTTATACCAGATGTATCAGAAGTTTCAAGAGCTATTGAATCATTATCTTCTAATATTAATGGTCCTTTTGCTACATTACAGATTGTAGGACCTGTAATACTTGCATGTGCAACTACAAAACTAGTCGATGCTGAATCATCTGTCATATGTACTTTAAATGTTTTAGATCCACTTGAATTAGTTACTTGTACGTTTTGTATAATTGCATTAGCATTACTTGGACAAGTATATGTTGTTACTGCTGTAGTAACTGTTGGATCATAGAATGCGTTTTTATAAAAGTTTGCCATTATGTTAAATCAACCCATTTTAATGTGCCACAAATATCATCTCCATTAGAAGCTCCTTTTGCACACAATGTTAATGTATCAGAAGAACCAGCAATTGTCTGTCCTAATTGATAGGCAAAATTAAATCCATCTCGTGCAAATTGTAAATTGTTTGCACCTTTACCAGACAAATATGCTTGGCCAACAACTGTTCCTCCTGTAATTGTTGTAGTTCCTGTTAAATCATATTCTACATTATCAGAATAACTGGTATATGAAAATGCTGTACTTGGTGTTGCATTGAGCCTTAATTCTATTTGAAAATCAGAGTTAGAAATAGCGGATGCTGCAATATCAATTGGAATAATCACTGCATACGGTCTACCAGATTTAATTCTAATGGTTGCTAAATTATAATACGTTCCGGCTGTGGTTAAATTAACTCCACTTAATGATGCTGTTCCAATAGATTGACGCAATCCTTCTGGAGCATAACCCCCTTCAATCATAGCAGTTGAACACACTTGTTGTAATACTGCTGCACCGGATATAGTTCCTGTAGTTTCAATTTCATATCGGATAGGTAAGTTTGCAGTTTGCATGTAAACAGTTGTTAAATCATTTGCATTTAAAAATGTATGAGCGGTAATAAATTTACCATCTATTACAAATCCAACTCGTACTGCTCCCATACCTAACCATTCATAATCAGTAAATAAAATTGTAGCTTTATTTACATTTAAAGTATATCCACTTGCACCTGTACCATCGAGTTTATCTCCATTCCAAGAAGATTGAGATATTTCAGTATCGACTGCAGATCCAGTCACATATGTTCGTCTTACAATTTTTAATGTAGTGCCATCAGCATAAAAAAATATTCCATTGTTGGCATCAAACGTTCCTACTTTTTGTTTAAGATCTGCTTCTGGAGTATTCATCACAAATGTATTTAATATTAGTAATGATTTACCCGGTTGATAGGACATCACTCTTTTTGATTGTCGAATTACTTTATCACCACTAGCTGTGGTTACATTTAAATTTACTGTAGATTTATTGGCTGTATAAGTAACTGTTCCTGATCCTGTTAAGTCTTCATCAAAGAGATTGTTCTTTGACATGACATTTTTAGAATCAAATATAGTAAGTGGATTAGAAACTCTTAATCGTCCAAATGCATCATAGGCCGTGGATCCATCTCCACCACCAATTACAGTTGGTTCAACGTTTACATTATTACATGCAGACATTAGTACCTCGCGTTATACCAAGTAAATCTTTCTAATTCTTTTCTTAAATCATCTTGAAATGAAAAATTAAGTTGGTCTTTTAATGTAGATAAAGATTCTAAAATCTGTCTTTGATTTTCGACATCGTATTCTTGTTTTGGTTCTGGTATGTATGAAGTTATTTTAGCCATTAGAAAAATCCTGCTGTATCATCAGTAGCAAAACCACCTCTTGGACCACTTATATCTGCATCACCTCTTCTGCTACCTCGGCCTCCACCGCTTACACCTACATCAGCACCAGCTGCTGCTCTTTTCTCTGCTCTTTTTGCTTGAACATAATCTTTTAAAGTTGGTGATAAAGCAAATGTTGTACCTCTTATTTTTTTATTAAATCCTCGTAAAGATTCTAAACCACCTCTAAGTATATTCATTGGTGTTGGGATATTACCTAAAAACTCAAATAGTTTTGCAATACCTGATGGTTTTTTTCCTGAATAACCAGATTGTCTTTTATAAGCTTCAACTGTACCTGGAGCTAAAATTTCTTGTCCCGTATCAGGATCAATATAATAAGCTCTACCATCGTCAGATTCATATACATTTAATCCACTTTGTTCACCTATAACATTTGGTGTATTTGCTACACCGTATAAAGTATTAAAACCTAATGATTTAGGTGGAAGTTCTTCAATCATTTGGTTTTTAATTTCTGTAATACCACCTGGAAGAGAAGTTCCAGCTACATTCATCATATTAGGTCTTGAAAACATATTTGCTTTCATTTGATTTTCTTGAATTAGTTGATTAACTAAATCAGTATTTTGTAATTGTTGATTTACTTGACCAGTATTAATAAATGGTAATGCATTATTAGTGCTCATTACACCTGTGTTTTGATTTTCAAAAGGTTTTAATAATTGTTCTAATCTTATTTCATCTAAAGTTGCCATTATCTTCTACCGTCTGGTTTTATATCTACTCTTAATGTTCCATAACGCCAAGTTTCACCTATAGCGTCGTTTTCTATTTTGATTGCAAGAAGCCTGCCTCTTGCTCTAGTGTCCACTTTATCAGTAGTTGATGTAATTGTAAAGGGACCAAGAGGTGAACTCGATGCGGTATCACTTGGATAATTATTTAATAATAATGTTACTTTTGAATTACCTGTAAGTACTTTAAAATCAGGTATAAATCTATTCATAGACATAATAAACTCCCCATCACCTCTAAGATCAGCAAGACCGGTTGTACCTCCTAAAGCACTTCTTCTTGCAGATATATCAAAATCACCTGATTGTATAAATGCATCAATAGAAGTTGTACCAGAACTATTGACTTGATCGGTTCCGGTTTCATGAGCATAGTAAGTTGATGCACCATTAATGTTTGTTACTCCTTGAATATCAAAACTAGGGGTTGCTGTTTTATCATAATCGGTTGCATACGGTAAATCATATACGCCTTGATCAATATAAGAACTTCTAGCAAGTGATGATGTGGTCCAACAGTTTTCTCCATAGTTATAGGTTACACATCTATCATTTTGAATAGAACCATCTTTTGGATAAAACCAATTAATTTCATTATATAAAGTATTGTGTTCTGCATAAATAATTTCTGCTGCAGAATAATTAATTCCTAAATTATCTCCTGTGGTTGTAAACACAAAGTCTTCGACTAAACACGGTATTGCTTTAACCGTACCATCAAACATAAAAAATCCACCTTCACCGGACATCCAAAACACAACTCCATTTGAATAACTTAAAGCATGTTGAGCAATTAATCCGCAATTGGTACCTACCTGTCTAACTGAAAAAGTAAAAGGTGGACCAACGAATTGAATTACATAAGCCGATGAATCGGTTAATACTAATGTGTAATCTTTACCGGATACCGCTCCAACAATCACATTACCTTTATCGAGTCTAAAAGTCCCTGCGGTATTGGTTGCAGTTGGGGTATAGGTATTAAAATCTTCTTGATTTGAAAATCGAATAAACATTGGATCCTGAGTCGATGTATCACCGATTGTGGTTTCTGTACCAAAATGAAACACATGTCTATCTCTATCAGAAACTTGTGTTAATCTTGATGCGGTAGGTGCACCTGACATAGTTGTTGCTCGAATATCTCTTGCACCACCGGCTCCGGCATTCCAAGTAAATGTTTTACCATTATGAATGGTTGCAATTAATATTTGACCAAAGTTATCAAGACTCCAGTTTCCCGGATCGAGAATCACGTTACTAGTAGATCTTGGTGTACCCCATGTTTCAGCGCTCCAAGTCGATGTTCCCCAACCAAACCCTGCGGTCTCAATAGTAGGTCCCACAAATACATAGGGATCAATTTGAGCAGAACCCGTTCCTGATGTTGTACCCGCTGAATTAGTTGGCATCGTAATTTCAAAAGTATTAGTAGTTACATTTTTTATCTCGAACGTATTATCCGTAAAATCAGATGTTGCATAACCTGATCCAGTTGGAACCGTAACTGAAGAGAATTTTACATACCTTCCATTTTGTAAATTATGTGTTGCTTTATTGACAGTAATCGTTGGTGAACCGGTTGTAGCATCAAAATCAGCTCCTGTAATTCCTGTATCTAATGGAGTGATGTCATAAATTTTATCTGAGTAATATAAAAATAAACCTTGCGAGCTTCCAATTGCTACATACTTTTCACCAGCTAAGGATTCGAATGCATGTTGAGCACGTGCTGCTCCTGGTATGGTTTGATTGGTTTTACTGAGTTGTGACCAGCCCCCTATCTTTTCAGGTAAGCCATATCGAAATCTAACAAAATCTCCATCCACCCATTGAGACTCAGCACCTGAATCGGTTACTTGTTTATTAAATCCGGGTTTGAAGTTAAGTTTTTGTAGCATAGTTTAAAATACATTAGATTATGCGTTATAGCAAGTTATCTTGCGCAAGCTGGTATTCCAGTAGAAGTTACAAATGGGTTTTCTGCAAATGCCATGTATATGTATGAAGCACCAGAACCATTAACAGCAGCACCACCATTTCGAAGTTTAAATCCATTAGAAAGAAAATCCCATCTTGTTGCAGTATTACCAGCACTACTTTCGTCTGCTTTTAATTCTTCCCCCATTGGGTTTGCTGAATTTCTTTTATTATCCATCATTAACCAATTATTTGTACTATCTGTTCTCTTAACCATAAGCCAAGCAGGTTTAAATCCTGTATAAACAAATGGCCCATTTGTACTTCCATTTCCTGTGTACTTATTAAACTTACTAAATCCTTTAATAGATGCAAAACAATATGCAATCATACCATCTCCACTATCATTAGTGTTATTAGAAGCTCCTACAGAAAACACACTTGAAGTTGGGTCAGTGTTATTCCACATTCCACTTGATGTTGCTGCTGCACCTGAACTGTTAATTGATATGTATTTAGTTGCACCTACTGACCTATGATAACCACTCCATAATACACTATCATTTCTATTTTTAATAATTATCCAATCAACTTCTTTTCCAAGACCATGACCGACTGTCGCTGCCGAACCTGTACCTGTAAATGACACAATACTAAATCCACTTGTAGTATTAGCTGAAACTGTTGAGGTTATGCTTCCATCTGTGTTTGATGCAGTTCCGTTTGCAGCTAACCAGTTCCATGAAACTTGAGATGAGCCATTATCATTTACACCTTGAGATGCATCAGCACCTAAACTAAAACCATCACTATCAAAAGAAGTAACTCTATCTGTTTTTGTACTCTCTGCATTTGTTAAATTAGAAAATATATTTTTTGTATTACCTCTTACAGAATCTGTCCAAATATGTGAATTTCCACTAGTATCTCTATCTTTAATCCATATTAAATCTGGCTGAAATCCTACACCTGTAATTGATTGTGTACCAGACGTTGGATAACCATTACCTGTATAAAGTTTAGTATTAAAATAATCGTCTGATTTATCTACTGGTGTGTAAGCCATTATCCATACTCCGCTAAGTTTTTTGTGTTCCAAGAATAGTAACCGTTTGGTACAGTATATTCAAAATTTCCATAGCCATTACCATCACTATTACCTGATGAGATAGTGTAAATTGGATTTCCAAAATTAGCTTCTATTCTTGCATTAGAACTTATTCCACCTTTACCCATAGGTAGCCAAATATAACTCATATCAATACTAGAAAAAGCGGCATTAGTTGTTGTTCCATTTTCTATTTCAGTTTGTGTTGCACCATTTGACCAAGTTCCATTTACACCAAACCAAAGTGTTCCATTATCAGCATCAAAAGCAATCATTACTGTATCTCCAGAAGATAAAGCAGATGTATAACTACTACCACTACCTGTAAAAGCATCATATTTTTGACCTGTTTGTCTAAGTAAATATCCTGTTACATCTGTATTAGTTGGAGTTGAATCATAGGTTATTCCAATGTAAGAATTTGAACCCCAAAACATTTTTGATTCATAATACCATTTACCAGATTGAACTCCTAAAGTTCCCATAGTTGGTACATTGACAGAATGTGACCAAACAACTTTTAAATTTCCTTCTGAGTAAGTTGCTGCTGTACCTGATCTAGTAATTAAAGGATTCATAGTAGCAAAATTATTAGTCGGTGTATCCGTAGTTTGATCTATGCTAGTTAAATTATTTTCAGTATAGTTATTTCCATTACCACTATCATCTTGACCTAATGCAGCAGAGTTTTCAAATGGTAAATAAAATCCATTTGTGCCAAAGGTTAAACCAGATACATCTATTGGTTTCCATATTCCACTATCCGCATCAAATTCTCCAAATGATGTTGCGTCTAGTGCTGTGCCATCAATGAAACAAAATTCTGACATGTAGCCATCAACATGTTTACTACCATCATTAGCATA
>Ga0222718_10003669_pt1 | contig 13078 bp, 24 predicted proteins | sample C33_27DmetaG_FD_165045 | JGI IMG/M metagenome (GOLD analysis project Ga0222718, IMG submission 165045) | Estuarine water microbial communities from San Francisco Bay, California, United States - C33_27D | ecosystem: Environmental > Aquatic > Marine > Unclassified | place: USA: California... | reverse complement strand
ACATTGTCTATGATCATTTTTGCTTGGATCTGTTTATCATCTAATCCTTGTCGTTCTAATCCTAAACAATATTCTACAATACCAAGTTTTCTTGAATTGTGATCTTTGATGAAATCTGATTTACTCTTATACATTTTATCTCCTAAATATTTGGATCTATCAGTGATACTCGTTTTTCATATATTTGGTATTCTTATAACGAAGAATAGAATTACCTTATCGTGAATATGATAGATCCAATTAGTATTAATTTTTAATATTATTTTTCCTTTTTAGATAAACCATGCCCCCTAACCCCCATTCAGTAATACATATCATAAAAAAATATTTTATGACGAAAAAAATGTCTGTTTTTTAAAATAATTTAGAATTGTGATCTGATTGATTACTTGATTACTTGGTAATCATGTATTCATCTTATTTTGGATACTGATATAAACCTTTTTTAACAAGATCCTTTAATTTCAGATCTTTATACCAAAGAGTTTCATGTTTAATCTGATCTTTTTTATAAAGATCAGTAAATCTTGATTTAGATTTTTCTCTCCACCAATTCAGAACATTTTCTTTATGAAGTTTATCTAATGGTATGAGTTCTTTACTGGTGATTTCATTTCTTAAATATTCATTAGTGTTTTGATATAATGGCATGAAATAAACACCTTTTGAATGATCGTTCTGATAATCAGTAATGGAGATATTCAGTTTATTAAAAATCAACTTGATCACATTTTGTTTTGGACTCGATTGTGTAATTGCTTGTTCATATTCTTCTGAATGATTTTCTTTAATCCAATTACTCCAATAAAAGAATATATCATCATCCGGTTTCAGAGTAATTGAACCTCTTGTTTTACCGAGTTTCTTCCATACTGGAATTCTATTATACATGGAATATGATCCGAATAAAGAGGTTGTAGTTATACCTACTAAATCATCTTTGTATTTTGATTTCCAATCTTTTTGGATCATTGGATCCCCACATAAACTTGCTATGAGTTTTCCACCTAACATATTGTATCCAAATGGTTGAACACTTACTATTGTTTGTGCTATTGAAATTGAATTCAGTTTCTTATGATCAAACTTATTTTCCTTTGACCAACCGATATGGTTGTCTCTTGGAGGTAAAGTAATAACATCTGATCCTAATGTAATGATCCCTAAATATTTCTTTGATGATCTATCTATGATAAAGTATTTCAGATTTCGACCTGGAGATGGAACCCACTCGAAAGAGTGGATCAAGATTCGTAGGATCTTGAATTCTTTCGGATCCTTAACCGGAACTAATATTGGATCCAACTGATCTATTTCTTTTAATGTTTGATCCAAGTTATTCAGATCAGAAAATTGATAGATCTTATTGTAAATCTGATCCAAGAGTTTTTCATCAAATTTATTCTTTTGGATCTCTTGTAGTTTTTTATAGATCACAATTTCTCTGTTGTCTAATCGCTTTAAATATTCCATATGATCAATCAGTTCTGTTCTCTTGTTGTTAAGTTCTTCAAACTGATCCATATTAAAATTCATTAATGAGTAAGGATAATGACTACGCAAGGATTTCATCATGACTTCTGATGATGGTTTTTCACGATCCAAGAAATTATGAATCTTGGATTCCATCTGATCATCATCAGTAATGACTTTTGGTTTCATGTATTTAGATCTAATAACTGAATATGCTTTTGAAACTGATAATTCTCCACGATCTACTTTTTTTAATAATTGGGGTTCGTAGTGGTTAATCGATTTTAGTTGTTTCATTTTAGATAAACCGATCCCTAATCTGTTAGTCATATCGATATAGATTTTTTGACTACTGGAACCTTTCATATCGTTTCGTTTTCCTTGTCCTAATCCTTTCTTTTTGTATTCTTCTTCTAAAATCTTTATTTCATTAGTGAGATCTGTTGCGGTCTTTTTTCTCTGTTGATTATATTCGATTAAACTGATCAGTTCATTTTCATGATCTACAATTCTGATTTCACATTCTGTAAAACCTAATTGGATCATGGAAAAATATCTTCTATGCCCACTAATGATCGTGTTGTCTTTATTCACTACAATAGGTTCTAATTGTCCATTGATTTCAATGGAGTTCTTTAAATCAGATAAATCAGTAGTGGAATAGATCTGATCATTAATTGGATGAGGTTTAATATCTGTAATTTTACTTTTCATGATTACTTGATTACCATAATTCTATCTCTCACTTCAGTATGAATCATACCGAAGTTAAATCTGCGTATTTTTCTGGAAAAATAAAATAGTTTTTTTAAGAAGTTTTTTACTATTTATTAGTAGATAAACAAACATTCATAACCGAACTCCTTTGTTTGAAAACCGATCCGAAAACCCTCTTTGGATCGGTTTTGTTTTATATGGAAGATTGTATAGGGATTAAAAATTGACCTCAATATATGAGTGAGTTCGATTCGGAAAAAAAGTAAAATGATCTTGACGAAAAACGGTAAACCTCCACCCCTATACCCTTAAAATTCGTATGGAGTCCCAACTTACAAAATTTACTATTTCTCGACGAGAAAATCAAGATTTTAGTAATCAAATAATCAATCCATTAAGAACTTATCAATCTCTAAATCCACATCAGATTCATTCAAACGATCTAATGTAATATTTACATTGATCATAGTTCTGTGAGACGCTTGAGGGGACTTCTTACTCCACATAGATAATTCTTTTTCAAACTTTCCAAGTTCTACTAAATGAATATCTTTCTCTGCTAATCCTTTTAAAAAATCTGTGATGATCTGTTTCTTTTCTTTACTTCTCATTTATAATCCTAACGATATTGTTGTTTTAGTTTCTTCATCTATCATGTTCCCAACATAATAGTCAGTCATTCTTGTAGAACTATGCCCTACAATTTGACGAGTTAAATCTCTGTTCTTGGTTTCTTGAACAAATCTCGTAATGAAATATCTTCTAACACTATGAGATGATATTACACCTTTACCTCGTAATTTAAGTAAATCTCTCATCTTTCTAAACTTCTGTAAATAATATGATGTTGTTGTTGGTGCGTTCATATCTATTACGACATCTTTTCTTGTTTTGTTCTTGGTGAAATATTGTGATCGAGTTCTGTAAAATAGATATTGTGATTTCTTGTTCAATTGTTTTAACAGATCGTTCCAAATCAATTCATCATCTTTGGTATTGAAGTTTAATTTTCTTCTTCCGGTTTTACCACTAACCCAAATACATTTGGATTGTAAATCTATATCTGAATTTTCTATTGAAACCAATTCTCCAACTCTCATTCCAGTTTTCAATTGTAATCTCAACATCAGAATAAATCTTCTCCATTCTTCATGATCCTTATGTTTGATTATGAACTTGATGATCTTGTTGTATTCGTGTTTGTTTAATGTATCTCTTTTATTATCTGCCTTTGGAATCTTTAATCGTTTTAAAATATCATGAGGAAAATCATTAGAACGATCAGCTATGTAATTATAAAATCCTCTGATGTTTCTGTGAGATACTCCACATGTAGTTCCATTCCAAATTCCATTAGTCAATTTTTCTTCATAGTATTTTTCAAACCACATTGGTGCGTATTCAATATGATTTCTGATTTCTAATGATTGTTTAAAATTCATAACACACCAATAATAATACTGATTGATATGGTTGGTGTTCTGTTTGATTGTATGATGTGATAATGGTTTAATAGTAGTGGTTTGACCAACCTTACGATCTAACCATTTATCTACCCACCATCTAAAGTCAAATTCATCAATAGAATTACTGAACTTGGATTCCGCATCTCTATTTTCTTTCTCAACGAATTTCTCATGATCTTTAATGATACTGGTAGATCCTTTAAAAAACTTCTTAAAATTATTTTCATCAATTCCAGTAATATATTTGTTGGTATGAAATCTCTTGATTATATGATTACCACCTTGTTTGACTCGTTTGGGGATCGTGTATCTTAATATCAATTTTTTAGTTCTTGAATCAAATCCATATGAAAAACTTTGTATTAATCCGAACTCTAATTTCTGCTTATCAACCAACTTTCTTAACTGAACTAATTTTTTGTTTTTTACCATATAATCCTTTATAATCTGTTTATGAAAATTGTTGATCATAATATAAAATACATCACAATAAATAACCAAGTAAAATGTGATGTATCCTGTGATGTAAAAGAAAATGATCAGAATAAATCAAATCTTATCCTCAATAATAATTGAAGATAGAAAGATTTAGGCTCTGTAGCTCAGTTGGTAGAGCAGAGGACTGAAAATCTCATTCTCATCACTTCTTTTCCCTTTAAATCCCTATATTATTGAACTTAACTATTTTCCTTCATTGTGATGTAAATGTGATGTAAATTGTGATGTAATGAGAAAATATGATCAGTTTTTGAGAGGTAATCAAGTAATCACTGGAGTAGAGGATTGTAATTACACTGATCTTAAAAACTGTGATGTAAAAATGTGGTGTAATTTTATAGAGGACAAAATCATGAAATTTAAAAACCCCCAAGACGAGAAAAATAAAATGTATGTAAATCAGATGATCGATTGGTGTAAGAAAAATGAGAGTGTTGAATTCTTTGCCATGATACTGGTTTTACTAAAAGTTAATAAACATATCTATGGTCATGCGTAAAGGAGGAAATATGAGTGTGTATATGATTGGAACGATCCATCGGTTAATTGATCAAGCTGAAGAAATGAATATGGGATATTTCAGATTTCCAGTTTGTGATGAACATGTAAATGATGATCAGATCATTCATGATGTAAAGAATAGTAAAATCTATACTCTTCGAGATTTTATCGATATGGTAATGCATGAAAAAATCAGAAGATTAACAATGTTAGAGAGGTAATAATATGATAGTAGGATACATTAGGACATCAACGACTATGCAACAGAACTCAATCGATACACAGATTGATACAATAGAAAAGTATTGTGATTATAAAGGTATTAGAAATGAACGATACTTTACTGATTTTGGGATCTCCGGAAAAACCTGTGATCGTCCAAAATTCAATGAATTAATTGATCTTGTTAAAAATGATCAGATTGAAAAAGTGATCATAACTGAATTATCAAGATTAGGAAGAAATCTACTTCAGACATTAGAAGTTGTAGAGATCTTTAAAAAACATAATGTTGATCTTGTAGTGCTTAAAGAAAATATTTCTTTGAAATCTCCAAGTGGAAGAATGTTTTTAAATATTCTTTTAACCTTATCTGAATTTGAAAGGGAACAGATCAGTTTGAGAACTAAATCTGTTTTACAACATAAAAAAGAAAACAACCAAGTTTATGGAACTATTCCTTATGGAAAAAAACTTCATAATGGAAAACTGGTTGATCATGATAGAGAGATTTTCATGCTTAAGAAAATCAAAACCTTAAGAAATAAAGGAAAATCTTATGGACAAATTACCATGTTCTTAAAACGAAACAATTATTTTAAGAAAAATGGTAGTCATTTTGATCGTGATTCTGTGAAAAAATTGGTTAAAAATCATCCAATTCTATCTCTATAAACACTCAAAATAGGTGGGGAATGACTATTCGGTCGTTCCCCACTTTTCCTCACTTCTGATTACTCGATTACCAACTTAATGATCAACCGAAATAAAGGACTTAAAAGGTTGATTGTAATCATGTAATCATTCATGAACGACTTTTCCTACTTTGATGTATGGTTTCTGTTTTCCTCTTTCACCTTTCAACGATCTCTTTTGAGACATGGTTGTTCCGGTTCGATGAGGATTGTATTCCCATGATCTATCTTTACAGATCTCCCAAACTGCTTTATGAAATCTTGTTTGATCCCATTTTTCAACAACTTGATCATCAGATTGATTTACGAAGTCATTATAGAAATCATCCAACTTGATTCCCCAATATTCTCCATTCACCGGTGTTTCATTCATGAAACCTTTACCTTGAATGATATAATCTTGGATAAAATCTACAACTCCATCATTATTACCAAATCCTTCGATTTTTGCTACGATCTGTTTTTTACGATAATTGGATCTATCGTTTGCAACTACACCTTTTAATAGATATTCCTTAATACAATGGAATCCAAAGTTGTAGAAGTCGATCCAATCTTGATCAGTCCAACCATGATCAAAGAATCTCTTACCATAATGGTCTTGAACTGAAGTTCCCTCGAACTTTGTTTTATCATGCCAATACGATCCAAACTCAACGATATATTGTCTTCTTGTTGAACTGAAATCTGTATCACTCATGATATAATTTGTTGCAACTCCTAACTTTGGTTTCTGATCTTTAGGAATTACAAAACGATCTTTGAATTTCTTTTCAATCTCCATATCTGAAGTTGTGTAGTTATAAACTACTTTGAAATCAAAGTCATCTCCGACATCATCAAGAAAAATAAATTCAGTATCAAAATTCACACCACTGAATAAAAACTTATCTTTCTTATCAATGTTTTTACCATTAATAGATAATGTCTTTTTCCAGTGTTCTACTGAACTCATTACTAATGATTTTCCATTACCACCTTCCGCATGAATTCCATCAGTTTCACGATCCACAAATAATGGTGCCGGACTTTGTCCATAATTGGTATAGTTCGACAACAAATATCCATAGGTCGTTCTGAAAGTAGTATATTCGGATTGATCTAATTTCCAATTACCATCTTTGTCTTTAACAGACATACATTTTTCAACGAAATCTTTAAAGATCCCTTTTGGTTCATCTTGGATCTGAATTTCATCAATCTGATCCTTGAACTTCGTTTCCCAAATATATCCATCTTTGACTGATGATAATGGTAATAGATCTATATTAGATTTTGTGATCCTTACAACACCATTTTGGAAGAAATGGGATACTTCTGAATCAGTATCTCTAACTACTGGTGTGTAATCTTCTTCAACATAATCTCTATGTTTCAGTTTTTTTGGATTATCAAAGAAATCTCTTAATGTGATGAATGTTTTTTCATTCATCCACCCAAACTTCAATAGTGCATGATCAACTTCTTTTTTTGAGAAGTATTCATATTCTACACCTCCGAGTTCAGTATCGATCTCTTTTTTTACTTCACCTAATTTATTAGGATCTTGAAAATCTTCTTCCGGAAGTAAATGGTATAATTTCCATAAATACTTCGAAAGAGATTTTAGATCATGGATCTCCAAAACAGATCCATTTCTTCTGATCAATTCATTATCATTCATAACGCCCCATTCTTCTTGAACGAGTAATTCACGAACTTTACTTAAACTGATCTCACATCGATTTTGACTACCTTTAAACCATATGATTGGTAAAGGATAGTTTGATGTTTGAAGATTCATTTTTTGACTTGGATCAACTGATTGAGATTTAGCTTGATCCGAACCAACACCATTTAAGATCGGTTGATCATCGAACAGATTATCGAACTCATCTGATGATGTTGGATTTTGATTTTGTGGCATAACCACCTCCTTGTTTTTAGTTTGATTATTCATTGATTTCTTGATTACCTGTATTCATGTAATCATCCATTATTTTATTTCCATCAACAACTTTTTCATTATCGATAAAGAAATCATAACTAAATCGATATTTCTTAAGTTTGTATCCGAATTGACTTTCCGCCCATTCACAAATAACATTTTCTACTTCGTCCGGATTTCCATTTGTGATCTCACTAAATAAATGATCCGGAAGAGAATATTCTTGATTAAAATCTTGGAGATCCTCAAAACTTACATTGAGTTTTGATGATCCTTTATATGATGAAGATACTTTTTCATCAGACCATTCTAATCCCCATACTTTTACATTTTTAAATTCTGATTTCATCATGCTTTCTCCAGTAAATTTTCAAAGTTCTCTGACCACTGATGAATTGTTACTCTTTTGATGTAAGATTCCAACCAACGCTCTATATCATCTAATTCAAATAAACCTTGTTCTTTTATCTTATTTTTGAATTCTACCCAATTATCAACATGTTCATCATTATCTTTTAACACTTGAGGTAGATAATAATTTTCATACATATAACTGATCATCATTGCTTGTATTTCTTCAATTAAAAACATTAATCGTTCTCCAGTTTTACAAATTCAAATAGATCTATAACTAAATTGATTATATCTAAATCAACTTCATCAGGTGTCTGAACTGAATTCCATTCTTGTTCTTCACCATATCGATAATCATACATGTCCATTAGTTCTTTTACGATCCTTTGAATTTTGTTCATTTGTTGTTTTTTTAAAGTCATATTTTCTATCATTTATTTCTCCATTATTAATCATTACAATACAAGTTAAAACACCTTGATGATCCCTGTTTTTTCTTTATAAAAAAGACGGTGAAACCCTTGATTTTGTCGAGATAAAATGGTAAATTTTGTAAGTTGGAAATCCATACTATTTTTTTTTAAATAAATCCCCATATTCTTTACTTAATCTCTTATGATGTTGGATCCTTTTATTCAAGTTTGGATCTGTTCCATTTAACATGGATCCAAGAACTTTTCTCCAATTCAATCCATAGGATCGTTTCAGATCCTCATACATTTTTTCTGTGATCTCAATGCGTGTTTTTAGATCGTAATATCCCTCTTGATCCAAGATGTTATAGAAATCGTTGATTTCCAGATTACCCCATAATCTTACCATTCTGTTATAGAGTTCTTCTATTTGGTATTCATGTAATCGTTTCATTTTAGATCCTCACTTTCTAATTTCTTCAGTAAATCATCAAAAGATTGATAATCAATATCTTCAATAGTTTCAAAATCATAATTACTGGTTTTTAAATAACTGATATTTTCCTCCAAAATCTTATCATCTTTTCCAAAAGAAATCTCAATCCATATATCATAATCAAACTCTATACCATCGTCTTTGGGATAAATTTTTAATGAAGGTTTTTCCCAAGAATATTCCGATAACGAATTTGCACTAAAACCTTTATTAGTAAGAATAAATTCATACTCATCAATCCTATTATGACCTATCTCTAATAAACTATCATACACTAATCCTGTTATTAAATGTTGAAATCCAACCCAAATCCAACCCTCTATATCTGTATCATCAAACGCACATTGTGATCGTTCTTCTTCGTTTTCTATATTTGAGTAATCTTCATCTTTGAATAATTCATTTGAACGAAAAGTTTTCCACTCAAAATAAAAATCTTGGAAATCTTCCATTATATTATGTTTTTCAACATAATTCTTACTTTCTTCATTGTAATACCTTCTTTCAATCAAATATTCACTTGGAACAACGCCCATAGAACATAAAATGTTATCTCTCCAAAGTTGTCCTTCTAATTCTTCTGGTTTAATTTGTTTTAGTGTTTTTTCTGCAATTTGTTTAACTAATTGTAATTCATGTAACTGATTATCTACTTTTTTCTTACTCATTTACCAACCCTCCACTTTTAGTTGTTGTTTTTTCTTTGATCTTTTCATCTGCAAACCTTTGAATTATTTTTTTCATATCTTTATCGAATTTTTCATAGATGTCTGTTTCTATTTCTGTTGGAAAAACATCTGTGATCCAATATGTTCCACCCTCAAATGAATTAGGAAATCTTTTAATAATCTTTCCTTTTGTATCTCGATGAACTATTTCCACTTTTTCCAAATTTTCTTCACAATATTGTTTGAAATATGGAATCATCTTCTTATATGTTTTTGGAAATATTTCCTTTATGTTTTTTTCATGAAGAACTGGTTCCATATCGAGTTTGAATGTTATTGCATATTGATTATCTACTTTTTTCTTACTCATTTAGATCCTCCATTTTTCATACTTTCCGGAAGATTGTTTTTATTGATCGTCATAAATACATGATCGTCTTCATTAGCTATAACTTTTCCTCCATGTTCTTTTAACATGATTACAGATTGTCTCCATAGTTCTTCATTTTCTTTCATGATCATAAATCCTACATCATTATTTTCTTTTTTCATTTTTTCATCTTTTATTTCATTCATTTCGTTCATTTGTTCTCCTTGACTTTTTTTAATTGATCGTTTGAATCTTCACTGATATGGTATAGAGTTTTAATCAACGATCCATCATCATCTAATAATTCAACTTCAACAGATCCATTATTTCTCTGTATCTTGTCTTCGTAAAAATAGATCACTGCTTGTTCCAATCCATATTCAGTATCAATTGGATCTTCTTCTTTATAACATCCAATATCTTTTGGATCTAATGGAAACGCATGTCCTTGATCTCTACAATCTCCATTTTCCCAAACATTTATATTTAAGTTTTCAAATTTTTCATGTAATTCTTTTCTATTCATTTAACTTTCTCCTCTTTATAGTTCTTGGACTAAATCCGTTATTTTATCCATTACTTGTTCTCTAAATTCATACCATTCTTGATCTGTGAGTTTTTTTTCTAAAAACTCCTCAAGATCTTCACGATTATATACTATCTCTTGGGGATAATTGTCGTGTAGTTTATCCCAATCTCCTTTACTCATTATTCGTTCTCCATTTTTAATCATTACAATTCATATTACGACCTAATCATGATCCCTGTTTTTTATTTGTATTTTTCACAGAGATTCTTTCTCCCTTGCAATTCCATATTGTTTCGGTATTTGATCTATAATATCCGACTGATTTACTTGAACGATTTTCACCTTTAATGTGTAGTTCCTGTATTTCAAACCCTAAATCTTCTAACCAAGATATTATTTCATCTTGAATACCTTTTGGATTATTCAACCAATAATGATCTTCTAAATTGATCTTATCAGTTTCTTTCATGCGTAATTTGATTTCATATATTTCTTTACTCATTTATTTTCCTCGTTGATTTCTTGATTACCGTAATCATGTAATCAGTTCATTACTATTTCTCTTTTTTTAAATGTTATCATATGTTCATCTTCATGTTCTAAATCATATATCTGACTTAAGAGTTTTCTTTGTTGTAAAAGATCTTTTAATAGAATTCCATCTTTAACCAAATACACTCTATCTACTTGTCCGGATTTTAATCGTTCAAAATTCTGATCATTCACTTCTTCAATAACTCTTCCCATATGACCTCCTAATTAAATCGTTGATGAAGAAGTCATTTTCCATGATCTCTCCATTAAATTCTTCTTCTGTAATCCCCAATTCAGATGGACGATTTTTTACATGTTGTTTCACAACTGACCATGACTCCATGATCTGTAAAAATGTTAGATTTGGATTGTGATCTAAAGACATTTTATGCCACATCTTAACCAACCCATTCATATTACTTTCATCAACAGAATCGTTGTCCATTAATCCATAAACATCTTTCATATTCATTACTGGACGATCAATCTTTGATTTCTTGGGATCTTTTTCATTATACTCAATTGTATCCCATATCATTCCATCTATCATTACTAATTGAGAATCTTTTCCATTTCCATCAGTTAGGAAATATGGTTTTCCTTTCATCAATTTTTTATATGCATTTTTATATGATTGATTAGGAATTGTGATCAATCCTTTCGGTTCATATTTGTTCTTCATTTTCTTTCTCAATTTTTCTTCTTCTTTTGGATCTAATCCTCCAACAGATTCAATCGATTCGTCTAATGCTTGTTCGATTAATCCATTTACTTTTTCTCTAAACTTTTCATAAACCTCATATGAATTTGGTATAATCATTATTTCTCCTTTTAAAATTGTTCCAATTCTTCTAATACTTCTAATTCTTCATTTTCCACTTCAAACTCTTGTTGAAGTAATTCTTCTACATCCATTAAAATATCTAACATCTGTTTCTCCTTTATTTAACTTTCACTCTATATTACCACAAATGATAGATCCCTGTTTTTTTTCTGTAAAAACAACAAGTAATGGGGAGGACAAATCCACTTGAAACCTCCCCACCATCACGAAACGCCATAAAAGAACTAATGATCTAAACAATGATCTACCTCTATCAATCAACCACCCACGATCTATTATCTGATCACTATCCCTTTTATTTATGTGTTTTTGTATCACTTGTTTTTTAACCTACCTACTAAACTAAATTTTTAATAACAGATCAATCTACACCACTTCGTGGATCCCTGTTTTTTGTTTATAAAAACAACAGAGAATTATTAAGTTCCATCATGAGTATTTTGAAAAAACGAAGAATAGATTTTTTATCTGATCAAGAATACAACGATCTAAAAAAGAATGATTCCAAGACATTTAAACGACTTCAAGAACATCAACAGAATTACAAAAAGGTTAATGCAAGATTGGAGATGTTGAAACGAAGAGAAGTCAAAACCAAAGAATTAAAAGAAGAATTAAAAGAATGGAAAAAGGATCTAACACACACTTATAATGATCTCTTACCTTTGAATGAGGATTTTGAGTTTAAACTAACTCTGAAAAAACGAAAGAATAGTTTTCATCTGAATTTGACTCGTGGAAATAAAATGCCTATAAAAATTCATTTAGGAACTCGTGATAAAGTGATTAATCATTTATCTCAAATATTCCCAAAAGAGAATGTAAAACGAAATTGGTATTTCATCATTAAACGAGAAATCTATTGTTATTTTGATTCTAAAAAGAAACGATATGTTGATGGAATGATCTATGCGAATGTGTTAGATCGTATTATGAAAAATCCTACTGGAATTGATGCGGAAACTTGGAATCTTGAAAATGTTCTTCCCCTTCAATAAAATCGAACGAATATGGAACTTTTAAGCGGCAGCTGAATAATCTACCATTTGACGAATAAAACGACGATTTTAGGGGTATTTCGTGTGTTTTTGGGGTATTCTGGGTTGTTGTTCTAACCATTCTTGAACCTTATCCCAATTAAATAACAATTTTTTAGATCCTTTTACCTTGTAATGGGGCATGTCTTTTTCTTGGATCCACCGATACAAAGTAGAATAACTGATCCCTAATTGATTCAATAGTTTCTTCATACCGACAACCGATATATCTCGTTTGTCCGGATCTACATTATCCCACAAACTAAACATCTTTTTTAGTGATTATTTGATTACCATCTTGATCTGTTGTAATCATGTAATCATCTCCGACTGCGTT
>Ga0222718_10003668_pt1 | contig 13083 bp, 14 predicted proteins | sample C33_27DmetaG_FD_165045 | JGI IMG/M metagenome (GOLD analysis project Ga0222718, IMG submission 165045) | Estuarine water microbial communities from San Francisco Bay, California, United States - C33_27D | ecosystem: Environmental > Aquatic > Marine > Unclassified | place: USA: California... | reverse complement strand
AGTTCCATGGCGCGCGTGATCTTCTTGGTCGCCTGCATCGACTTGATGCGGCTCCTGAGAATGCGCTCCTGTCCACCTGCCATGTCAGTCGTCCCGGGTCACTCGGTCGCCAGCGTCTTGGCGGATTCGGCCTCGCCGACCTCGTCGGCGTCGACCGAGGTCGGATCGACGCTGACACCGGAGGCGGCGGCAGTCTCGGCAGCGAACTGCTCCTTGAAGGACTGCACGGCGCCGGCGAGGGCGTCAGGAACACCTGAGGTGCGGACCTCGGTCAGGAGCGCGCCGTGGCGGCTACGGATGAACTCGAGCAGACCGGCCTCGAAGCGGCGCACGTCGGAGACAGCGATGTCATCGAGGTAACCCTTGGTGCCTGCGAAGATCGAGACGACCTGCTCCTCGACCGACATCGGCGAGTTGAGCGGCTGCTTCAACAGTTCGACCAGGCGGTAGCCGCGCTCGAGCTGGGCCTTGGAGACCGCGTCGAGCTCGGATCCGAATGTGGCGAACGCCTCGAGCTCGCGGAACTGCGCGAGGTCGAGCTTGAGCGTTCCGGCAACGGACTTCATCGACTTGATCTGGGCCGCACCACCGACGCGGGAGACCGAGATGCCGACGTCAACCGCCGGGCGGACACCCGACTTGAAGAGGCTGTCCTGGAGGTACACCTGACCGTCGGTGATCGAGATCACGTTCGTCGGGATGAAGGCCGACACGTCGCCGCCCTTCGTCTCGATGATCGGGAGGGCGGTGAGTGATCCGGCGCCGTTCTCGTCGGAGAGCTTCGCCGCGCGCTCAAGCAGCCGGCTGTGCAGGTAGAAGACGTCCCCGGGGAATGCCTCGCGGCCCGGGGGCCGGCGAAGCAGCAGCGCGAGCTGACGGTAGGCCTCCGCCTGCTTGGAGAGGTCGTCGTACACGACGAGGGCATGCTCGCCGTTCTCCATCCAGTGCTGACCCATCGCGCACCCGGCGTAGGGAGCCAGATACTTGAATGGGGCGGCGTCGGCCGCCGGAGCGGCGACGATCACCGTGTACTCGAGGGCGCCAGCCTGGCGGAGGGTTTCCACGGTCTGCGCGACGGTGGAGCCCTTCTGCCCGATCGCCACGTAGATGCACTTCACACCCTGCCCCTTCTGGTTCAGGATGGTGTCGATCGCAACCGTGGTCTTGCCGGTCTTGCGGTCACCGATGATGAGCTCGCGCTGACCGCGGCCGATCGGGGTCATTGCGTCGATCGCCTTGATGCCCGTCTGGAGCGGCTCGTGCACCGGCTTGCGGCCCATGATGCCGGGCGCCTGGATCTCCATGCGCCGGAGCTGAGTGCCGACCAGTTCACCACGGCCGTCGACCGGCTCACCGAGGGCGTTGACGACGCGACCGAGAACACCGTCGCCGACGGGCATCGACAGGATCCGGCCGGTCGCCTTGACCGTCTGACCCTCCTCGATCTCGTCACTCTCACCGAGGACGACGGCTCCGATGGAGGACTCGTCGAGGTTGAGGGCGAGACCGACCGTGCCGTTCTCGAACTCGAGGAGCTCGTTCACGGCGGCGTCGGGAAGACCGGAGACGCGGGCGATGCCGTCGCCGACCTCGACCACGCGGCCGACGGTGCGGGCCTCGAGCGAGGGCTCGTAGCCCTCAAGGTTCTTCGAGATCGCCTGGGCGATATCGGATGCGGAGATCGTGAGTTCAGCCATGGGTTGCTCCTAGAGACGGCTCTTCAACTGGTCGACGCGGGTGCGGACGCTCCCGTCGATGACGGTGTCGCCGACGGTGGCCACGAGACCACCAACGACGGAGGGATCGATGACGACCTTGAGGTTCACCTCGTGGCCTGTCGCATTCGCGAGGGCGGCGCGGAGGCGGGCCTGCTGGTCGTCACTCAAGGCGACGGCGCTTCGAACCTCGGCGACCGCCAGGTCCTTCGACTGGGAGGCGCGGGCGACGAGGCGGTCGATGATCGCCGGGAGGTCGCGGCCGCGGCCCGAGCCGACCACCATCGAGACAAGTTGGACAGTGGTCGCGGTGGCCTGAGCGCCGAGCAGTGACTCGACAACACCCTGACGGCGCTCGACCGGCACCATCTCATCGGTGAGGGCGTTGCGGAGCGCGTCACTCGACTCGTAGGCGCGGGCGAAGCGGAAGAGCTCGTCCTCGACCTCGTCGAGGGTCCCTTCGGCGCGCGCGATCTCGAAGAGGGCCCGCGCGTAGCCCTCGATGCGTGCTTCGCTCATGACGACGACCCCACCTTCTGGATGAACGACTCGATGAGTGCCTGCTGGGCGGGATCGTCGAGGGTGTCGGCCAGGAGACGGTCGGACACCTCGGCGGCGAGACGGCTGATCTCGGTGCGGAGCTCGTCGCCAACGCGGCTCGCGGCGGCGGCCTGGTCGGCCTCGGCGCGGGCCTCGAGATCGGCGATCTCGGCGGTGAGGCGGGCGCGACCCTCGCTGAGGAGTGCCTCCGCCTGGGAGTCCGCCTCGGCGAGGAGACGCTGGCGCTCGGCGGCGATGTCGCCCGCGGCGCGACGGATATCAGCCGCCTCGGACTCCGCGGAGGAGCGGGCCTCGGCTGATGCGTCGAGCTCACCCTGGATCTTCGCCGTGCGATCGGCCATCGCCTTGCGGACGGCCGGGCCGGCGAACTTGTAGAGCAGGCCGAAAATAAGGATCGAGGCGAGGCTGCCGTAGATGAGCTCAGCGGCGGCCGGCCAGAGCCAATGGATGCTGCGTGCCGGGTCGATCTCACCGGCGGCGATCACTGCGAACAGGTTCATCGGGACACCCCCGCGCTCATCGAATCCTCGACCACCCGCGACACCGTCGCGGCGTCGGGGGCCTTGCCCGTGGCGAGTTCCACGGTCCGACTCGCCACCGAGGCGACGGCGGAGCCGATCTCGGCTCGGGCGGCCTCGTGGGCGGCGGCGGCTTCGGCAGCGGCCGCGTCTCGACGGGCCGAGATCCGCTCGTTGGCCTCGGCGAGTTGGGCGCCGCGCTCCTGCTCGAGCTGGGCGCGAGCCGCGTCGACTCGGGCTGCCGCTTCGGCCTTCACCTCGGCGAGCGCCGACTCGTAGGCGGCGACCTCACTACGCGCGGCCTGACGCATCGCGTCAGCCTCGGTGTGTCCAGCGCGGATCGCCTCGTAGCGGGCGTCCATGCTGCGACGCAGCCTCGGGTAGAGGAAGAAGCGCATGAGGAGGGCGAAGACGATGAACGTCCCCGATCCCCAGGCGAGCTCCTTGACCTCGGGCAGGATCGGGCTCGGCCCGGCCCCGCAGTCACCGAGGCCGGTGAACTCCTCTGGATTGTCTGGTGCGAACTCGCAGTCTGCGGGTGTGTACTCGCTCTCACCGGAACTCTCGTCCTCGGCGGCGAGGAACACCTCGAGACCGTTCGGTCCGTTGGTGACGACGGCTCTCAGCACGTCAACTCCTTGTGTGCGTTAGCTCGGACATGGGCGGTGGCCGGTGCGGGGCACCGGCCGTCGATCAGAGACCGATGAGAATGAAGACCACGAAGCCGATGAGGGCGAGCGCCTCCGTGAAGGCGATGCCGAGGAACATCGTGGTGCGCACCATGCCGGCGGCCTCGGGCTGGCGGGCCATGGCCTCGACGGACTTGCCGACGAGGTAGCCGATGCCGATACCGGGGCCGATGGCGGCGAGGCCATAGGCGAAACCGGCGGAGCCGGCGGCCTCGGCGGCCTTGGCGCCTTCGTCGGTGAGCTGGGCGAGGATGCTGAATGCTTCCATGTTGGGGTTGTCTCCTGGTTGTTTCGGTTGAGGGAGATTCGGCCCGAGATCAGTGCTCGGGGTGGGCGGCACCGCCGATGTACACGGCGGCGAGGATGGTGAAGATGTAGGCCTGCAGGAAGGCGACGAGCACCTCGAAGGCCGTGAGGAACGCGAGCATGAAGAACGGGAGAATGCCGACCGGCTTCAGCACGATCGAGCCTCCCTGCACGAGCTCCTCGGTGAGGAGCGCGAAGGTCACGAGCAGGATGTGGCCCGCGAGCATGTTGGCGAAGAGTCGCACGGTGAGGGAGAACGGCCGCACGAGGAAGGTCGAGATGAACTCGATCGGGGTGACGAGCAGATAGAGCGCGGCGGGAACCCCAGGCGGGAAGAGGGAGTTCTTCAAGTAGCCGATGCCCTGGTGCTTGAAGCCGACGCCAATGAAGATCACCCAGACGAGCAGCGACAGGAACAGCGGGATCGCCATACGGGCCGTCGCCGGCATCTGGATGATGGGGATGACGCCGGGGACGTTGCAGAGGTAGATGAACGAGAAGAGGCTGAGGAGAAACGGCGTCCAACCGAGGCCGTCTCGTCCCATCGTCGGCATGATGATCTGCCCCTCGATGAATTCGACGATCGATTCGGCCAGGTTGCGGACCCCACGGGGGGCGGTGGAGCCGTCGGCGTTACCGGCGATGAGGAAGATGACCGAGGCGACCACCACTGCGGCGATGGCGATGAGCGCGATCTTGTTGACGCTCGGGACGACATCTGTCCAACGCAGGATCTCGTTGATCGGCGGGAATTCGAGTGCGAACACGTTTCGTTCCTATTCGTTACGGACGGGCGGGTCGGATGCCGGCGTGAGCCAGCGAGATGGCGACGTACTTGAGCTCCCACACGAGGAGTCCGAGATGCGTCACGATGATGGTCGCTCCGAGTGCCGGAAGTGAAATCCAGGACGCGTCGCGGACGAGAAGTACAGCCACCATGATCAATCCGAGGCGGATCAGGTAGCCGAAGAGGGTGGCGGCCATGACGAGGCCGAGGGAGATCCGGGAGGCGCCGGCGATCAGCCCGGCGGCCAGCAGGAAGTTGACGAGCACGAGACCGGCGGCGAACGCGGCCGAGAGCGACCCCTCGATATCCCAGATCATCCCAGCGAGGATCACGAGCACGGGAGCGGCCCAGAGGCCGCGCTTCACCATGTCGACGCTGATTCGAACCTCGACCGCCTCTCCGGCGACGGGTCCCGACATCACGGTCGCGTCTGGAGCGCTCACGCGGCCCTCCGCGAGCTCTCACGGCGCTCGCCTTCGAGGCGCGTCATCGTGGCGTCGTAGACGAGCTTCATCCGCACGAAGGTACCGACAGCGGCGAAGACCACGAGACCGATGGTGAAGACCGGACGGGTACCGAGCCAGGTGTCGACGAGGAGGCCGATGCCGAGGAAGGTCAACACCGTGAGCGCGGTGTCCATGCCACGACCGAGATTGTCATCGGAGCCACTGGCGCGGGACGCGCGGGCACTCGTGAACAGCATCTTCATCGGTAGTGGCGAACTCCGTTGTTCGAGGGGGGACCGACGACGACTGCGCGACTATCGGCTTGTGAACGCTCGCACAAACTAGACGATGGGTGCAGGGGTCGCAACCCGGAGAACGAACTCCGCCCCTCAGGTCCCCTGACGAACCTGCTCGGAGGCCGGACGCGAGAGGGCGTCCTCGATCTCCTCGGCGCGGCGACGTCGCACACTCGGGTGTAGCACCGTGAACAACACGATCCCGAGCGCGCCGATACCGAACGGCAGGTACGTCGGGTTCTTCGAGCTGAGCACCGGATACAGCACGAAGGCCGAGAGCAAGAGCGTCCACGTCCACAGGATCAGCACGCTCCTACGGTGACCGTGCCCCAGGTTCATGAGCCGGTGATGTAGGTGCCCCTTGTCGGCCACATCGATCGCCTGACGCTTCGAGGCGCGACGCACAATCGCGAAAAGGGTGTCAAGAATCGGCACCCCGAGAATGAGCAGCGGGATCACCAACGGCGCGAGGAAGAAGAAGGTCTGACCGACGAAGTCCTGGGTACTCGGATCGGCGCGGCCGCCGACCATCGAGGTCGACACCGCGAGCAACATCCCGAGCAGAAACGCTCCCCCATCGCCCATGAAGATGCGCGCCGGATTGAAGTTGAACGGCAGGAAACCGACGGCGACGCCTGCCGTGACCACCGCCAGCAGCGGGCCGAGGTTTGGCCGGGAGAGCAGCTCGAGGTCACCGAGTCGGAAGGCGTAGAGGAAGAACGCCGCCGCGGCGATCGCCACGATGCCAGCCGCGAGGCCGTCGAGGCCGTCGATCAGATTGATGGCCTGGGTCATGCCGAGCAGCCAAAGCACCGTGATCACCGGCTGCCAGTCACCCGACAGCAGGAACACGTCGAGGAAGGGAACACGGAAATAGAACATCGTCGCCCCGAACACGACCAACACGAGGGCGGCGACGACGATCCCGGTCACCTTCGCTGGCGGAGGCAGATCGCGGGAGTCATCGAGGAAGCCGGTGGCGAACACGACCACCGCGGCGACGAGCACCCCGAGCGGCTCGGTGCTGTCGGTGAACACCTCCCGGAACGAATCGGTGAGGGAGGCCACCCCAAGGGCGGCCACCAGTCCGATGAGCATCGCCAATCCCCCCGCGTGCGGGATCGGGACGGTGTGCACGCTCCGCTCGTTCGGCGGTGCCACCCAGCCCCGCGCCACGGACAGCGCGGCGACGAGCGGGGTCGCGATGAACGTCACCCCCGCCGCGACGAGGCCGATGACCACGTGGGCGGCGAGTGAGGGCTGCACCCGACGAACCGATCAGTAGGCGGGGAACCGAGCGCAGAGCTCGGCGACCTCGGCTCGCACGGCGGCGATCTCATCGGCGGAACCCCGCTCGCGAAGCGCTCGCGTGATGAGCGAGGCGATCGTCGGCATCTCGTCGGGGGTCATGCCCTGGGTGGTGACCGAGGGGGTGCCGATGCGAACGCCGCTCGTCACGAACGGACTGCGCGGATCGTCCGGAACCGTGTTCTTGTTCAACGTGATGCCGGCCGAATCGAGCACCGCCTGCGCCTCCTTGCCGGTCAGGTCTGCATCGAAGGTGCGCAGGTCGACGACGATCATGTGGGTGTCGGTTCCCCCCGACACCATCCGGAAGCCGTTCTCGGCGAGCGCCGCCGCCAGCGCCGAGGCGTTCGCCACGATGCGATGCGCGTAGTCGCAGAAGTGCTCGCTCGCCGCCTCTCGGAACGCCACGGCCTTACCGGCGATCACGTGCTCGAGCGGCCCACCCTGCCATCCCGGGAAGACCGCCTTATCGACCGCGGCGGCGTGCTCGGCCTTGGAGAGAATGCAGCCACCGCGAGGTCCGCGAAGCGTCTTGTGGGTGGTGAAGGTGACGACGTCGGCGTAGGGCACCGGGTTCGGATGCGCCCCTCCGGCGACGAGGCCGGCGAGATGAGCGATATCGAAGAGGAGCAGCGCTCCCACCTCGTCGGCGATCGCCTTGAACGGCTCCGGGTCGATACGCCTCGGATAGCTGGTGGTGCCCGCCACGATCATGCGTGGTCGATGCTCGAGGGCGAGCTCGCGCACCTGATCCATATCGATCCGCTCCTCGGCGCCGACGCCATAGTTGACGAAGCGGTACAGGATGCCGCTCGCGTTCACCGGCGAGCCGTGGGTGAGGTGGCCGCCGTGGTCGAGGCCAAGGCCGAGCACGGTGTCACCGGGCGAGAGCAGCGCCTGATAGACGCACATATTCGCGTTGGCACCCGAATGCGGCTGGACGTTGGCGTGGTCGGCCCCGAACAGCGACTTGACCCGCTCGATCGCGAGCGCCTCGATCGAGTCGACCACCTCGTTGCCGCCGTAGTACCGCTTGCCGGGGTAGCCCTCGGAGTACTTGTTGGTCAGCACCGAGCCGACCGCGCGCATCACCGCCGGGGAGGTGAAGTTCTCGCTCGCGATGAGTTGCAGACCCGTCACCTGGCGGCGCTGCTCCTCGGAGATCAGGGCCTCGAGGTCGAGATCGGGATCGGTATCGGAGGGGAAGGGCATCAGAACTGCTCCTCGAGCTCGGAGATCTGGGCGACGCGGCGGGAATGCCGGCCTCCCTCGAACGGGGTGGATAGGAAAAGGTCGACGATCTCCTCGGCAAGGCCGAGGCCGACGACCCGGGCACCGATCGAGAGCACGTTGGCGTCGTTGTGCTCGCGGGCCATCCGGGCGGTGTAGAGGCAGTTGCACAGCGCCGCCCGAGCACCGCGAACCTTGTTGGCCGCCAACTGTTCGCCCTGACCGCTGCCGCCGAGGACGATGCCGAACTCGGCTTCTCCCGAGACCACCGAGCGCGCCGCCGCCGCGCAGAACGACGGGTAGTCGACGCTCTCGGTCGAGTCGGTGCCGTGGTCGATGACCGAGTGACCGGCAGCGCCCAGGCGAGCGACGAGATGCGACTTCAACTCGTAGCCGGCGTGGTCGGATCCGATCGCGATGACTGCCACGCGACGAGTGTACGACCACAGCCCCCCCCGCGGTCAGCCAGTGCGAGGGGGTCGGCAGCCCGACCGTAGAGTCGCCGACGTGGCCGTCGACCCCCGAACCCCCGTCATCATCGGCGTCGGTCAGGTGACACAACGACCCGACGGGGTCAACCCGCCCGACCCTGAGTCACCCGATGCCACGGCCCTCATGGCCGAGGCGATTCACCGAGCGCTCAGCGACGCCCGCAGCCTCGCCCTTGGCCGCGTCGACGCGCTCGCCGTGGTCAACACGCTGTCTTGGCGCTACGGCGACCCGGCCCGACTCGTCGCCGAACGAGCCGGCCTCGATCCGCGACGACGCGTGGTCACCCCGATGGGAGGAAACTCCCCTCAGGCGCTCGTGAACGCGACCGCGACCTCGATCGCCTCGGGCGAGATCGATCTCGCGGTGCTAACCGGCGGCGAGACCTGGCGAACCCGGATGCGGGCCCGTCGAGCCAATGTCGAACTCCACTGGCCGCGCGTCGACGGTGACCTGATCGCCGCGGCTCCCCCCGAAGTGTGGGGCGGGGAGCTCACGATGAACTCCGATCACGAGACCTCACTCGGTGTCTACATGCCGGTGCAGATCTACCCGCTCTTCGAGTCAGCGATTCGAGCCCGCCGAGGCGCCGAGGGAATCGACCCCGTCACCCATCTCGAGCAGGTCGCGGCGATGTGGGCTCGCTTCAGCAAGGTCGCGGCATCGAACCCGCACGCCTGGTCGCGCCATGCGATGACACCCTCGGAGGTCATGACCCCCGGGCACTCCAACCGGATGGTCGGAGCCCCGTACACCAAGGTCATGAACTCCAACAACGACGTCGACATGGCCGCAGCGCTCATCATGTGCTCGGCGGAGCGCGCCAGCGCCCTCGGCGTACCTCGCGAGCGATGGGTCTTCCCGCAGGCGGGCACCGACTGCCACGAGCACCCTCTTGTCTCGGAGCGCGACCGACTCGACGAGGTGCCCGCGGTGAGGGCGGGAGCCGCCCTCGCGCTCGACCTCGCCGGCATCACCATCGACGATGTCGACCTCATCGACCTCTACTCATGCTTCCCGTCGGCCGTGCAGCTCGGCGCGGAAGCGATCGGCCTCGACCCCTACGGAACTGAGCGAGCGCTCACGCTCACCGGGGGGCTCTCGTTCATGGGCGGTCCCTGGAACAACTACGTGATGCACGCGATCGCGACGGCCGTCGAGCTCCTACGCGCCGATGGCGAGCGCGCTCTCATCTGGGCGAACGGCGGCTATGTCACCAAACACTCCTTCGGCGTCTACGGCAGCCGACCGCCGACCGGCGGATTCAGATGGGACTCACCTCAGAAGCAGGTGGACGCTCTGCCCCGCCGACGCTGCATCACCGGCGAGGAGGCAGCCGGTGGGGCGCGCATCGAGAGCCACACGGTGATGCACGATCGCGACGGACTCCCCGAGCGCGCCATCGCCACCGTCATCACCGATGACGGCGAGCGAGCTTGGGCGCTCTCGGAGGTCGCCGCGGTCGCCACCGATCTCGCCGACGGCGACCACGTCGGCCGACTCGTCTCCGTTGACGCCGACGCCCGCCTCCAGCTCTGACGGATCGCGCCGCTCAGCCGACGACGGCGCCCTCGACCGGGCGTGCCAAGATCGCCGGATGAGCGAGAGCACCCCAGCCGTCATCCTCGACTGCGACCCGGGCCACGACGATGTCGTCGCCATCGTCGCCGCGGCCCGACACACGAAACTCCTCGGCATCACCACGGTCGCCGGCAACGCCCCCCTCGACCGGACGACCCACAACGCGCGAGTCATGCGCGACCTGCTCGGCCTCGACGTCGAGGTCCACTCCGGTGCCGCCCGACCGCTGGTCGTCGCACCCGCCTTCGCCGGCTACGTCCACGGGGAAAGCGGACTCGACGGCGCCGAACTGCCCGAGCCCACCACCCCACTCGACGGCACCGACGCCGCTCGCTTCATCGTCGACACGGTCCACGCCCGACCTGGCTGCCACCTGGTGGTGACCGGCCCGATGACCAACATCGCCCTCGCCCTGGTGCAGGACCCATCGATCCGCGACGACCTCGCGGGCATCTCGTTCATGGGTGGCGGAACCTTCGGCAACCGGACACCGACCGCCGAGTTCAACATCTGGGCCGATCCGCACGCCGCCCGGGTAGTCGTCGACTCAGGAATCCCACTCATCATGGCGGGCCTCGATGTCACCCACCAGTTCCAGGCCACCTCGGATCGGATCGAGCGCGTCCGGGCCATCGGCGGACCGCTCGCGACCGTGCTCTCCGACCTCTTCACCTTCTTCTCGGCCAACTACCGGGAGCGTCATGACGACCTCGAGGGTGCCGCAGTCCACGATCCCCTCGCCGTGCTCGCGCTCACCCACCCGTCGCTGTTCACCGTCGCGGAGCGATTCGTCGCCGTGGTGGATTCGGGTGATCTCACCCGCGGCATGACCGTCATCGATCGACGCACCCTGGTCGACCGCCCTGCTCCGAACTGCCGGGTGCTCGAGTCGGTCGACGCACCGGCCGCTTGGGACATCATCGTCGAGGCCATCGCCGCTGCCCGAGGCTGACCCGGGGCTGATTCCGGAGCGACCGGATGAACGACCCGACAGGCCACGACCCATGACCGACGACACCTTCCCGAGGCAGTACGCGAGGACGAGGCGGCTCACCCTCGGCGCCCCGAGAGACCTCCGCATCACCTCCGATGGTCGCACCCTCGTCTTCCTCCGCTCCTCAGCCGGTGACGATCCGGTGAACGCCCTCTGGGCCGTGGATCTCGATGGAGGACCCGAGCGACTACTCGTCGACCCACGCCAACCGACGGCGCCGAACCGCGCATCAGGATCCGAGTCGGCCGCCGAGCGCGCCATCCGCGAGCGACGGCGCGAGCAAGCCGGCGGAATCACGTCGTTCTCGACCGACGGCACCGGACGGTTGATCGTGTTCACCCTCGACGGACGACCGCACCTCTGCTCGGTCGACAGCGGAGAGGTGAGCACCGTCGACACCGACTCGGCGGCCTTCGACCCCCGGCTCTCCCCCGATGGCCGCTCCGTCGCCTTCGTTGAGGACGGAGCCCTCCGGGTGGTCGCGCTCCATGACGGCTCGCACCTCCTCCACCTCCGCGACGACGACCCGCTCGTCACCTGGGGTCTCGCCGAGTTCATCGCGGCCGAGGAGATGGGACGTCAGCGCGGCTACTGGTGGTCACCCGACGGAACCCTGCTCGCCGCCTGCCGGGCGGACGAGTCACCCGTACCTGAGTGGAACCTGTCCGATGTGGCGAGCCCTTGGGAGCCGCCACGGACCATCCGCTACCCGGCCGCTGGCTCCGACAACGCGACGGTCACGCTCCACATCATCGAGGTGGCGACCGGCCGGCGCCTCGAGGTCGACTGGCGTTCCGGGGAGGCCGAGTATCTCGCCGATGTCATCTGGGATTCCGGTGGCCTGATCCTCGTCACTCAGACCCGCGACCAGCGACGCCTCGACATCGCGACCGTCGATCCCGAGACCGGGTCGACGAGAGCGGTCCACACCATCACTGACGACCACTGGGTCGACCTCGTGCCGGGCGTCCCCCGGTTGCTCGACGACGGTCGACTCGTCACCTGCGAGGAGCGCGACGGGAGCAGACGCCTCTGCGTCGACTCCGAGCCAGTGTCCCCCGACGGCCTCCAGGTGCGCTCGGTGCTCTCGGCGACCTCCGAGGCCATCCACTTCACCGCGAACCCCGTCGACGACCCGACGGTTCTCCATCTCTGGTCGCACGCCAACGGATCGTCGGCCCCAGTGGCGGAACCCGACGGGATCATCAGCGCCGTCGTCGGCGGTGGCCGACACGTCATGCGAACCGCGTCCCTCGACCGTCCGACCTCCGACTGGACGCTTCCTGACGGCCGGCTCCTGACCGATCTCTCCGAGCGACCGCTGGTGCGACCCCGGGTAACCCTCCTCGACGACGGCTGGTGCTCGGTGGCCGTGCTGCTCCCCCATGATCACGACGGATCCCCCCTGCCGGTGATCGTCGACTCGTACGGCGGGCCCCATGCCCGCCGAGTGGTGCGCGCCTCTTCGGCTCACACCACTTCCCAGTGGTTCGCCGATCAAGGTTTCGCTGTGGTCGTCATTGACGGGCGGGGAACCCCCGGGAGAGGCACCACCCACGAGCGGGCCGTTGCGGGATCGCTCTCCGACGGCGTGCTCGACGACCAGGTGCGCGGCCTCCGACTCGCCGAGGCCAACGTGCCCGGCCTCGACCTGAGCCGTGTCGCTATCCGCGGGTGGAGCTTCGGCGGGTATCTCGCCGCCCTCGCCGTCATGCGACGACCCGAGGTGTTCCACTGCGCGGTCGCTGGGGCCCCGGTAACCGACTGGCGGTGGTACGACACCCATTACACCGAGCGCTACCTCGGCGATCCGCGCGAGCACGGCGACCGCTACGACGCCGACTCTCTCGTCACGGGGCCGGGTCGGCTCGAGCGTCCGTTGTTGCTCATCCACGGTCTCGCCGACGACAACGTCGTCGCCGCTCACACCCTGCGCCTCTCCTCCGCCCTACTCGCCAATGGCCGCCCGCACGAGGTGCTGCCTCTCGTTGGTGTCAGCCACATGACACCGCAGGAGGTCGTGGCCGAGAACCTGCTGCTCCACCAACTCGACTTCATCAGACGTTCGCTCCCCGAACCGACCTAATCTGAATCGACCGTCGGCCGACCCGGTGGCGGTCTACGGTGCGGACATGGAACCACGCCTCGCGGAGCTCTACCGGG
>Ga0222718_10003666_pt1 | contig 13091 bp, 17 predicted proteins | sample C33_27DmetaG_FD_165045 | JGI IMG/M metagenome (GOLD analysis project Ga0222718, IMG submission 165045) | Estuarine water microbial communities from San Francisco Bay, California, United States - C33_27D | ecosystem: Environmental > Aquatic > Marine > Unclassified | place: USA: California... | reverse complement strand
AAACCAGATTATTCGAAGGTAAAGTAAAAGAAGATGATAGTGGAAGAACTATTGTTAAAGGTATTTTACAGAGAGCTGGTGCAGAAAATCAGAATGGTAGAATATATCCAATGGAGATTCTACAAAGAGAAGCTAAGAAGTACGAAACACTTATAAAAGAAAGACGTGCTCTTGGTGAATTAGACCATCCAGATTCATCAGTAATCAACCTAAAGAACGTATCTCATAATGTAAGAGAAATTCATTGGGATAATGATGATTTAGTAGGTACAGTAGAGATACTTCCAACACCGAGTGGTAACATCTTAAAAGAACTACTTAAAGCAGGAATCCTTTTAGGTATATCATCAAGAGGTATGGGTTCAGTAGAACCTTTATCAGGTGGTAAAGTACAAGTAGGTGAAGATTTTGAGTTAATCGGTTGGGATTTTGTTTCTAACCCATCAACACATGGAGCATTTATGACTCCAATGAATGAATCAGTAAATAAACAATTACAAGAACAAGTTGTTTGTGGAGATTACTGTAAAGCTCAAGATATGATGAGAGAAATTATAACAGAATTAAATTAATAAGTTATGGGATTTAGTATTCAAGATTATATGGCCAAAAATACAATTGACCTTGGAACAGTTAAAAAAGCTGTTGGAGATACTCCATTTAAAGGAGGCCACAATGATATTAGAAAAACTAATTATGAAGTTAAGTTAACTGAAGATGGTAAACTTGATTTATACACACATAAAGAAGAAACAAAAGAATATAAATTTAAAAATAGGAGTTAATTATGGCAATAGGAGATGTAAACCCAACAAAACCAACTCAACCAGTTGAATCAAAAGAAATATCGTTAGGTGGTATAACAAAACCAACAACATCAAGTGGAAAGTCTCCATCTATTGGTGGTAACATAACTGTTTCAAAATAATTTAAAAATTAAGGAATTAAAAATGATTAAATTAGCAGGATTAGTAACTTTAAAACCTATCACAGAAGCACCTGAAGATAGATATGTTTCTATTGGGTTTGGTAAGTTTAAAGAAAAGGGTAAAGAAGATGACCCAAATGCACCAACTTTTGAAAAAGATGGTAATAAGTTTGTACCTATCTCAACACATAAGGCTGTTGCAAAAGATGATAAACCTAAAAAAGATACTCCTAAAGTAAACATCTTTGATAAACCGAAAGAAGAACCTAAAAAAGATGGTGGTGAGGATATATCAACTCCTAACTCAGTAAAAGGAACTGGTCAAGCAGATCCTGAAGTTAACAAGGCAATTCGTAAAGCAGCTCAGAAAGCTGGAATTTCACCAAAGAAATTAGGTAAAGAAGAATACGAAAAGAAAATGGCTCAAGCAGCCGTTGAAGCACTAACTGATTCTAACTTCCATACTGAAGCAAGATGGTTGGTTGCAGATTTAGAAGGTAAACCTGAGTTAAGAGAGAAACCAGATTATCCAAAGTTCGATGATAAAGATTATGATAAAAAGATGGATGTAATCAGAGATAAATACGCTTCTCAATATGCAGATGATGTTGATGATGATGCATATGAATTAGGAATCAAATCAGCAAATGAAGCTGGATGGGGTGGTGCTACTGCAATTGAAGGTTTGGTATTCGATTTAAAAATGAATGGTTCACACAAATTGGCAAATACAATATTAAAATCCTTCAAAGATGCACAACAAAAACAAGAAGGAACAATAAAATTAGGAAACTTAGTATAATGAAACTAACAAAGTTAATACCAGAAGGATTTGTAGTGATGTTCAAAATCAAAAAAGATTTGAAGAATATGAACATAGGACCTGCTTCTGCATGGTATAAAGATGTTAGAGATGCTGAAAAGTTTTTAAAATCTGTTGAGAAGGATGGTGGTAAAGGAATGATTGTAAAAGATAAAGCACCAAAATCAAAAATCGATAGAGGAATATAATAAGGAGAACAAAATGAAATTAACCCAACTACTTAAAGAAAACGAACAAAGACCTCTTTCTAATGAAGTAAAAAAACACTTCTTAGAAATTGTTTCTACTTACAACAAGTATCAAGAATCAATGGATAGAAAATCAGATATCGTAAAGGTAGCTGAAACACTTGGTGGTATAACAGAAGCCGCTAGAACACTTGCTATTAGAGAAGGTGATGATTGGTTCGATAAACACACAGTTAAGAGAAACATGAGTGAATTGGATAAGTTGGGTAAACAATTCGATAAAGTTGCTCTTGAAGCTAAGGCACTTGACCAGAGAATGGGTGGATTATATGAAGATATGGGACATATCCTTTCAAGATACTACAAGATTGGTGAAATCACAGAGGACCAGATGAAAACAAGATTAGGTATTAAAGAATCTAAAGATGGTGGATGTGGATGTGGTTGTGGATGTAATGGTGATAAATCAGTAAACGAAGAAACAATCGTAGAACAACCTGTAATGGTTTCTAAAAGAACAGAAAGTGGTAACATAGTAACTACTTTAAAAGAAGTTTCTGATTTAAATGAAGAAGAAGTAAAACTTTACGAATTCGGACAAAAGGTTGAAACTCTAATGGAGAAAAATTGTCCTACCGATGCTGGTAAATGGTCTGCATCTAAAGCAGCAGCAAAAAAGAAATTTGATGTTTATCCTTCTGCCTACGCTAATGGTTGGGCAGCTAAGAACTACAAGGGTAAAGGTGGAACTTGGAAAAAGTGTTAGGATAAACTATGAAACCAACAATATCAAAACCCTTCAAATCAAACGATAGAACTTTTGAAAAAGTATTCGGTCTTTTCAATAAGAAAGATTACTTTAATGTTAAAGGTTTGGCTAAAACTCAAATCGGTAACTTCGAAAGAGCACTTCAAAAGAATGATAAAAATGCTCAACAAGTTTTAGATATGTTTAAGGGTGATGAAAGAAAAGCAAAAGAATATATTCTTCAAGTAATTCACGATAGAAAAAAAGAACAAGCATTTAACGATTACAAAGCACTTAAAGATGCAGTTGATTCAATTCAAAGTGGAAAACCTAATGTTGGTGCAGTTGAGTATGTAAAACGAATCATACACAACAACAACCAAAAATATTCAATCGCTTTATACAGTACACTAACTGGTAAAAAACTTAACAACTACAAAGATATTCATAAAGATATAGATTCTTCAATAGGAGAAGGATTCTCATCAGATGCTCAAAGAAAAGCAGCATTCGCAAATGGATACGAAGAAAAAGATAAGAAGAACGAAGGTAAGAAAAGATTCAAAAGACAAGATGGTATTGGTAAAGCAAAATACACAATATCTTACCACGATGGAAAAAAGAAACACAAAGATGGTAGTGATTTCTTTGATATAAAAATCTTCAAGAACAAAAAAGATTTAAGTGATTTTGTTGGAACACTTGCAAAACAAGGATACAAACTAACAAGAGAATCAGTAAACGAAGGAATATCTGTATCTGATGAAAGACACTTTGGTAAAAAAGGTATAATCATTATGATTGATGATAATGGTAAGAAAGTATCTGCAATCTTCAAAGATAAAAAGAATGCTGATAAGTTCAATAGAAATAAATCATCAGATATCCAAAAACTTTTACAATTAGCAAAGAAAACTAAATATCCAAAAGCAATTGATGAATCATTAAACGAAGCTGGTAAGTTAGCAATGGGTATTGCAGCACTAACTGGTACTCGTGGTTCAGCAGTACAAGATTTTATTGATAAGAATAGAATAAACGATAAGAAATTATTCAAAGCTCTTAAGAAAGCAAACCTACAAGGTAGAATCAACTTCGCATCGGCATTGGCTGGTAGACCAGGTAATCCAAATGAAAAACTTACAATCAAACTTTTTGGTGAAAGTAAAAAAGAAGTGATTGCTTTTAGAAAGAAAGCAAAATCTGAAACTGCATTCTACGATATACTTGATAAGATTGAAAGAAAGTATGGTAGAGGGGTATTTGAAAAATGGTTAGATAAATCTCTTAAAGATTTAAAATTAAACCCCAAGAAATACAAAACTTCAGCCGATAAACAAGAAGCACTATATCAAGCAAAACTCTAATATGAAACTCCAAGATATCCTTAACGAAATCTCATTAACTCCTAAAGCAGCAAACTTTTTAGATACAATCCAAGTATCTAATAATAGAATAAAAGATTTTAGAGATATTACTGTTGATGCAACTCCAAAAGGAAATTGGAATGTATATTATAAAGGTAAAAGGTTGATGACAGTTAATGGTAAACTATTAGATGATAGAACCATTATGAAGTATAAGTTGGAAAAAGGATGAAACTCCAAAATATCATAGACGAGATATTTGAAGAAACCACAAATGAAGATTTAAGAAACTGGTTCAAATCCAAGTGGGTTAATATCGGTAAAAAAGATAAAAGTGGTAAACATCCCCCATGTGGTACAAGTGGTAAGAAAAAGGGATATGCTAAATGTGTTCCTGCAAAGAAAGCCGCATCTATGAGTAAGAAAGAAAAAGAATCTGCAACTCGTAGAAAAAGAGCAGCACAAAACAAATCTAATCGTGGAGGTTCTCAATCAGCAGGACAAGGTAAAAAACCAATAAACGTATCAACTCACACAAAAGGTAGAAAATCAGGAACTGGCAAGGGTTCTTAAAACTTCAAACGTATATACTTATATAAAACAAAGTTACACTTAAATAAAGGAGAATGAGTAAAATAAAATTAGTTTCTGTTAAAGTAATCAAAGGAGATATTAATAGAGCATTAAAAAAGTATAAGAGAAGAGTAAATGATTCTGGTCATTTATTAGAACTACGAGAAAGAAAAACTTATACTAAACCCACAACAGTTCGTAGAAAAGCAAAACAACAAGCTATTAGAGAACAACAAAAAGAAACCATACTTGGTAAAATTGCCGATGGTGATACTAGTTTAAGGTTTTATACTAAAAAGAAAAAAACAAAACCTAATAAACCCAAAAATACTGAAAAAGATTTATCTACTAAAGAACTTCTTAAATGAAAGATTTAATCGTAACAGGTGATAGCTGGACATTCGGTAGTGAAATCATAGACCCTTCGTTAAATCCTGATATTTATGAATGGGAATTGGAAAATGGTGATTATAGAAAAAAACACATATTTCCAACACTATTATCTGAAAAGTTAAATCTTAATTTTAAAAAAAACTTGGCATTCCCTGGAGATTCAAATAATAAAATTTTTCGTTCATTATATAATTACCTATTAAAGTATTATATAAAAGATTCTAAATTAGTACAAAACGTTTTTTTATTAGTACAATTATCTTCATATGATAGATTGGAGTTTTACTACCGGTCAAAAGAAACTCCTTCAGGAGAATGGAAAACTATATGGCCAAATTGGGAACATGATTATCTTGATTTTAATTATAATCGATTTGCAGATACCTATTCTAAATTTATAGAATCACCCGAGGGTAATTTAAATAGATACTTAAATCAAATATTTTCATTTCAAAATTTTTGTAAAATCTACAAAATTCCATACCTAATAGTTCAAGGGTTCTACCACACTGGTTATGCCCCAAACATATTGGATTGGCATGATAATGCTTTTATAAACCATTATGATTCTAGTAATTATTTACGAACTGAAAATAATACTACCGAATATTTTCAAGGAAGTTCCGAACTAGAAATGTGGAATGAGATAGATTCAATTAGATTTATGAATAAGGATTTAGAAAATCATTCTTTACATTCTATTTTAAAAGAAAAGAATGATAGGTCATTATTTTATGATGTACATCCTTCAGAAAAAGGTCATAAAGTAATAGCAGAATATATAGAAAACTATATAAAAAAACACAATTTATTATCGTTTAATTAAAAATCGATATATTTATATACAAAATAACCCACCTCTATGTGGGTTCACTTGTTGGTTTATGAATATCCACTTCTTATGTAGGATGAACACAACGACCGACGTTATTAAAACCAAAATTGAAAATCCCTTAATATTTTCACAAATTATAAACGAAAGGTAATTAACAATGTCTAATTCAAAATTATTGAAAGAGGCTATCGCTGATGCAAAAGCTGTTAGAGAAACTGCAATTGCTAATGCTAAGATAGCTTTAGAAGAAGCTTTCACACCACGTTTACAATCTATTCTATCTCAAAAACTCCAAGCCGAAATGGAAGGGGAAGATGAAGAAACAATGGATGAAGAAAACGTAGTTGAGACAACTGATACCGTAGAAGAAGCAACTGAAGAAGTAACAGAAGAAACTGTAACTGAAGAAGAAGTAACTGAAGGTGAAGAAATCTCAGAGGAAGCTGAAGAAGTAACTGAAGGTGAAGATAAAGAAGAAGTTGAGGAATCAACTGAAGTATCTGAATCTGAAGTATCTGAATCCGAAGAAGAAGAAGTTGATGAATCATTATCATTAACTGTAACTGAAACTGAGGAAGAAGATGAAGAAAAAGAAGAAGTAGAAGAAACTATGGAATCTGAAGAAGAAGAAGATGAACTTGATTTGGAATCTATCATTAGAGAGCTTGAAGAAGAGCTTGATGATGAGGAGGAAGAAGAAGTATCTGATATCGCATCTGATGAAATCGAATCTCACGAAGAAGAACACCACAATGAAGGTGAAGAATCTGAAGAAGAAGAAGTTTCTGAAGAAGGTGAAGAAGAATCTGAAGAAGAAGATTTGGATGAAGAAATCGACTTAAACGAAATCCTAAGAGAAATGGGATACGGTGAAGAAGATGAATCTGAAGAAGAAGAAGTTTCTGAAGAAGTTGTAGAAGAAACTAACGAACTTGAAGAAGTAAAATCAGAGCTTACAGAAGCAATGGATACTATCAAGGAACTTAAATCTACTATTAACGAAGTAAACTTGCTTAACGCAAAACTTCTTTATACTAACAAACTATTCAGGTCTTATGACTTAACAAACGAACAAAAAATGAAAGTTGTTGAGACATTAGATAGAACTGGTAACGTAAGAGAAGTAAAATTGGTATTCAGTACATTAGCTGAATCATTCAAATTTACTGGAACTACGAGAAAAACAAAACAAACTGCTAAAATCAACGAATCATTCGCATCTAAGCCTGTTGCTTCAACTGCTCCTAAAAAGGAAGTAATCAATGAATCAACTAACGCTATTGCGGATAGATTTAAGAAATTAGCAAACATTAAATAATTTAACAAAAATTTAAGGAGAGATAAAAATGGCAAATTTTGATTTATCTAAACTTACAGAAGGCAGAAACCCACAGCAAGTAATGCTAGCAGAGACTAGAGAACTTAAAGGTAAATGGGAACAAACTGGACTTCTTGAAGGTTTAGGAGAAAGAGAACAATCACAGGTATCTGTATTGTTAGAAAACCAAGCAAAACAATTGCTTGATGAAGCTACCTCAACAGGTACTTCAGCAAATTCTGAAGAGTGGAGTGGTGTAGCCCTTCCATTAGTAAGAAGAATTTTCGGTGAAATTGCATCGAAAGAATTCGTTAGTGTACAACCAATGAACTTACCATCAGGTCTAATATTCTATTTAGACTTTAAATATGGTACTTCAACTGCAGGTAGAACTTCAGGTGGAGCTAATTCATCAATATTCGGTGGTACTGGTGCAGCTTCTGCAGCAGGTGCTGGATTTGGTACTACTGCAGCAGCTGAAAACGGTCTTTACGGAGACGGTGCATTCGGTTACACAGTAAACGAATCAACTGAAACTGGTGCAGCAGTTGCATCATTAACTTCTGCATCACTTGCAGATGTAAACTTTGATTCATCTTTATCTGCATCTGTTGCAGCTGAAGAAATCGGAGTATTAAAGGTAGCAATTGCTTCTTTAACTGGTAATGTTGATACTGATGCAGTAAGAGCATTTAACGTTGTTGATGCAGCAATTACAGAAGTATATTCTGCACATACATCAGAAGATGGAACTAACATTTCTTTCATCGTAAAGAAAACTGGTGACCCATCAACTGTTAACGTAAAATATTCTTTACAACCAACAGATATTACAAGAGGAGACTTCGAAGATGCTTCTCCATCTGAACCAGCAACTGACATAGGTATTCCTGAAGTTGACCTTGAATTGAAATCTGAAGCAATTGTTGCTAAGACTAGAAAATTAAAGGCAGTATGGACACCTGAACTTGCTCAAGATTTAAATGCTTACCACAGTATTGATGCTGAAGCTGAATTAACTTCAATGTTATCTGAGTACATCTCACTAGAGATTGACCTAGAAATCCTTGATATGTTAAAAGCTAACGCTTTAACAACTGAATACTGGTCAGTAACTTTAGGTGAAGAGTATGATTCAGCAGCAGGCTCATGGTTAGCAGGTTCTAACTCAGCAGCTTATACTAAGAACTCTTGGTTCCAGACTCTTGGTGCGAAACTTAACAAAGTTTCTAACAAGATTCACCAATTGACTCTTAGAGGTGGTGCTAACTTCGTTGTTGCATCTCCAGACGTATGTACAATTTTAGAATCAATCCCAGGATTTACAGTATCTGCAGATAAAGACGCAATGTCTTTCGCAGCTGGTGTAACTAGTGTTGGTTCTTTATCAAACAGATACACAGTTTACAAGAACCCTTATATGACTTCTAACGAAATCTTATTAGGATTCAAAGGAAGCAACTTCCTTGAGACTGGAGCTGTTTACGCACCGTATGTACCATTAATCATGACACCTCTAGTGTATGACCCGACTAACTTCACTCCAAGAAGAGGAGTTATGACGAGATACGCTAAGAAAATGGTTAGACCAGAATTTTATGGTAAAATCTACGTTAAAGATTTATCAAATCTATAATCTAAAGATTATTATAATTCTTAAAAAGGGGACTTCGGTCCCCTTTTTTTATGTCTATACTCTCCTTTTTAAATACTTTATATTTATAGTAGTATAATTGTATAAGTTAAGGAGAGTAATATATGTCTCAAGCAAGAATTTGGACAGGTTCAGCTGATTTCACATCAGGTTCATCAACTCCATTTGGAATTTTTGATTCGGATTCATCTTTTACATCAGATGCACCTAAAGTTGCATCATGGTGTGCTAAAAGATTAGGATACCCAATCATTGATATCGAATTACTGGGTGAAAACTTTTTCGCAGTATTTGAAGAAGCCGCAAGTGAGTATTCATCGCAAGTGAACCAATTTAATATAAGAAATAACCTAGGTTCTTTAGAAGGACAGGCGACCGGTGCTAATTACACAGGCCAATCAGTATTGGGTTCGGAGTTAATTAATGTAGCAACAATAGCCGAAGCATATGGTAACTTTGCTAATGTTGGTGGTAGAACTGATATAAAGAAAAATTATATAACAGTAGGAACTGGTTCACAAGAGTATGATTTACAAACACTCTTTGCTGATGTAAGTGAAAGTGGTGAAAGAATTGATGTAACTAAAGTATTTTACGAAACAACACCAGCAATTAACAGATTCTTTGACCCTTATTCAGTAAGTGGACAAGGAACTCTTAACTTAGTTGATGAATTTGGATTTGGTTCATTCTCACCAGCAGCACAATTCGTACTAATGCCGATTTATGAAGATATGTTAAGAATTCAACAAATTGAATTCAATGACCAAATTAGAAAATCTGCACATACTTTTAATATAGTAAATAATAAAATACAAATATTTCCAAAACCAACATCTGAATACAAACTTTGGTTTGAATATCAAGTTGTAAAAGATAGAAGAGAAAATTCTACTATTATAACTCCTAATGTTGTATCAGATTATTCAAATATAGGATATAACTTTGCAGAATACAACAAAATAAATGATGTTGGTAAACAATGGATTAGAAAATATACTCTTGCTCTTGCAAAAGAAATGTTAGGTGCAGTTAGAGAGAAATATAACACAGTTCCAATTCCTGGTTCTGAGGTATCTCTTGATGGAGCCGCACTAAGAGCAGAAGCACAAACAGAAAAAGATTCTTTAATTGAACAATTAAGAGAAAATCTTAACGAAGTTAGTAAAAAAGTAAGAATGGAGAACGAAGCTGCGATGGTTGACCAACAACAACAAATTGTACAGAAAGTTCCCCTTAACATTTATGTAGGATAAAATTATGCCAAAGTTTTTCAATGCAAAAGATTTGGATTTCATTAAAACTATTTCTGAAGAAGTAGTGGATTATGTTGTAGAACAAGCAGTAACCTTATTTAAGGTATCTGTTGGTGAAACAAAAACTAATCTCTATGGTGAATCTTTAGGAAAGGTATGGAAAGAACCTTCTACTATAATGGCAATTGTAGACAGAGAGCCAATTAATATAGTTTATGAAGGATTTGGTGCAGATAGACAAGGTCTTGTTGAATTTAGATTCAATAGACAAAGATTAAGAGAAGAATCTTACGCAGTACCAAAGGTTAGAGATGTAAATGGTACTCTTGTACCAACTGAAGCAATTCAGAACCTTACAGTTGGTTATCCTGAAGTCGGTGATATTGTTTTATATGATACTATCTATTATGAAATAGATAATGTAAAAGAACCTCAATGGATTGGTGGTTCACCAGAAATATTTGACAAAACAACTAATGAATTTGAGAGTACTAACAACACATTGATTGCATCAGCTCATATGGTAAGAAAATCACAAATACAAATAGATGATAGGACAGTATAATGGCAGTAGACCCACTAAAAAATGTTAATTTTAACAGAGGAACACAAATAAAACGAGAAGGAAACGAACTCGGTAAAGGTGTTAGACTCTATGATGTTGATTTAGCAATTGCTGAACACATGATAGATACTGTTGTGCCATCTGTTGAAGCATTTAATGAAAAAATCAAAGTACCGGTAATGTATGGTAATCCAGAACGATGGGCTTCAGTTCAAAAACAAGGATATCTTAGAGGTAAAAATGGAATGTTACAAATTCCATTGATTATGTTTAAAAGAAATTCAATTTCACGAGATGATACCATGCCAAATACGATGAATCGTCATATTTCGTATCCAACTGTTACTAAATTCTCAAAAAAACACAAATACGATAGATTTTCTGCAATGACTGGAACAACAAGACCAGTTCAACAGTATGATGTTGTAATGCCTGATTATGTTTCTATTTCTTACGAAGTTATTATATGGACTGATTTTACAGAACATATGAATAAGATTGTAGAAGCGTTCCAATACGCAACAGATGAGTATTGGGGAGATAAAAGTGGATTTAAATTTAGAGTTAAGATAGATTCTTTTGATAACACAACAGAAGTTGGTGAAGGAACTCAAAGAATAGTAAGAACTACATTTACAATGGTAGTAAATGCATATCTACTACCAGAAAAGTTTGATAATGAACCAACTCACACTAAATCTCTATCACCAAAGAAAGTTGTTTGGGGATTAGAATGGGATTTAACTGGTGGAGATGGTGCTGGAACAAATTCTGATACAAAACAAAAAATGTACAACGAATATTCTGATATAATTGATTTTATGTCAGTTCGTGGTTCACAAGAAGCAACATTTGTAGATGCAGATTCAGTAAAATTAACAAACGTAGAACTTCCAAAACTACCACCTCAATTGGTTGATTCATTTAATGAAGATGATAGGTTTAGAGTGTACATAAATGGTGTTTATATACCATCTACAAAGTATTCTTACACTAGTTCGTATGTTGATAACGAAATAGCCTTTAATTTTAGTACTGGTTCTGTAATAACCGCAACAGATTTAGGTTATGAGATAGAAAGTGGTGATGAAATTGGTATAACTGGTAAATTTATTGAATTATGATAAAGGATTTACAAAAAATATTATTACAAGTACACGCACCTAACGAATATCAGTTAAGTGAAGTTAGTAATGAGCACCCATTATATTGGATATGGAGCGTTCCTAATGCAAAGATGAGAGATTTAGATTTAAAAATTCGTGAGTTTCGTAAGGAACACGCACGTTTCGATATATTTATAAATGGTCAGTATATTTTAGAAAAGGATTACATTTTTGAACAAGATGGTAAAGATTTATTAGTTAAATTCAAAAAATCTAATTTTCCTTATACTCTAACCTCTACTGATAACATAAAATTAGAAGGAGATGTGGTATCAACATGAGCAAGATAAAACCAAATATCATAACACCTTTTAATGATAGAGAAAGAATAAAAGATTTGGTACTTGAAGTAATAACAGATACGTTCGTTACTTCTCATACACCAGATTCGGTTACTTTGAGTGGTGGATTATTAACTGTAACTCTTACAAACAAAAAGTTTGTATTTCAAGATATAGCAGTTGATGATTTATCAGACTATATAGATTTATACCTACAAGGATTAAAACTTGAAGGAGATGTCTATACAGTTACAGATAATGGTAGTGATATTATAATAAATTTCACCGAAGCAGTTGGATTAGACCAATCCTTATATGATACTGATGACTTCGAAGTGAAAGGAAAAATAGTGAGTAGATAAGAATGGCAACATTAATTCAAAGTAAACAGATAGAAGGGATTGTAACCTCCTCCGTAATACATGGGGAGTTTCTTGTTAGTGGTTCATTAACAGTTACAGGTTCAAATTCAATCTTAGGTTCAGTTACCGCTTCCGCTATATCTTCATCATTTGTTGGTGATGGTAGTGGACTAACGGGTATTACTTATTCTCAAATAGATAATACACCTCAATTTGTTGGTGGTAACAACGTAACTATTACCTCATCATCAAATGTAATCACAGTTCACGCAGTATTAGATGGAACTGGTTCTGATGCACAATCTTTATCTATTAGTGGAGACCAATTAACAATATTAGGTGGAAACACTATTACAATACCAACCGGTAGTACTTCTTGGGAACAAATAAGTAACATTCCAAGTAATATAGTATCTGGTTCGATTCAAATTTTAGGAGGAAGTGGTGTTCTTAGTGGTTCAAAAACAGATATATCATCACTAAACACTTTCTCATCATCAATACAAAGTGAAGTTGATACTTTAAGTTCAGCAACTTCATCTTATCTAACATCGAGTGGTTCTGTTGATTTTTCAGATGTAACAAGTAAACCAAGTGGATTGGTTTCATCATCTGCACAAATCACTATTAGTGA
>Ga0222718_10003665_pt1 | contig 13094 bp, 27 predicted proteins | sample C33_27DmetaG_FD_165045 | JGI IMG/M metagenome (GOLD analysis project Ga0222718, IMG submission 165045) | Estuarine water microbial communities from San Francisco Bay, California, United States - C33_27D | ecosystem: Environmental > Aquatic > Marine > Unclassified | place: USA: California... | reverse complement strand
CCCGGCGAGTTCGGTGGTCTCCAACTTGCCTTCACGGATCGTCGCCGTCATTACGTCGGTCGCCTGCGCCGCCGACAGGACGTCCGCGCCGTAAGCGTTGAGAGCCGACGTTGCGAGGTCGGCGATCGTCGACGTATCTCCGAGTCCGATCGCGGACGCCTTGAGTGATGCGGCGAGCGTGTCGGTGGCGGTCGCGCCGCGCAGACCGGCGGAGGTGATGTAAAAGAGGGCGTCCGCCGCTTCGTTCGCGGACTTGCCGAACTGTGTCGCCATCCCCCGGACAGCGACCGACATCGTGTCGACCTCGTCCTTCGCGACGCCGACAAGCGCCGTGATCTTCGTCATCGACGATTCAAAGTCGGCGGCGGTCTTGACTGCCGCGACACCCAACCCGACCATCGGGAGGGTGACCTTCGTCGTGAGCGACCGACCGGTCTTCGTCGCCTTGTCACCGAAGTCCTTGAGGGACCGTTCGGCTTTGCCGAGGTCGGCGCGCAGTTGGGACGAGTCACCAGAGAGGACCGCCTTAAGTCTCGCGACGATCGCTTCCGATGCCATACCTTCTACCGTTTCCGTTTAGAGCGTTGCTCTGCTACCTGCCGACTGTGTTCACGTTCTGATGCCTCGATCTTGTAGAGCGCCATCCACTCCGCCATCTCCGCGCTCGACATCCGGTCAGACAGTTCGCCGACCGTCATGCCGAGTTCGCGGGCGAGTTGGAAGTAGAAGCGACGCTCCGGGTGGGCTACTCCGTTTCGTCCGGGGTAGCCGAGGAGGACTTTCCCGCTATGTCCACCGAGTCCTTCAGCACCGACGAGACCGTGAGGCACTTCGTCGTGAGCCGGTCGATAACCGAGAAGGACTTGTCGGTGAAGAGCCAGTCGAGATCATCCTCGTCGAAGACGGGGTCGCCCGTCTCCGGGTCGAACACACACGCCGTCAGCAGGAAGCCCCACAGAGCCTCTTGCCGATCTGAGTTCGACTGATCGTCGAGGTCGGTGTAGTTCGCCATGAGGGCACGCTGACGCGCCGACATGGATCGAATCTCAACCGTGACGCCCCACTCGGGGATTTCGACGGCCTCACGTTCGAGGTCGCCCGCCTGCTTGATCTTGTCTTTGATGGACACTTGGGTCACTCCTTAGGGTTGTGGGTTAGATCAGAAGGTGGTGCGGGTGACGTCACCGGTGACCTGAAAGTCAGCCGAGTAGGTGACGACGTCGCCGACCGGGTTTGAGATCGAGAACGACGTCAGGATCGCCTCACCCGTGTACTTGACGTTCCCGCCGGTGTCACCAGCAGGGCCGTAGATGAAGGTGCGGCTCGCAGGCTCGGTGCCGATGAAGTAGCCGTCGACGGTCGCATCCCAGATACCCGACACGGAAAGGGTCGCGTCGCGGAGGCCGACGATGTACGACTTCGAGGTCGAACCGAAGGCAGTCGTCTCGGCGGTGTCGATGGTCTCAGGGAAGTCGACACTCGTCAGCGTGTCGCTGATGTCGCGCGATGTTCCAGCGGTGTCGTCGATCTCAAAGTGGGTCGACTTGCCATGAACGAAGGTGGGCATTTCTAATCTCCTGTGGGATCAGTAGCGGGCGAACGCTACGTGGAACGTGATGGCACCGCTGGTCGCGGCACTCGATGCGGTTGCCCGCAGGTAACGGTCGACCGTGCCGGTGACCGCCTTCTGCTCGACCGCCTTGGTGCCGGACGAGACGGAGGTGAATGAGGTCAGGTCGGCGAACGTCGCGTCGTCCGCTGAGTCCTGAACCTTGATCGTGACTGCCGCGTCGAGAGTGTTCGCGACGACATGGAGGTTCGCCATGCCACCGTTCGCAGTCGAGGCCGCGTTGTCGGTCGAGGCGAGGTTGCCGAGCGATCCGAACGCGACCGAGGTTCCGGTCGTCAACTGGACGCCGGACTGGATCGAGTAGGTGAGGTTCGCGGTGGCGTCGGTGGAGGCGTTGAAGTCGGCGGTCACGGTCACGATGTCCGCTACCGGCGACGAGATCGCATACGACGTCTGATGGGCCTTCGCGACGACGGCACGGTTGCCGATCGTCCCGGCCTGAAGGTTCACGGTGATGATCGGGGTCGTGGTCGCCCCGAGGATCGCGGAGAGTTCCTCGTCGGAGCCGTCGGTGTCCTGCGCGAACATTCCCGAGAGCGACAGGGTGCCGTCAGTTAGTCCGACGATGTAAGACTTCGAGGTGGAGCCGAACGCGGTCGTCTCGGCGGTGTCAGTCGAACGGGAAGTGTCGACCGAGTTGAAGTAGGAGGACAGGTCGAACTCGTCGAGCAGGACTTCGGTCCCCTTACCGTGAACGAACGTGGGCATCAGTCGATCTCCTCATCGAGGTCGTCGAGGTCGTCGTCGTCGAGATCATCGAGGATGTCGTCGTCGACGATCGGCTCGGGTTCGGGTTCCGGCTCCGGGTCGGGTGCCGGGGTGGACTTCGCGGTCTTGCCGCCGTCGGCTTCAAGCAGTCCCTTGTCGATGAGCCATTGGGCCTTCGCCTGAGTCATCTCGATGATGTCGCCCGGTTCGTAACGGCGACCGCCAGCGTCGATTCCTCGATCGCCTTCTGGCCCGCCTGTCACTCTGAACTTCATCCGATCCTGTCTCCTCGATGGGTGGGCGCAGGAGTCGTGAGCGACTGACGGTCACGGCGGACACCTGCGGCGACGAGCGCACTACTGAGGTTTGACTGTACGCCTCTGGCCTCGCGTGACGTTGTAGCCAACCCGCCCGGGAACCCGCATAACGGCAGGCGTTCCGGATAAGAGTTGCGAAGCCGAGTGGCGCTCGTTATACTCTCAGTCGTGGGAGATACAACGGACAGAAGGGAGACCCACATGGACACAATGGATTACGAGGTGAGCCAGATCAAGGTTCGCCGCGACGACAAGGTTTGGGTTGTCACCGGCATTGTCGACGGTCACAACTACGTCGCCAACTGCCACGACGCCCGGTGCCCCAAGTTTGAGCGTGCCCGCGACGTTCTCATCGACGAGCGCAACCTCGTCATGGATTACGAGGACGATTGGGAACGCGAGATGGAAGGCGAGATGTTCGCCGAGTTCGGCATGTCATGGTGCGCCGGTGGCGGCTCCGCCTCGGACGTCAACGCCGCGTGGCGTCTCCACCGTGAGGACTGGATCGCGGGGAGGATCGGCTGATGGCGCGCGAGACACTCACCCGCCGCCGGTGCCGCAAGTCGCCGCTCGGCGAGCGGGACACCGCGACCACCCTGCCCAACGGGAAGCACATCGAGGTCGGTGACGAGTTCAGCGTCCCCGGCGCAGGCAGGTTCCGCCTTCGAGCCATCCGCCACAACGGAGAACTCAACGGGTGGGGACCGATCGCCTCGAACGGCACCATCCCTCACGGCGGGATGCGAACCTTCCGACCGGACGATGTCCGGACGGTCCACAACAAGAAGCGAGCGCAGGACGCGCTCCGAGAGGAGGAGAACTGATGATCGACCTTCTTCAGACCATTAGCATCGCGGGCGTCGCGCTCGCACTAGCGCTCCACGCGAGCGGGAAGGCAGGACGGTGATGTCCGGCGACACGACACTCGACGAACCGGCACCGGTCCGGGGATACTCGACGAAGGTCGACACCGAACTCGTCGACAAGCGACTCCCCGTCGGCGAGATACTCATCGAGGTGTGGGAGGACGGTCAGGTCCACCTCGCGTTCCGTGAAGAGTCCCACCACGGTTGGCCGTCCGGAGCGTGGACGGTCCTCCCCGGATCGTTTTAGTAACCTACGACACGGCAGATACCGATGGGCTACAATGCTGATGGGAGCGACTATGGCGACGATCATCGAGCGACTCAGGAACCGGCAACCTGCTGTCGACTACTCGACCGCGACACTTCTCGAAGAAGCGGCCCGGGAGATCGAGCGTCTGGCCGACGAGCGTGAGACGTTCCGGCAGGCGGCGGAGTACCTCAAGGGGGACTCGTCCGCGAACTGGCCCGACGACGCCTGACCGTCATCTTCCTGTAACCTCTTTCTGTCATGCGCGTGTGTCTCGCGGCGTCTGCCGTCGCTATCCTGCTGTTCTCGTCGTGCGGGGATGGAGCCTCCTTTCAGGTAACTCCCACAAGTACCCAAGTCTCCGCCCCGCACGACGACCCACCCGCCATCGAGCCTGCTGTCGAGGAGAGCGCCCTAGAAGCGCCTGTGTGGACCGTTCCCCGCGTCCCGGCCCCGACACCGTGGACGATGCCCGACCCGCAACCTCGGCCACCACAGCGGTCGGTGCGCGCGTCAGAGTTGCCGCCGCACCGGACAAGCGCACCCGAGTGGCGATGCGACGAGTGGATTCCCCTCGCGGTCGACGTCGGATGGCCGGAGGAGGAACTCCCGAAACTGTCTTACGCCGTCTACCGGGAGTCGCGATGCCGCCCCGATCAACACAACCCGGACGATCCGATGGGCGGCTCAAACGGTCTCGTTCAAATCAACCGGTTCTGGTGTCGCCCGTCTCAGTATTGGCCGGACGGATGGCTCCAAGCGCAAGGGGTTCTCGACGAGTGCGACGAACTGTTTGACCCGGAGACGAACCTTCAAGCGGCGCTCGCCATCTGGCAGAACTCCGGGTGGGGACCGTGGAACCTCTAACGGTCGCCGAGGTCCGACTGGTTGTCGGCCTTACACCGTGAACACTTGATGAGCCACGGCGCGGTGACGATCTCGGCGAGAAGCCGCGAGCAGTTGGCGCACCGAACCTTGTGACGGGTCCGGCGTTGCGACTCGGGCTTCGACCGAATCTCCGCGTACGGGTCCGGCGGGATCGTCATGTCTCTCTCTGGACTCGGAAGTTCTGCGCGAAGATCACGCGGTCGGCAGAGTCACGTTCAAGCGGGAACGGCGACTGGATCGCGGCGACCCGGTGGTAGCGGGTCGAGGTCAACGTCTCATTGAGGATGCCTTCGAGGGCGGTCCACACCGACAGGGCGAGAGTGTTCGCCGACGAGTATCCGGGCGCGCGGACGTTGACCTGAATCCTCGGTTGCGAGACGGGTGGCATCGCGTCGCCGCCCATCGTCGAGACCGGGGTCTCCCCTCCGTACTCGTAGAGGGCAACACAGGTGTCGGGGTCGTCGGGCAGACGCCCGAGGAACAGGTTCGTTCCGAGGGTAAGGGAGCCGACCTGCGAGGCGAGATAGGTTCCGACGTCGTCGAGTGTTGCCATCAGCCTGTCCCTCTCGCGCGTACGACGTTGAAGTGGGCGCGGATACGTTCGACGAGTTTCTGCGGATACTGCGAGGTCTCTTCTAGGAACGGAAACTCTAGGTACTTCGGTGATCCGCCTTCGGTGCCGGGCGCGGTCGGTCCGGTGCCCGGTGTCGCGCTCTTGCGCTTCGGGTTGCGGCCCGGGTGGTACAGGTCGAGACGTTCATGCTGATACAGGGCGTACGGGGTGCCGTACCTAATCTCGATCACCGGTGTTGTCGTCGTGACACCGCTCCGCTCATACGACATTGAGCCTTTGAGGTCACCGAGGTCGACAGGGACAAGGTTCTGCGACTCGTTGCCGATCGCCTGCGCCGCATCCCACAGGGCGCGTCCGACGGCGACAGTCATCTCACGACTGTTGGCCTCCATCGCCTGCGCCAGTTCGCTTAGGCCGAGGATGCTGATCTCTGCTCCGCCGCGCCGCGCCATCATCCGCTCCCAACCGAAACGACGACGAACTGCTTGCCATGCTCATCCCACCGTTCGTCGATTTCGACGATCGGTCGGACCGAGCCGTCGGGGAACTCGATCTTGTCATCCATGCCGATCGAGAGGGTCGACGAGGCGATGTACGCCTTGTATTCGATGACCCTCTCATCGCGTTCAAGGTCCGCGTTAGAGGCGGTGACCTTCTGGATGTACGCGGAGTATTCGGTCGCGGACCCGGCGTACTGTGCCTCGCCGTAGTTATTGAGCGACGACTTGACGGTGATGTTGACCGGTCGAACCGCGAGCGGTTTGAGCGCCGTCAGGAATGCGGTCGACGCGGGCATGGTCAGTCGGCTCCGGGACCGAAGTATTGGACGCCGCGAATCGTCTGCGACCTGCCGCCGTCACGGACGTTCTCAAACTGGCCGGACGAGAACCAAGTGCGGAAGATGTCCGAGTTTTCTTCGTCGATGTCCTTGTCGGAGATCGTGATGCCTCCGGCGTACGGGATCGGGACGCCACCTTCACGCCCGGAGAGCGCCTTCAGGGACGCGGCCTGCTCCCGGTAGGCGACGGCACGCTGACTCATCGACACCGATAGGTCGCCGATGCTCTTGTCTGCCTCTCGCGCCAGTTTTGAGGCGATCGTCAGACAGCATCGGTAGGCGGCGTCGTACAGCGCGGTCGTCCCGGTCGACGTTCCGGACGCTTCCGAGTTCACCCAAGCGATCTCCTCGTCGGAGAGCAACTGATCGTCGGTGTCGGTGTCGCCGATCAGGAACCGGATCGCGTCACGAGCGTTCGCGGACGGGTCGCCCGCATAGGTCCATGTCATGAGATGCTCCCGTCATAGGACACTTCCTCGGTTCCTTGTAGTCCGCCGATCCCGGATGAGATGACGTTCCTCCACGTTCCTGACGAGGCGTGATATTGGAGTAGGTCGCCGTCGGCGAGAAGCGAGATGTCGACGTCCTCGGCCTCGGTGAGTTTGGCTCCCCATGTCGGACGGACGACAAGCGTCCCGTTCTGCTTCGAGTTGAGCGCGAGCGCCACGGTGACGATGTTGTTCGGCGCGGACGGAGCCTCCGCGACGAGCGCACCGGCAGTCGTCGACGACGCGAACAGAATGTCGCCCGGCGTGAAGTCGGTCGTGTCGATCGACATCAGTTTCCCGAAGTGAAGAACATGAAGGAAGTCGCCGACCTCGGCATCCTTCGCGGCGAGTCCGAGGATGCGCTTCGAGTCGTAGGTGCCGTCAGCGGTGAACGGACGGACGAGGATATGCCCGGACGCGCCCTCGGTGCCGTGCGCGTACAGCACCTGCCCGCGTGTCACAGCGGTGTCGGCCTTGACGTAGTAGAAGACCTCCTGCCCGATGTGCGCCTCGACCGGGACGTTCGACCCGTTCGACAGGTACAGATGGACAGTCTCGTAGGTTTCGTCCCACGCCATCTGACCGACCGAGTCGATCGGCTCATTGTTCGCAACGTCCATTCTGATCTTGCGAGTCTCGACCTCGCCGATCAGTCCGATGTCTTTCGTGATGCGGTTGCCTTGTGCCATCTATCTGTCTCCGAGAATGACGAAGGTCGGGACCGGGACCGTGGTGGACCCGATCCCGACCTCAGCCGGTAGTTCAGTTGCTAGGTCAGGCGACCGCGTTGCTGAAGAAGTAGCCGAGCGGCGAACCGACGACCTTGAAGTCCCAAGCGGACTCGATCTCCAAACGATCCGAACGGAGGTGATCCATCCGGAAGCGGCTGACAGCGGTGCTGGTGCCGAGACCGCCACCGACGCCGGTCCACACGAAGTTGTAACCGGCGGACGCGGTCATCAGACCGGCAGACGGGGCGACGTACGCGAGGAGCGCGTCCTTGTCGCCGATCTGCGAGTACGACGCGGTCGCACCCTCGGCGGCGCTGTTGTAGACGCCCTTCATGACGAGGACACGGTCGACCTCAAGCAGGCGGGCCATCAACTCCGGCCCGATGCTGTCGGCGCTCGTGTATTTGAACCGGTCGACGAAGTCGGCGTGGTTCTTGAGGATCGAGTAGGCGTTGTACGACAACACGAGGGTGTTGGCGAGGTAGCCGGTGTCCGAGAGGACGGTGTTCTTGCCGGTCTCGATGTCGCCGATCGGGTCCGACCCGGAGGCGGACCAGAGGGTCGACGGGGTGACGTCGTTGTCCCACACGCCGGTCGTGAAGTAGTTCGTCGCCCAGTCGCGCTCCTGACGGATGAGCATCTGGTGAGTGAGGAAGCGGGTCGCGTCCATGTCGGGATCGAGCGGGGCGTCGCTGTTCGCGCGAACCTGATCGCCGATGTCCTTATGGAGCGCCCACACCTGCGACGAGTAGGTCGCGGTCGAGAGGCCGTATCCGGAACCGGCGGACTCGGTGCCGTCGGCGCGGGTCTTGGCCTGATCGCGGAAGAAGTCCGCCTGCGTGTAGGTGAAATACTTGTCGCTCTGCTTCGAGACGTTGACCGTCGGGAAGACCTGTGACGCGATGAACGAGTTCGCGTCCTGCATGTACGCGACGCTCATGTTCGTCAGGATCGCGTCAACATGGACCTGACTTTGGGTGGGCTGTGGCATTGAAGTGCTCCTTGTGGGTCAGGCTCAGGCGGCGCGGCCAGAGGGGTTGAGGATCATGGTCGCGGTCTCACCGGCAGAGGCGGCGCTGACAGCGTGCCCCATGAGGTAGACCGTGGTGTCCGTACCGGCGGCGATCGCGTCGGCCTGCCCGTCGGCGGAGGTGCCGATCAGGTTGCCAGCGGCGAGCGTGCCGTCCGCGACCACCTTCGTCACACCAAAGAGCGCGACCTCAGCGGCCCCACCGGAGGCCGGGTTGTTCTGAAGGACGCCCACCGGGACGTCGGTGATGGCGGCGCACACCGTCACGGTGTCGTTGCCCGACATCTTGACGAAGTGGTACTGCTTCGCGGAGAGGTCCGCCGAGGCGGTGAACTGTCCGACCTTGATCTGTGCGGCTTCGTACGCCATGACTCAGAGTCCCTTCTCGATGAGGTAGGTGTTGTAGAGGTCCTTGTCGCGGGTAGCGACGAGGCTGACGGCCTTCGCGAATGAAGGTGCCTCGCCGGTGGCGACGAGATCATTCGCGAGCGACTCGATCTTGCCCCAAGCGTCGGCGTGCGACTCGTCGGCGACGTCTGCGCCGACTTCCTTGAGGACACCGGCCTCGGCGAGCGCGGTGGCGGACGCCTTCAGGACGGACTCGATCTTCTCGGCGGCTTCGGGAGCGGCCTTGCGGAGGTCGACGAGCAGAGCGCCGAACTCGTTGACGTCCACCTCGGGCAGGATGGCGAACTCGCCAGCGGTCTCGACCGCCTTCGCCAGTTCAGCCTCGGCCTCGATCCGCTCCTTCTCGGCGCGCATCCCGGCCAACTCCTTGCGGAGGTCGGTCAGTTCCTTGCGGAGTTCCTCGTCCGGGCCAGCGACGGAAGCGGCGACCGGGGTCGGCTCCTCGGCGACGGCCTCCTCGACGACGGTCTCCTCGGTCACATCGAGTTCCATCTCAGGGTTGTCTCCTTCGTCAGTTGCGGCGTCGCTGTCAGCGGCGCTCTTGATGACCAGCCACCCCTCGTGAAGGTGCGCCGGATGGTCGACACCGGAAGTCTCCCGGATGTCCAACTCGGCGAGTTTGGTGCTGACAGCCATCGCGGACACTCTACGGACTGTCCCAAGTGTCGCGTTGTAGGTCAGCGTGACGGTGCGGCGTACTGCCGGAGCCGGTCAATGACCCGGAGAAGTTCGGTTTCCTCGTCCGGCCCTCTGGCGACGACTCGTTGAAGATAGGAGGCCGCGATCGCCGCGTCCCGTTTCGTGAGTGGTGATCTTGCCATCCTTGACTCCTATCTCAAACAGTTCCGCGACGTCGACGACCATCGCCCTCGGAACGTGAAGAACGCTGTCGATGAACCCATCTTGCGACAAAGACTGCGCCACCGAAACGTGACCGGGCTTTCTGCCGGTCTTCTTGTCGAGAAGGATTCCGACGGTCAGGATCTGGTACGGGTCTCGGTCGTGGGGACCGGAGAGGCTACCCCATCCTGAGACGTCGGCGTGCGCGTCATGCCATCGGACGATGGCGACCTTCATTAGAACTCCTCGTCGTCACCGTCGAGGTCGATGCCGTACTTGCGGGCGATCATCTCTAAGGCGACGCCGTCCGGCAGAAGTCGGTCACCGAAGGTCGGCTCGATAAGGTTGGATGCCGCACCGTTCATCTCCCAACCGAGTTGGGCGGCGAGGTCCGGGTCGAGCAGAAACTCGTAGACCTTCTCGTCCTCCTGATCGAGAAGGCGAATCAGACAGGCCTGCCCTACGCCGTCGTCGGTTACAACGGTCATCATGTGGACGCCGTACCCGACGACCGGGATCACCTCACCGAGGTCCACCCACCGGTCACTCATTTAGGGGAGAGTAGTCGACGCCCCTCCATCGGGCATGTCCCTCTCGGATGGGGACGAGTTCGAGGTGGAAGTCGCCGTCACCCGGCTGAAAGTCGACGACCGCGATTCCTTGTTGCCAGTCCTCATGGCGGACGATGGGACGTCCGTCGAGGTCGGTGCCGCCCTTCACGGACGGGACTGCGCCGTCAATGCGCGCGAGACAGCCGGGGGAAGCGGCGAGGATGGTGCGCGGTCCGTCGTGGTCCTCGCGGGTCATCTCGGCCCACTCGCGCCGGTGGATGTGACCGTAGAGGACGCTCACCTTCTCCCGGGCCAGATACTTCGATGCTGTCGACCCGGACGAGTTGACCTTGTCGCCGTGGATGACGCGAAGCCGATCGTTGACCCAAAACATCGCCGCCGGATAGCCCGGCAGGTATTCGATCAGATACTCGTCGAAGCGGCACAGGTGCGGCACGGACAGGACCGGCCACGACTCCGGGGTGTCGCCCCTGCGAAGGCCGAAGGCGGCGGCGGCGTTCGTCGCGATCGAGCGGGGCAGACGCTCCTCATGGTTCCCGGCGATCCACACAATGCGGCAGTCGGGACCGACCGCGTCGCGGAGCCGGGCGGCAAAGATGGTCGCCCAGTCGATCGTCGCCTGCGTCGTCCGCTGATAGGGAGCGGTGGTCAGGTACTTGCCGAACTCCGGGAGATCGAGGTTGTCGCCGACGAGGACGACGACGTCCGGGCGGGCGTCGCGCGTGATCGCGAGGGCTGTCTCGATCGCCGTCTCATCGTGGGTCGCTTCAAGGGTGTCGTCGGCGAGACGGAAGTATCCGGCTTGAATGTCCGGCAGGATGACCGCCGTCGACCAGTCGGACTTCTTCTCGGCACGCGGCTTCCGTGTCGGGAGTTTGACCGACGGACCGGGCTGAATGACCGGCCACTCGGGACCGGTCTCCCACTTCGGTGAAAGTTGGACAGCGGTCAGGTCGTGAATCTCCGCTTCGCCGTCCTCGTTCTTGGTGAGTGACTGGTAGAGCGAGACGCGCTTAACCTGTCCCACCTCGTCGAGGTCGATGCCGTTCCGTTCAAGCAGGTCGGCGATCTTCCCTAACGCCTCGCGTCGCGCGTTAGGAGTGCGCGTCGCTTCGTCGGCGATGCGGTCGGCGAGACTCACTCGTCAACCTCGACCGGCTTCGGCAGACACGCGATCGAGCAGACGAGTCCTCCGCCCTCGGTGCCGATGAGCATCCCGCGTCGGATGGTACGCCCACAGTCGCAGGTGAACCGTGCGCCGTATGAGCCGACAAACAGGACACGCGGCGGACCGGTGGGCTTCGTCACCTTCCGCACGAGCACCGCCCGTAGACATGACCCTGAACCGTGTAGTTGCTGATGTCGTGCCCTTCACTTTTGAGGGCGCGCTGAATCGCGGTCGCGGTGACGCCGTGTCCACCCTGCGGGTTGATGCCTCGGCGCTTCTGGTCGCGGACGTTGTCGATCGCGGCTTGTAGCGCGACGGCATCCGGCTCCGGCAGGTCATCGAGCAGTCGACCGATGAAACAGTTGCGGCTCTTTGCCGTCATCTCGCCTGCCAGTTTCTCTGCTAATCCCATGTCTGTCCTCCCGCCTTCGGCTTGGTTGCCGACATTCTAGCAACTTTGTGCCCCCGGAAACCGTGTATCTGTGCGGTATTCGGAGAAATCTCAAATAAGGCTTGCGAAGTGTCGCGCTATCCAGTACCGTTCTGGATGTGGGAAACACCGACAACCGAAAGGAGCCCACCATGACCCAGTCCGAGACCATCATCGTCAGCCCCGCTGACCGCTTCTTCGCGAACGACACGCTTCGCAACATCCGCCGGATGATCGCCGAGCAGATGCTCGACGGAGGCCCCCACCCGGAGGCTCTCATCGCGGAGGCCAACCTCATCGAGGCGGCGATCTACGCCGACTCCTTCCCGAAGTCCTACTCGTCGGCAGTCGTCGCGGCGTCGCAGATGTTCCTCGTCATCAACCGCAACGCGGAACTCGGCGACTACGACGACGCCCTCCGGTTCCTCGCCGACGCGATCGCTGAGGCCAAGTGATGAGCAGACGCAAAGAGGTCCGCTACATGAAGCACCTGATCGTGCCGGTCCATAACGACGACGGCACCTTCGAGTGCTACGACATCCACGAGGGATGGCACGAGTTCCCTCTCGACGAAGACCCGGTCGCTGAGAACATCGCGACCCTCGGTCTCGCCCGCGAGAGGATCGACTGGATTTGCCGGATTCGTCGACTCGTCGGAGCGGCATCATGAGCGCCGCACGCTGGAAGGTCGGCGACGTCGTCCGCTACCGCGACATGGCGAACCCCGGTTCGACCTTCGTCGTGGTCGGTGTGAGCGACTGCTCGTGGAACCCTTACAAGTTGCGCAAGGCTGTAGCGCCGTATCCGATCGAATACACGGACGGTCGCCAGAGCGGTTGGGAGGTGATCTCGTGAGCGCCGATCGTCTCCCCGAGTGGAGGTACGTCGTCCGCCGGACGGTCGTCTCCGCGATCATCGTCGGCATCCTCGGCCTCGCGGTCGTCGGCCTTCTAAACTGGTTGGGCGTGGACGCCTGCGCTGAGGACTTCGGATGTCTGCCGGTGACGCGATGAGCAAGCACAACCGACCGCCGATGGCGGAACTGCGCCGCACCCTGCGACGCCTAGAAGACGGGAAGCACCTCATCGACCATGACGAGTTGGGCCACTCGGAGGAAGAACTCAACGGGATCGTCCTCGCGTTGTCGTGGGCGACCGGCGACTTCGGTCGGTACGCGAAGCCGATGATCGTCCACGACGCGCTCGAAGCGATCAAGCACGAGGAGGAGAACTAATGGCTTGGCACGGCTGTTTCCATTGCGCGATCCGGTACGTCAACTACGAGGGTCGGCTCTGCGACCTGTGCGCTGAGGCGTGGGGCGCGAAGTCCGTCGAGACGGTGAACTCGCGGAAGGGTTAC
>Ga0222718_10003663_pt1 | contig 13100 bp, 11 predicted proteins | sample C33_27DmetaG_FD_165045 | JGI IMG/M metagenome (GOLD analysis project Ga0222718, IMG submission 165045) | Estuarine water microbial communities from San Francisco Bay, California, United States - C33_27D | ecosystem: Environmental > Aquatic > Marine > Unclassified | place: USA: California... | reverse complement strand
AATAAAGAAGTTTCTCGTTGTTCTCATCGTAAGCCAATGTGGAACGAAGAGCAATTCCTACTGCGGAATCGGAGGCGGTAAGTCCTGCTGCTACAGCAGTAAGCGTAGCGTTGCTGTTGCCAAAAAGTCCAACGTGCGAACCGTCTGGGCTGCCAGTAAAACCGTTTGCTCCTGCATTGTAGTTTGCTCCAAGATAGCCCTTGAGAGCTGTGCCCCAAGCAGTAAGAGCGCCGCTCGCATCGCCAGCGCTGCCTTTCCTGGTGCCAACATTTTGCGTTACAGGATCCCAGTCTCCGCCAGAGGCTTTCATTGTTGCATGACTAGCGATAAGCAGTCGACCTGCGTCCCACGTGTGATCGCCACCATCGGCAATCATGTTGGTGCAATTGGTGCCCATTGGGTCGTTTGATCCATCGTACGTATACGAAAAGATATTCAGCACTTCGTGCTCGCTGTATTGTCTAAAAGGTTTTAATGTAGAAGCCATGATAATTAGTAGTTAATTGTTACGTTTTCTTTAGAGAAAGTTTTTCTGAATTGATCGCGAAGGCTTTCTTCAGTTGCCGTTTCGCCGTTATTGTTAGTAATGTCAACCTGCTCAGCTTCAACAGTTTCGAGGACATCCTCTTCTGCTTCGGCTTGCTCAGCCTCTTCAGTCTCTGCTGTTTCTTGAGCTTTGGTTGTTTCTGAAGCTTGTGCTGTATTGAGCTCCTCGAGTTTCTTTTGAAGCTCTTCGTCGAGACGAGCCTGAAAAGCGGCTTCCTGCTCGGCGATTTTTTCTTTGTTTTTATGAGCCCACATGACAGAGATCTTTTCTTTATAAGACTCAAAAGACTCGTCGGTTTCGTCGAGTTGAGAAACTTCTGAAGCAAGAGCCTTGCGGTCTTCTTCAGCCAACTCATACTCGCTGTCGATGTTCTCCATTCTTAAATTGAACCTAGCTTCGTCGGCCTGAGCTTTTTGTGCTGCCTCGATCTCTTGAAGCTTTTCCTGTGTTTCGCTCAACTCTTGTTGAAGCTTTTCCACTTCTGCTTCGCGAGCCTGCTCGGCCTCGGCTGCTTGTGCTTGTTTTTCAAGAGCTTCTTGCTTCTCCTTCTCGAATTGTTCACTCTTTTCCTTGATAGCATCTCCAACAACTTTGGCGATATTAGCTACCGATTCTTCAGAATAACTCTTTTCGGGAAGCTTGCTTGCAAGCAATTCCTTGATTTCTTCGAATAAATTTTGGTTTTGTTCCATAATGATATTTTGTTCGTTGTTTGAAGTTACAGTGTTTTCATTCCTTTGTGAAATGTTTTTTTGGATTTTTTTAATTTTTTTCAAAATGCTCTGACTGTCAATCTCTATAGGTCCTTCGGATGCGGCATCAATTTTTTCTTTTTTTTTATCGTCTTGAATATAAATTCCTTTTACGTCTGCTGCAGGATTTGCAGTAAAACCTATACCTAAAGGAAAAATATTTCCAACAACAAGTCTGTGAACTAAAGTGCCATCTTCCATTTGACCCTCTCCGTCGTTCGCTTTTAGAAATTTACTAAGCTCTTCTATTTGTTTTGGATCGGAAACTATTTCAGCTTCACTAAGATTTTTACTACCCAAAGCTATATAATAGTCATTGAATCCAATTTCCCAACTAGCAGAGACCACATTATATAAATCACTTTCTGGATCAACACTCTCTTCCACCATATTAGCAAAATTAGGATCAACGGTTCTATACACTACAGCCCCTAATGATATATTTATAGGACCAGCAGTTTCCATAGCTTCTTCATCGCCAACCATAGAATTGTCAGTCCTCGAGGTTAAGGCGGACTTGAGAATATGTCCAACAACCCTAGATTTATTATGTTCAATATTAGTCGGCTTATGAATAAAATTATCCTTTATAGCTACAGCAGCAACAGAATCTATTCCGTCTCCATTTTTATTAAAAGTATTTGCAACCGCAGCATTAAAAGCTACGCCCAACAAATCCACATTTCTTTTTAAGTCAACTTCGTGAGGTATCAGTGGAGATAGTTTTTCTAAACTAGCTTTTGATATCCCTTGCTCTGGATCAACAGATGAAGCTGTAATTTGAGATTTAAAACCAGCTGTATATTTAAAATCCATTATGCGTTCTTTTTGTCTTGAATCTCTTTTCTTATCTCCTTGCATAATTTGGAGATATTCATCAAGGACTTTCTCGCTCTAGTTCCAGCAGACTTATTTCCTTTTTCGTTAAAAAGAGAAATGTCTTCTTCGTACTGGGAAAACTCTTTTTTAATTTGTTCGTTTAAAGTCATATTAGTATGTATTGAGGGTTTCGCTTAAACTTACACACATTTAAGAAAAATAACCACACAAAAATTATTTTTTTTCGCTGTGGTATAAAACGGCAGAAGGATATAAACCAAGATCATGCTCAATCGATATATCATGCACTTCTGGCAGGATCGAGAGTTTTGCAATTTTATCAAAATCATCGATACAGGATGAAGCGCAGGCCTCCCAGCCATCTTGATTGCAAGATAGAACTACGTTTTCACACAAGCTGTCTATAAGTTTATTATGGTTTTTATTTAACCTCTTTATGTTTTGCTTCTGCTTTAATTCTTTTACTATAAAGGACCTAAGCTTTTCTGTAGACAAAACAACCCCTTTAATATCTGCCTGATTGTAAGAGGCCGCTCGCTTATTTTGCTGCGGTATTTCTGTTGTCCCGCTCGGCCTTCCAGCTTGTTCTGGAGGACCACTTTCGGGAGACTCAGCTTCTTCTGCGCCAGGAGGAGCAATAGAGGGAACGCCTCCAACCAATGGATTCCAATATCCATTCTCTCTTTGATCAGAATAGCTTTCCTGAGGGCTAGCCAATTCGTTTGGATTGGGGTAAACCCCTGTTTTAATTGCATTTATTCCTTGCTCGGGGGTTAGTATACCCAATTCCAGCAGCCTGGTTGCGACTCTCTGCAACTGAACTTCGTCCTTAATATCTATTTCTTGAAATTTTGCTGTGGGAAATTTTCTAAACCCAAGATTCTTACAAATCATCTTTATTTGTGGCTGCAGAAAATCATTCAAAAATGCATGCCTAGCTTCTTTTAGTCTTTCTAGAAAAATTTCAGTCTTTACTTGGGTATTACTATATCTTTCATCACCAACAATAATATTTTGAAGACCCTCTTTAATATCCTTATTAACAACTTCATATTTTTCAGGGCCAATTACCTTTTTTAAATCAGGAATAATGAAATCTGCTTTGGTTGTATAGTCCGCAACGAGAACTCTGCCAACACTTTCGTTCGCGAAAAGCTGCTGCATCGCATTGATGTTCTGAGGGTTTACTCCACCCTCGTCCTCTTTTGCTCCCATAGTTATTAGTAGAATTACATTTTCTATAGTTTTACTAATCGCTTGATCAATCTTCTTGAGCTCGAGTTTCCAATTTATATCTTCTAATACGGAGTACCCGAAAGGAATTGCAAATGCCTCGTAGTCCTGTTTTTTATAAAAAGAATAGCATAGCTTTATAGGATCAAGCTTAACACGCAATCCATCGCCCAAGAACCTACCCTCCTTTATTTTATTCTTGACGTCAGCATCCAGCGCTTTAAATATTTCTTTGTCTCTTTCTGTTTTCGGGTTTTTTAATCGCTCCAAATCGTAATCAGATAGAATTTTTTCGTACCTAGCCTGATCAAACGAAGAGCTTCTTTCGTGAACAATATCATATGGGTTTAATAAAATATACTTAACTGGAACCTTACCTGGCTGCAAGGAATCGCTACCGTAAACAGTTTTTAATTGCTTAAAATCTGCGGCCTTAAATTTTCCATCAACTCTATATAGAAATATGTTGCCAGACCTATAATACTCTCTAAAGTATTGATCCTTAAGGTTCCACATATTAACTTTTTCGAACCACTTCTGTATAAAAGATCTTGATGTGCTAGTACCTCCCTCTAAATAAAGTTCGGAATTAGCAAATTCAGACATTATATCTATAGAATTTCTAAATATTGCAACATTAGCATAAGCCTTTTGGCAAAGCTCTATTGCGTTTCTGACGCTTACTCCGTCCTTGGCATGCTCGAACGGCAAAAGTCCGCTCTTAATGTTTGAAAACCTATCGGAGCTTGCAGATTTTGTGAGATATCTATTTCCAGGCTCAGAACCACTATGTCTACAACTAGAAGTGCTGCTAGTTGATACATAGTAGCTCTCTCCACAGCTCATTGGTTCCCAGCTTTCTTTCTTTTGAAAATGTTCTGCAATCTCTGACAAAGGCTTGCCTTCCTCGGCTTTACTGAACTTATTCCAATACTCGGATTTTTTAGTATACTTTCTTTTTGCCATTTGGCATATTATACACCAAAGTTAATTAAAAGTCTAACTAAAAGTTAAAAAAAGTTAAAAGTTAACTTTTGTCATTTAGTAGCTCGCAGGTCCAAGTACTATCCCAGTCGCTTCTCTTAACATTATCTTCCAAAAAATTGTTTATTTCAGATTTTATTTTTTCTCCAGTCAAACTTTCCCTTCCGTTTAAATGGGGGTAACCTATCCAATCGAAGCCCTCCCCCTTTTTATGATATTTAGGGTCAGCTGTATTGTTTTCGTGAGGCAGACGCTCAAAGGTTTCACTGGAACCCAAAAAGTTTGCTATAATGTTTGCGCATTTAGAATCTTCTATATCGGCGATTAATAAATTATTTTTTTCCTTAAAATAGTTTTCGATTTCCGTATACCAATTATTTCTATCTTTTGTCCACGCAGAAAAAACAGAGGAATCAATTTGATTAGTATTATGCGACTTAAGATAGGTAGGAGAACCGTGCCTATACCTGGAAACAAGCCACCTTCTAAGACTCCTGGTATTTACTATAAATTTACTATTTGGAAATTGCGTATCAAGAAAATTTAAATTCGGAAACACGCTTTTTTTCTTATACCCCTCAAACCCATCCGTAAAAGCATCGAAGCGATTAAATTTATCGATTTTATTAATCTTCCAGTACCACCAATGTGGGTCATGGGTCGCTTTATAGCCAAGCTTTTTTAAAAAAGTTTTTATTGAATTGGTTCCGCATCGATTAAACCCTATACAAAATATTTTTCCCTTGCGCATAATCAGACCCCTAATTAAGTGTTGTAAATTTATTGTCCATTTTTTATTTGATTATATATCCATTCGTATGTTTTCTCTAGCCCATCCCTGAGTTTTATAGACGGAGCCCAACCCAATACTTCCTTAATTAAAGTATTATCGCTGTTTCTACCCCTTACTCCCTGAGGTTTGTCTAGCAAATATTTTCTTTTAAGGGTTATTCCAGCAATGTCTTCTACCATATCAACAAGTTGATTTATGCTAACCATTTCGTCGCTACCAAGATTTATTGGTTTGCTAAAATTACTTTTCCACAGTAAATCCATTCCAGTTATACAGTCATCAACGTACATGAATGACCTAGTTTGTTCTCCATCTCCCCAGATTTCTATTTCTTTTTCCCCATTTAATTTTGCCATAATAACTTTTCTGCATATCGCAGCAGGAGCCTTTTCTCTACCCCCGTCCCAAGTTCCGTGTGGTCCATAGACATTATGATACCTACAAACTCGAACATCTAAATTAAAGTCTTGACGAAAATAATCAGTTATAATTTCAGAAAAAAGCTTCTCCCATCCATAGCCATCTTCAGGATTAGCGGGGTAAGCATCGGCTTCTTTAAGGCCTTGTGCCGCAGAATCTTTGATTTCGTTTTGTATTTCCTGTGGATATATACATGCAGAAGAGCTGTAAAGAATTTCGGAAACTCCTCGGTCTCGAGCTGCTTGTAGCATGTGAGTTTGAATTAATACGCTCTCCATGCATAGCGCGTGATTGTTTTGTATAAAACCCATTCCGCCCATATTGCATGCAAGATTATACACTCTATCTGCGCCAGCAGAAAGCTCATAGCAATTTTCACGCAACCCTAAATCGCAATCATAGTGATTATTGGCGTTTTCATCAACCTGATACCACTGATCCTTTGGCTTTATGTCTGCAGCGATTACGCTGTGACCTTGCCGCACAAGGCTTTTAACTAGATATCCAGCGATAAAACCCCCAGCTCCACCAACTAATATATTCATTTTTTTATCTACCATATGCTATAATATATAATATAAACACAATTTCAACTATCTTATAAACATTGGCGTAAATGTAGACTTAGCCACAGATTCGACAGACATCATGTCACTATATATCTTGCAGCCCCAATTACCCAAAACCACAGCAGAATAACTATCTTTCCTTACTTTATTTGGGCCAGTAGACTTGCGAAGCTCGGGCGGAAGATCAAAGGTTTGATGTCCCTGCGGAGAAGTATAGACCTGAATTAACGCGCATTGTCCTTTTGTAGAATTTACATTTTCAGATAAATGTTCAACCAAATCAATCATTTTTGCCCCAGGGTTAGTCTCTTCCTGATCTAACCCCTTAATAAACTTAAGGTCCTTAATTGGTATCTTTTTTGTTTTTTGTTCGAGATAGGCGTCATCAGTCGCTCTTGCCCCAAACCATATTTTTTTATGATCTATGTTTGACTGAAGTAATTCATTGGCTTTTCTTATCCAATCAGAAGTGGGTTTTCTAAGTATGCAATAATTATGACTTTTTGGATCAAAGACTCTTTTTGTTTGGATTAAGTCTTTTTTGTAATCCTCGGCCTTATCGAAGGCCTGCTCTAGTAATTTTATTTTAATTTTTTTATCTTTAAACATTTTACTTTCATTTACGGCATTAATAAACTGTACACCGCCATTATAGTCACCAACAATCATTACTATATTGAAAGAGCTAATTAAATAATAAAAATAATTTATATGGTCTTTTAGTCTTGTTCCTGCCATTGCATAGCTATGAACAAGTGTATGCTTATTGGTCTCTTTATTAAGTTTCAATATTTGCATAGCGAAATCATCACTACTTTCACTCTCTGACCAGCTTGGGTCGAAAGAAAGAATATATTCCACCCCCTTCTCTCCAGCAACCTCGACAGTGGGCGTTTCTCCGTCTGGAACTGTGCATTCCGCCATTTTTGAAGTTTTGAAATAACCACTACTATCGTCAGTAAAGACACTCTCAAACTCCCTGGCAAACTGGCTATGACTCATTGTTTGCTTGGCCTGCTGAACCAAGTTTTGATCATAAAGCTTTTCTGGAGCCTGGTCGAAACTAAAATGTATTATCGAACGCTTTGCATCGAAAGCACTTCTTTGCATGGAATCATTAAGAATTAAGTTTTGAAAGGTTTCGTATAGCTTATAAAGGTACTCGAACTTATATGAGGCAGAACTGAGCATTATTAATTTATTGTTTGGCCAAACATACCGATCTTCTTCTTTCATTTTCCCCTGTTCTATAAGCCTACTCTCTAAGTCAAATATTTTTTGTCTTTGCTGCGGATTCTCTACAACAGAAAGGAAGGGTACAATAACCTCATTATATACCCTTTCTGGCATCAATAACATTTCGTCAATAATAATTCTATGAAACCTAAAGCCCCGAAGCTTACTACCATCTCCAAGCGGAAGCGCTCGTATATTACTATTGCCGATTTGCATAAGCCACTCATCATTACTTTTAGAGATTTTAGTAATACATTGATTTAAATACTTGGCATCAGGTTTAGAGGCAATGTCTTCCATTTTTCTAAAAATCATTTTTGCCTGCCTAAAAGATTTAGATAAAATACCTATCTCAACTCCCTGATTAAATATCGCATCCATTAAAGCAAACAAACCAGTAGTAAATGATTTACTCATTCCTCTTCCCCATACTCCCAAGAAGTAATCTGTTTCAAACATTGTTTTAATAGCTAGATGTTGAAAGGGAAATAATTCGACACCAGTTATCAACTGAGTAGCGAATGTGGTGTTTTCCCTTAAGAACTTGTAAAGATAGTACTTTGCATCGTTTTCTTCTAAACTTCCTTCAAGATCAAGGATTTGTTGATTTATATCCTTATCTTTTTTGGTTGAGATCTGATTACCTTGTTCCCATGTCATAATAACTCAAAGCCCCAAAGCTTTTTTATATTTAGGAATCCAATCCTCTATTGTTGTAGTTGGCTCCCAGCCCAAAAGCTCTTTGGCCTTGGTATTGTCTGCAAGAGTCTGTCGAGGTTCAATTACTGGATCTATATAAACCCTAGGCCCTCCCATCAAATCTGCCAATTGGTTCACAGACCTATTATCTCCATTACCTATATTAATTACTTCGCCTTTTCCAACATTGGGAGACTCCATAGCTAAAACATTAGCTTTAACTACATCTCCAACATATGTAAAATCCCTTCTTTGCTCTCCGTCTCCAGTTATAGTCATAGGCTGACCATCTAATAATTGTTTTGCAAAAATACCCATAACCAACTTATATGCTCCATCCAAAGATTGTCTTTCTCCAAAAACATTAAAGTACCTAAGAGAAACTGACTCTAATCCATAGCAATGATAAAATACCCTGCAGTATTGTTCGCCAATTTGCTTTTGTAAACCATATGGGCTAAGCGGGTCAGTGGGAGCGTCCTCTGGGGTAGGATATACCGAAGCGTTCCCGTAGGCAGAAGAGGAAGCGCTATAGACAACCCTCTTTATTCCTAAATTTCTTGCGATATTTAAAATATTTAAAGTCCCTCCTACGTTAACATCATTAGATTTGCTGGGGTTTTTTATAGATGGCTGAACTCTCGCCATTGCGGCCATATGGAAAATGCCGTTTGCTCCCTCTACTTCCTGCTGAACTAGCCCTAGATAGGAAGACATAGATGCAGATCCTTCTTTACAGCCACACAAATCCGCGTTGACGAATTTAGCCTTGGGGTTAACATTTTCTCTTTTTCCGCAAAGCAAGCTATCGATAACCACCACTTCGTCTCCCCGATTAATTAAATAATCCGTCAGATTACTGCCTATAAAGCCAGCGCCGCCTGTAACTACATATTTACTCATAATTCTTTTAGCTCCCTTAAAAAGTTTTCAATTGAAACAATAATATATTCATTCTTGTAGAGATTATAATTATCAAACAAACTAATTCTATCTATATCATTTTTATAGCCATATCTTCTAAACACGGCGTACGCCCCTTTATAATTAAATTTCATTAAAATTAACATCTCCTTGCTTGAAAGAACGGCATCTGAATCAGCTTGCTCTATCCATTCATCGAGCATCTTAGATTTACCTTGATATAATTTAGAGAAATCAAAAGAGCTGTAACTTTTCGTCTCTACAGAAAAAGGAAAGTTTGCAGGACAAATTATGTCTCCAGACATTATCTCCTTTACATCTTCTCTTTGTCCTTTTGCATATTTAATATTCTTGCCTCCGAACATTGCGCCCGATCTAGGCACTCTATTAAAAGTACCCCCGAAATATTCTTGCAATAAATGCGATGCTTCCAGCTCCCATGATTTGCCTTTTTTATTAGAGTTCATTTTGTTTATCTATAAAATATTGAACATCAGTATTCCATAGACTATCCCCGCTAGTTAAAAGTTTTAAAATAATCTTTTTTGACGCATTTCTATCTCCAGAGAATATAAACTGACATGTGTCAGCAAACTCGTGACTCAAGACTCGCATATTGTGCCAGATATAATCTAGTTTAGATTTATGGGTGCTGTAGTTATTATTTCTTTTTATCTTATCTATACTGCTTTCAGTAACTATATACAAATATGAATTAAAATCTCTTGCTCGCTCAAGCTCTTTTGTGAATCTCTTAAAACCAGTGGACATTGTAGACTTAAAGTCTGATTCGCTCTTTCTGTCTACAAAAGTTTTTGTATAATTTTTGCCAGTTGTCGTATAGTCACCAAAATCAAGCTTCATCACCTTGGGGTTCACGAAATCCAAGGGTTTCTGCTCACGAGTATCGACAACAACTTCTATTTCGGACATCATCGAATTATCTAGAAAAAAGTCTTCGGTAATATTTTTATAAAATAAAGGCTTTACCCCAGCTTCAATGCAGGCCTTTGAGTAGCTACCAAAAAACCTTTTATATAGGTCTATAGACGGCAAATCATACAGCTCCAACTCTAAGTGACTAGGTCCCCTAGAGAGACTCTTTGATTGAATCCTATTTTTCAATTGATCCAAAATATATTCCGCAACTTTTTCTTGTTTTGCTGTTTTTGCCCATAATTTTAGCTCACGTCGATTAGAAAAGCTTTTTGCAAAATAATCCTCTCTGCTCTTAAAGGGAAGCTGTTCTCCAGTTAATAGGTTGTATCTTGGATAATATTTGCAATAATAATCCGCCAAATACAGGCTATGACTTTTAATGTGGGCGTGAAGCGACCTAGTAGAGTCAAATTCCGCAGCACAAACTTTACACTTATCAAGCTCCAAACTCATATCCAAAATACTCAATATCTTCTGCAAGTCCACGAGTTACAGTATTTTTTGTAATTTCTGAAGAGTAGTAATCGGAATATTTTCTTCTTCCCTCGGAGACGTTCGTAGGCTCTAGATCTATAGGGTTTAAGCTAATTTCTGCAGATAGCTCATCCCAGTCTTGTTGTAGATTTTCAAATTTTCCTATATAATTAATATTAATTTCTCCGTTTTTATTTTTTAAAAACCCTAATTGAGTTTTATTTAAAGCGTCTTCAGAAAAATATGACTCAACATACCTATCAAAAGACAAGGAATCTGGGTTAGCTCTAAAATCAGAAAAGCCCAACCCAAAAAGCTCAAGTTTTTTAATAAAGTCTTCTCTTTTGCTTGCAAAAAAACATTTAACCGCAGGTTTTCCTTGAGATTCTTTCATCAACCTTCTTTTATATATTTTTTTTAAAAAAATATACTGTGACACCATCCAGTCCCAGGGATTTCGGACAAAAGAAAACGTAAAATAATTTTCTAAATTGTCTACAGCTTCATTCCACTCAATATACCTAGCATGAACGTTTGAGGTTGCCGCAGAAGTAAAGTTTAAAAAATCAATGTATTTAGATTTCACTTTAAAATTTTCTTGGTCAACTGGCTTTTCCACGATACTAATCGGGTCAGAAGAAAAACCTATCCGAATATTATCTATACCAAAATTAGAAAAATTTTGTTCTCCGAGAGCTATTCGCAGCGTACTGCTTGCGGTTTTTGGTATTCGAATAAATAAATATTTTTTTTCCTCGTTAATCATTATATAACATCACTTTTATCTATACCAAGAACCCTAGCTTTCCAGGATTCAACGCTTTCTATTCTATTAGCCTCCGCCTCAACATCCATTTTTTGTTTTTCTGCCATCTGAACCATAAATCTGCGCTCTTCTTCGTTTTGAAAAGCTTGAACGAGGGCAAGTATCGAAGCGTTTTTATCTATTTTAGTTGCTATTCTCTTTACCCGATCACCATTAAGACTAGATATAAGTTGCTGCTGTCTTTTTTCGCACTGATCATATTCTGTGCTTTTTGCCTTGAGAACCTCGGCGAGTCGCACAGTCATTTCGTTCTCTTCTTCTAGATCATCAAACATTCTGTTAAGTTTTTCGATATGTTTGTTTATGTTTTTTAAATTTATGTAATCTATACATACATTTAGATACAAATTAATTTCGTCAGTATTTAGGTCAGGCTTGTCCCAAGTTGCTCTAATAAATTCTGCTTCCAGTAAATCCCTGTCCCCTTGACTTGTATAATTATTGATCGTCCATATAAACCTTGGAGAATTTAAATAGACTATTAATTTATCCAAGCACTCTAATTCCATTTTTGTTGCTTTTTTAACTTCAATCTTCTCCGCGCAATATCGATTTACCTTGCCGACAATCTTATCTATCACCCTAGGCGGACTCCATGAGGATGTTAGCGCGTCCTCAGAGGAATTAACCAAGTCAGGCGCATTTTCTTCCAAAAAATCTATTACCGCGCGCTGCTCTTTGCCAAGCTTTTTGATTTCAACTTCTGGCGGAAAAATAAGTTTTGCAATCTCCAGAGAGTTCATTCCTTCAGATGAATATTGTTTTATGAAATCCCCCTGTTCCTTGGTTAAATTTACGTCTGGAACTTTCTCTTTTTTTGTGGTATTATATTCTAAATTATTCTCTAATAGAAAATCTTTAACTGCCCGCCCTTCCTTGCTTCGACCATCTAGCGTTTCGTCGTTAAAGGTAGCCCTAGTTAATTCGATTAAATCTTGCGTGACTGAATAATTGTCTCTTATAAAGCCTTCCTGCTCCTCTGTAAGTTTCATAAAAATATATCTTTATTTTTTAATATTTCTTCTGCTTTTTTCTTGTATATTTTTTTTAAATTTTTTATCTGCCTATAACCCGCAGTTCTACCTTTCTCTGAAGTTTTGTATCCCATTTCAATCGCAACCTCTTCTTCGCTTTTATTTTCGATAAATAGCATTTTATAAACTTTATACTGTTTTTCATTAAGAACTTTCTTAAGCTCAACATTTAAATTCTCTTGAGCTTGCTCCCAATTCATAAAAGTAGATACAGAAGAAGCTTGGGCATACTCATAACCCTCTAGGCTTGATGCCATTTTTATATTATAGGCGTTTTGTTTTGTTTTTGCCCACTTTGCAAAAAGAGGGCATTCTCTTGATTGACTTCCGCTTTTAGTAAAAGAACATCCATCTTCAATTCCATAATCTTCTTGATTAAATGGACAGCCATAACACGGCTTTAGGAAATTTGAATAATTATTCCTTAATATGTTTTTAATTTGATTTGTTATAATTCTATTAACCCAAGGCTCTAGGGCTCGAGACTGATCCCATTGATCCCATTTTTTAAAGATGTGTGCTCGAATTATCTGTTCAACGTCATCAAAGTCAAACCAGCTCAATGCCCCAAGATTCCATCTATTTTTTCTTTTCTTTATTAAAGAATCGATTATTTCAAATTTTTCTTCATAAGTTGCTTTTCTACCCATCCCTTTTGTCCCTTGTTGATTTGCACGAATTTACGCTTTCTTTTAAGGGGTCCTCGAGTTTCTTTTGTGTAGGCCTCGCTTCGGGTTTAGAGTTTTTATCTGTGCCAATCACAGAGCCAAGAGTTAATTTTTCAGGCCGCTCTTGAATCACTTCATAATCTAAGCCCTTCGGGCGAATAA
>Ga0222718_10003662_pt1 | contig 13101 bp, 19 predicted proteins | sample C33_27DmetaG_FD_165045 | JGI IMG/M metagenome (GOLD analysis project Ga0222718, IMG submission 165045) | Estuarine water microbial communities from San Francisco Bay, California, United States - C33_27D | ecosystem: Environmental > Aquatic > Marine > Unclassified | place: USA: California... | reverse complement strand
GGTTGGATGATGTGAATCATTCTCCAATTGGTATCATAATAAAAAACAAAAGGGGATGATTTGGCTTCGACAGGGCAATGAAGAGGAATAGTGCAAGCAGGTTAGATACGACCTTAACAGTTCAAAACTATTAGTTGCAAACAACAACAACCACTTTGAAGACGCTGTTCTTTTAGCAGCGTAATCAGGAGGCTGGTTAGAGCCTTCTTTCCAATCTAGCCAAAACAACAGACAAGTTGCAAAAATCAAAAACTCAATGCAACAGGATGGTAAGCATTGTTTTATAGCCATCTATCTTTGTCAGTAGGTGATAGAAACTGACTATGCTTGTGAATGACTACAATTGGAATTGTTTTGGATTTGGGTTCAACTCCCAACATCTCCACCATCTATTTATATCATGAGGGATACAATATGAATATTTTCAAATGGTCTTATTGGTATAAAAAAGATAATAAAAAAGAAACTACCAAAGAGCAACATCAAACCAATGATTCTATGGAAATTGCGCTTTGGGAAATAAAGGATGTATTTGATCTAGAAACTGAGGAAGTGGATCAAGTTGTAATCCAAAAAAGAAAATATGCTGAAATTTTTAAGTTAAGAAACAAAAAGAAATAACTTTGTCAACATCTCGTATAGATATTTTATAAGAGGTACAAATAGTGAAAATAACCATCGCATTTTATAAAGGAGAAGGTGATATTCTCAATAAAATTGTTAGATGGTGGACAAACAGCAAATACAGTCACGCCGAAATGATACTTGATGATCAAGAAACTTGGATCAGTATCAGTCCAAAGCTTCTCAGCAAGATAGACTCTACAAGAAGGTTTTTTGCTAGTCATACTGAGTGGGACTTTATACCCTTGGAAGTGACCGAGGAACAATATAAGACGATATTAGACTTCTTTAACGAAACAAGAGGAAGCAAATATGACTGGTTTGGAATGTTGCTATCTCAGTTTCTACCTTTTAGAATTAAAACAGAAAACAGATGGTATTGTAGCGAGTGGATAGCATATGCTCTCAGAATTGCTAGTGTTGTTGACTGGAAGACAATTAAAATTTATGAACGAAAAGACTTATCACCCAGCGTATTACATGATATAGTAACGAAAATAAAAGAAAATGAAAGGAAGAAAATACAAGGTTGACGAGTGGGTTTATTACGATTTCCTACCCGAGCAAGATACGACAGGCAATTATCGTAAAAAAGCAGTAATACTTTCAATATGCTCTCAGCGTGATTATTATGACTACGAGATCTATATAGAAGAAACTGGTGTATACAAGAAGGTCCGTGAGGATTCATTATTTCCAGTTGAACAATGAAATAAATTTGTAGTATTATAAAAAATACTTATTTGAGGAATAAATGAATAATCTCGTTCTTTTTGACGTTGACGGCACTTTGACTGAAGCAAGGGATGCTATCTCTGTTAGGATGCTCAAGGCACTCAGAGAGCTTTGTAGATACGCTGAAATAGGGTTTCTCACTGGTTCTGGGCTTGAATACATTAAGGAGCAGCTTTGGCCTGCTTTAAATGATCCAATTATAAAGCAAAATAGCCATCTTTTACCGTGTAATGGTACCGAATACGTTATAACTGATGGTATTGAAGAACTTATCTTTAACCACATTTCAAAAGCGTCGATGGAAGACGAAATTGGTGATGGCTCTATGAGGGAGTTATTAAAGCTGCTTTGCGAAATGCAAGCTCAAGTCGTACAAGAATACAGCATTCCCTTGACGGGCAATTTTATTCAAAACAGAGGCTCAATGGTTAATTGGTGTCCTATTGGCAGAGCAGCGAAAGGTGAAGCACGCGAAGCCTTCCTGTTATTAGATGAGCAGCTTGGTATAAGAAGAAAATATTTTGATATACTCTCAAAAGAAATTGCATCAAGAAAGATTGGCTTAACTTTGAAACTTGGCGGTGATACGTCATTTGATATTTATCCAACCGGTTGGGACAAGACATATGCTTTCAAACACTTTAATGAGCACGACTGGAATTTTTGGTTTGTTGGAGACCGATGTTATCCGCAAGGAAATGACTATGAGATATTCGAGCATCTCAAGCATACCGGTCGAGCGTTTGAAACGTCTGGTCCTCAAGAAACAATAGAAATAATAGATTTTCACATCTTAAGAGACATGTTATAAGGAGTTTAAGCATGAGTGAAGAAACAAAAACAGTAATGGTATCAGGAGGTTTCGATCCTGTACATGTCGGACACATCCGAATGATTCGTGAAGCGGCTCAATATGGAGATGTGATAGTTATTGCTAATTCTGATAACTGGTTGCATAGAAAAAAGGGCTTTGTTTTTATGGAGTTTGAAAAAAGGTCTGAAATTTTGAGCGCACTCAAGGGTGTTATCTTAGTCGATTCTGTAGATGATGATGACGACACAGTCTGTGAAGCAATTCGTCGTCATAAACCAGATTATTTTGCTAATGGCGGTGACAGGGGAAAGAAAAACACCCCCGAACAAGACGTTTGTGAAGAATTAGGAGTGGAATTACTTTGGGGTATTGGCGGAGACTATAAAGCAGACGCCTCTTCAACACTAGTAAACAGGTTCAGAAAAGAGCAAGAAAATGTAGAAGTTGCTCCACAACGCTCACAAATTAAACACTCTGGAAGGTAGGTACCGGCGCACTGCGTCAACAAACACTAGTTAAAATAGATGCAAGGCGCCCACATATGGACTACGAAACACCCAATACTAAAACTTTAAAGCTAGACTCTTCTTACAGGCCACTTGAAATAGTAGACGCATTGGAAGCACTTGTGCTTTGTTTAATTGGTAAAGCACACGCAATTGAAACCTATAAAGAAGAAATAAGATCTGTTTCCGAGTCTTTTAAGTTACCAGCCGTAATAGTGTTAACAAGATACGTTAAGCTTCATTTTCATTCAATGACTCCTAATAGAGCAAATATTATCTGGCGTGATCAAAATAGATGCCAATATTGCTCAAAAGAATACGAAAGTAAAGTTTTAACCATAGATCATGTCATACCGCGCTCAAGAGGCGGCGAAAACACTTGGAAAAACTTAGTTGCTGCTTGTAAAAAATGTAATCAAAAAAAAGGAAACAGAACTCCAAAAGAAGCTGATATGGTTTTGTTACGAGAACCAAGAAGACCAAAGTCAAATGTTCTCAGAACGGTGAGTAAAAAGCAAATAAGTGATTTGTGGAAAAATTACCTTTGGGAACCAAATGAAAACTAAAGAAAATAAAATTTGTTATTTGTCCGAAGTTGGTCATAATAATTTTCAGTATCCTACCCAAAAAAAAGCTGTTATAAAGGAAGGATGTGAATACGAAGTATTATATTGGGCATATGCTAGTAGAGATCTAATACCGGTTAAAGTTGGTATAAGATGTATTATTCCAATAGAACTTGACAATGATCCAGCCTATGATATATTGAAAGATAGCAATGAAAACAAAAACATTGTTGTTTGGATAGAAAAATAATAATTTCATAGGAGAAAAAATGTCTATTGTAACAAAGCTTCAGTCACTTAACCTTGCAGAAGATGCAACAATTCATCTCACTTACGAAGAGGGAGCAGATGTATTCGTACATAATGATACAGAAGTAGAGGATGCAATCAACGAAACTAGCGTTATTTATGAGTTTGCTTCACTGGTTGCTCAAACAAAGTTGGATGTTAGAAATCGTTGGTCTGGAAATATTCTAGAGCACCTTCGCAACGAAAGTTATCTTGATGATTACGAGCGTGGAACATACGGTTTTGAGAATTTTATTGCCGAAACCATCCGCGATAACTTTTACGATGTTGATCTAATTGAATATTCAACTGAGAAGTATGACCACAAGCGCGGCTTCACTACCCTTACAGCAGAAGTTGACATCCCGTTTGCTAACTTCGTACAGGTTAACCCAAACATTACTGGCTGGAAGGTTTCAGTAGAAACAGACAACGGCACTTTGACTTTCGACGCATAGTGCGCGCTGTCCTGCTCGCGCATTCAATAAGCGGGAGGGGGCTGCCCGACCCAAACGTAGGCAGAGGTTTACGGTTATCCTAGTTCTAGACAAAAAACCGTTTCTTTTAAAATAACACATATATACTTATGTGGAAACAGTGGTAGAACTAACAGTACTGGCGTTAGCCATGTTCTTGGTTGCGTTTTTTTGTATGAAGACGTTAGTAGTTCCAAAAAACACAACTACCGCTATGAATAAAATTTATGAAATCGAAGAGACGCTATACCAAAGACGATAAAGTTTTGGTTAAATCATTTGCTGGACCCGACGTATGTGTCCGCCTTGTTAGGCGTTATCTACCGTCTAAAGCCGAACATAAGATTGGTGCTGAAGGATGGGAGGCGATCATAGAGGATAGCAAGGAGGTTAACAAGTTGCGCTCTCATGGTGTACCATATAATAAACAAGAAAAACCGAAAGTATGGGTGTTTGATAATCAAATAATAAAAAGATGTCACTAATTAAACCAGAAGGTCATTTATGCCCCCAAAAAAGAATTATGTGCTAGACACTAGCGTTTATTTAACTGAAGCTAGTTCTATTTTTAAATTTGAAAATCACGACATCTTCATTCCACTTAAAGTTCTCGAAGAGGTTGACGGACACAAAAAAAGACAAGACTCGGTTGGTTCCAACGCAAGACACTTTATCAGAATACTTGACGAGTTAAGGGCAAAAGGTTCCCTTGAGAAAGGTGTAAGAATAGATAAGGGCTTGGGTATGGTAAGAGTTTTATCTTATTCGTCTTTGGATAATGTTATATTTCCACCTGACTTAGATCTACGTCTCCCAGACCACACGATAATAGCGACTGCAATGGCTGCTCAGATGCTTGAGCCAAAACGAAAGACTGTTCTTGTTTCAAGAGACATCAACATGAGAGTTATTTGTGATTCTCTTGGGCTTCAAGCAGAAGACTACACATCGGAAGAAGCCGTAACGTCTTCTGATGAACTTTATAACGGCTTTGTGGTTCAGCCAGTCGATGACCAGATAATTGATAGGTATTATGCTGGCGAGGATGTTTTTATTGATGAAGAAGACATTCAGGAGCCTTGGTATCCAAACCAATATGTAATGCTAGTATCAAACGAAAATGAAAAGAAGTCTGCACTTGCTCGTTTTAAAAGTCATCACGAGCCATTAGAAAATGTTATTCACAAAAACATACCAGACTGGAAGATCGATGCTAGAAACAAAGAGCAGGCGTTTGCTATCGATATGTTGATGGATCCAGAAATAAAAATAGTTTCATTAGTCGGTCGTGCAGGCTCAGGAAAGACTTTGATGGCTATTGCTGCTGGTCTGCAACAGACAATAGGTTTACGAAGCGAGAATAACCACTACAACCGCCTTATTGTGTCTCGCCCGGTACAACCCCTTGGAAAAGACATCGGATACCTTCCGGGCACCATGGAAGAAAAAATGCTACCATGGCTGATGCCCATTCAGGATAACCTCAAGTTCTTGATGGGCGATCGAACATCTCTTGAAATGTATATGGAAAAAGGGAAGATTGAACTCGAAGCCCTCACCTACATCAGAGGTCGCTCCATAGCAAACGCATTCATTATTATTGATGAAGCGCAGAACCTCACAAAACACGAAGTAAAAACTATTATTACTCGTATTGGCGAGGGCACAAAAATTATTTTAACTGGCGACGTTGAGCAAATTGATAATGTATACGTAAATGAGACATCAAACGGTCTTGCTCACGCAATCGAAAAGTTCAAAGAATACAGAATAGCTGGTCACGTAACGTTCCGAAAGGGTGAGCGTTCGGAATTAGCTACACTAGCATCAAAAGTGCTGTAAAATAAAGTCATGAACAAAGAAGAGATACAAGAATTTGTTGACGAAGATATAAACCCGTCACTAGCAATGCATAATGGTTATTTAAAAATAGTCTCCGTTGAAAATGGAGTCGTAAAAATAGAATTGAGCGGTGGATGTCAAGGGTGCGCCTCTGCCGATAATACAATAAAGCTTGCTGTTGAAAACCTAATGAAAATCAAATTCCCCAACATCGCAGAGGTAGTTGATTTGACGGACCATAGTTCTGGTGAAAATCCATACTATTAATAAAGTAAACATAAAATAACTTTTGGTTTATATTAATGAAAAGGAGCAAAACACTATGCCTGATGAGCAAGCACAAACTGAAGCAACATTAATAAACGAAGCAGAACTAAATACGAGTCCTTTACCATCCATAATTGTTGAAAAAGACTCCGCCCTGAAGAGTTATTTAGTAGAGTATGTCGGTACGAAACTGAATAATGAATTGGTGACGGTAGAGATGATTACAGAAGTACTAGCAACAGAGTTCCCAGAATTTGTTATTAGTTTAGCAGAAGAGAATTTTTTACTGGGATATGAACAAGGGTTGAGTGATGCTAATGGGCTATATTCAAGAAAAACAGAAGCAGTTGAAGAGTAAGTCCATGGACTTTTATACTCCGACTGGGTTGCATGTATATATGCAACAACCAGTTGATGGTGTCGATGTGGAAGAAGTTATCCATAAAATGGAAACGGTATTGCCGCAACACTTCAGAGACGAGATAGAGATGATCATCTTTGGATGGTTTGATGAGTTTGAAGAGAGGAATATCAATGCATTCTACAACGATAACGCAATATACGTCTCGCATCTACAAGATGATGCAGCCGACTTATACGATGACTTAATACACGAAATAGCACACTCTTTAGAAGAAGCATATGGATATGAGATATATGCCGACGAAGACATCAAAGATGAGTTCTTAAGAAAGAGAAAATACCTTCACGATGTTTTGTGGAAGTTAGGATACAGAGCCCCGCTGTCTTTTTTTGAAGATATAGAGTTCAACCAAGAGTTTGATGACTTCCTGTACAAGAAGATAGGGTACGATAAATTATCAACCATAATGTCTGGTATGTTTATCAGCCCATACGCTGCGACTTCTCTGAGAGAATATTTTGCGACAGCCTTTACAGAGTACTTTTTGGACTCAAACCACGAGTTTTTAAAGAAGGTCTCTCCAGCAGCATTTTATAAAATTAATATGCTTAAAGATATGAAAGAACTTGACTTTTAAAAAAAAGCGGTTATGATATAAAGTTAGGAGACAAAATGTCGCATATATCATATTCTGAATTAAAGGATTGGAGCTTCTGTCCTTTCTACCACAAGCTCACTCGTGTGGATGGTATCGACGGCTTCACCGGAAACGAATACACTGCTTTTGGTTCTGCTATTCACTCTGTGTGCGAGAAGAAGCTTCTTCAAGAAGAGATAGCTGAAAACTTTTTTGTTGAAGAGTTAAAGAAGAATATAGCTGCTTTGGATGAGGAAGTTGATAACAAACTTGTTCACCAGATGATGAAGCAAGGGAATGCTATTATTCCTGAAATTGATGACGCTCTTAGTGAATATTTTGAGGAGTATGAAGTCCTTGCAGTTGAGATGCCTTTGATGGAACAAATTGAAGGTCACGAACACAAGTTCAAGGGCTTTATCGACGCGGTTGTTGCTACACCTGATGGAAAAGTACACATCTTTGACTGGAAGACTTGTTCATGGGGCTGGGACTCTAAAAAGAAAAGCGATAAGATGATCACATACCAGCTTACTCTTTATAAGCACTTCTTCTGTCAGAAAATGGAAGTAGACCCAAAAGACGTAGAAACTCACTTCGCACTACTCAAGCGTACAGCCAAGAAAAACCACGTGGAGTTTTTTAGAGTCACTAGCGGTCCAAGAAAAACAGAAAATGCCCTTAAACTTTTAAATACGGCATTGTACAATATTAAAAACCAACGATACATCAAGAACCGTTTGTCGTGTACTGGTGGCTATGGTTGTAAATTTTATAAGACAGAACACTGTCCTTGAGGAATAAATGAAAAAGAAAAAAATACTGGTCTTAGCTGACCACCCGCTTTCTCCTTCTGGAGTTGGAACACAAACTCGTTATATGATCGAAGCATTACTTAAGACCGGTCGATACGAGTTTGTTTGTTTAGGTGGTGCTATGAAGCACCAAGACTACACACCAGTCAGGGTTGACCCATGGGGCGATGACTGGAGAATTTTTCCAGTAGATGGCTACGGGAACCATGAGATTGTAAGATCTATAATGCAAAAAGAAAGACCAGATGTACTTTGGTTTATGACTGATCCTCGTTTCTACGAGTGGCTCTGGGAGATCGAGAACGAAGTAAGAGCTAACGTACCAATGGTGTACTATCATGTTTGGGACAACTTCCCAGTACCGCATTTTAACGCACGCTGGTACCGCTCAAATGATCATATTGCATGTATTTCTAAGGTTACTCACCAAGTTGTACAAGCAGCAGCGCCTGATGTTGATAGCACTTATCTCCCACATGCTGTACCAAACACGGTATTCCGACCCGCTGAAACAGCAGAGGAAAAAGCTTCAGTGCAACAAGTCAGACAACAGGTTTTTGATTCTAGTTCAATGAAGAACCCAAACAAGAAGATTTTCTTTTGGAACAGCAGAAATGCACGTAGAAAGCAAAGCGGAACACTTATTTGGTGGTTCAAAGAGTTTCTTGATGAAGTTGGGCACGATAAGGCATCCCTTTTGATGCACACAGATCCGCGAGATCCTCATGGACAAGATTTGCCGCATATTATCGAACACCTTGGAATTACAGACGGTCAAGTTTTACTCTCGTCGCAGAAGGTTCCACCAGATGGTTTAGCATCTATGTACCGTGCAGCAGACTACACTATTGGTATTAGTGATGCAGAGGGCTTCGGTTTATCAACTTTGGAGTCCCTGTCTAGTGGTACTCCTATCATTGTTAACATGACTGGTGGCTTGCAAGAGCAAGTTACCGATGGAAAGAACTGGTTTGGGTGGGGAATTCAACCGGCTAGTAAGTCTATCATCGGCTCTTTGCAGGTTCCATACATTTATGAGGACCGCATAAGCCAAGAAGACTTCAATAAGGTGATGAAAAGCGCACTTAAATTGACCGCTCCAAAATATAAAAAGATGGTCGAGGCGGGCTTGAAGCACGTCAAGGACAACTACAGCTTTGAGAAGTATGAAACTTCATGGATAAATTTAATGGATGAAATTATAGAAAAACACGGTTCTTGGGAAAACAGGACCAATCACAAAAGATGGTATCTCATGGAGGTGGCATAATGAAGAAAACTGTATTGTTGAGAGGACCAGTTCTCAGTCGTTCCGGATACGGAGAGCAAACTAGATTTGCTTTAAGAGCATTGCGCAGTCGCGAGGATATGTTTGATATTTTTATTCATCCGCTCGGATGGGGACAAACCGGCTGGGTTTCCTCTACCGATGAAGAAAGAAAGTGGATCGATCAAAAGATAGAGAAGACAATTAGTTACGTCCAAAATGGTGGTACGTTTGATATTTCTGTCCAATCTGCACTTCCTAGTGAGTTTGAGAAGTTGGCGACCATAAACATCGGTTACACTGCTGGAATAGAAACAACAAAGTGTGCGGCAGAGTGGATAGATAGAGCGAATTCTTCTGTTGATAAGATAATTTTTGTTTCAAGTCACTCCAAGAATGTATACGATAACACAACTCACATTGTTGCCGTTAATGCTCAAGGGCAAGGAAAAGTAATTGAAAATCAAAACGATCCGATACTTCAAGATCCAAATTTTCAAAAACAGGAATTTCGTTCAACCGTTGAAACACACGCAGTAAATTATCCAGTCAAGAGTTATGATGATCTTAGCGCACTTGAACTAGATCTAACAACAGACTACAACTTTGCTTGTGTTGCTCAGTTTGGTCCACGAAAGAACCTTCAAAATACAATTGAGTGGTTTATTCAGGAGTTTCACGATGATGCCGAAGTGGGACTCGTGGTGAAGACAAACATTGTTAAGAACAGCCTTTTAGATAGAGAAGCATGCGAGGGAAGGCTTAAAGGATTGATATCAAAGTATCCAGACAAAAAGTGCAAGGTATATCTTCTTCACGGTGATATGACTGATAAAGAAATGCATGAGATTTACTTAAACGATAAGATATTTGCTGCTCTGTCATTGACACATGGTGAGGGCTTTGGGCTCCCACTATTCGAGGCAGCTTACATGGGCGTCCCCGTAGTCGCTCCGGGCTGGTCAGGACAAATGGATTTCTTGTGCGATGAGAATGGTAAAGAGCATTTTTATAATGTTGCGTTCGACTTGAATCCTGTGCAAGAAGAGGCAGTTTGGCAAGGTGTTATTCTTAGGAATTCTATGTGGGCATATGCTCGTGAAACCTCCGCAAAAGAAAAGATGCGCGCATGCTACAATGACGCTAAAGAAGGCAAGCTAGATGAATATCAGCAATATGCCGAATCCCTTAAAGAAAGATTCAACGAGAGCAAGATGTACGAACAATTTATTGCGGCTATGGACGTTGAAGCTTCCTTTAATGTTGAGTCTTGGTTGAATGATTTAGATATCGAAGAAATGGAATGAAAATAGTATTTGTCGCTGACTTCTTTGCTGATCAAGTGCTTGGCGGCGGAGAACTAAACAACGAGGAGCTAATAAATATACTAGTTTCACAAGGACACTCTGTAGAGAAAGTTAATAGCCATGTTGTAACAAGCGAATTCGTTGAACAAAGAAAAGATCACAAGTTTGTAATTGCTAACTTTGTAGCACTTCCTCATGGAGCCAAAGAACTGTTTTATGATAAGCAGTATATAATATACGAGCATGATCACAAATATTTAAGCACCCGCAATCCGGGTGTTTTTCCAAATTTAAAAGCACCAAGCGAGCACGTCATTAATTTGGAATTTTATCAGAACGCCAAAGCAGTATTGTGTCAGTCGGCATTCCATACAGACATCGCACTAAAGAACACAAATCTAACAAACCTTGTAAATCTTGGTGGAAACATATGGGACATAGACTCATTGAACTTTGTATCCGAGCAAGCCGATGTAGAAAAAAACGGCAGATACGCTATAATGAATTCAAACATAAGACACAAGAATACTGCTGGTGCAATAAAATTTTGTAATGCAAAGGGATATGATTATACTTTGATCCAAAGTGGAGAATACAAGCAGTTTCTCAAAGCAATGGGAGAAAACAAGTCGCTAGTGTTCCTCCCAGAAACCCCAGAAACGCTTTCTAGAATAGTTGTAGAGGCTCGGATGATGAACATGGGGGTTGTTACCAATAAGTTAATAGGAGCCGCTAGCGAGCCTTGGTACGCTCTTAAAGGGCACGAACTGATAGAAGTGATGAAACAAAAGAGAAGTGAAATAACAAACAAGGTTTTGGAGAGTTTAAAATGAAAGAAAAAAAGGTTTATTGCCTTAACTATAATAAACATGCCGGCAAGTGGATATATGATGGATATCAAAGTGCTTGGGAACATCTAGGCTACGAATTAGAAATTGCTTCTTCCAACGAAAAAAATCAAACGGCTGATGGTTCTCCGGTCCCGCTTACCTCTGAACTATTGAGCGAAGAATACTATATAATGTCATCAGCTAATTTGTTTGTCCAAGAGCGTTATATTGACGCACTGGCGCATTCAAAGAGGTCTTTTCTTTTTGTACAACCAAGAACCTTTGTGGAACCGTGGGGTAGGCACCCAAATTATGTTTGCGACTTGAACCAGCAGTGGGTTGATGAGATAAACAAGCTAGATAATGTTATATTGTGGACATTTGTGAGCGTGGGCGAAGAAAATAAACATTTTTACAGCCAATGGGATAAAAAAATACACACTTTCCCATTAGCATTTGACTCTATCAACTATAAGCCACAAGAAGTTGAGAAAATGAAACAGTTCGATATATGTTTCGTTGGCGGTTGGGCGGACAATGGTTTTAATGAGAAAAGAAAGATAATTTTAGATATCTTCAAGAGCTTTATGGAAACTGATTTAAAGTGTGGTTTTTTCGTAAACAAAAATCTGACTCACCAACAAGAATGTAATCTTCTAGCAAATAGTAAGCTGACACTCAACATTCATGATGCTTACCAAAGGGTTCTAGGATTCGATACAAACGAGAGGACGTTTAAGTCTTTGGGTCTTAACGGACTCATGGTATCAGACACGGTCGGACAGTTGAACCAAATATTTCCAGATGTAAGGACAAGTTTGGAACCAAAGCAACTCGTAGAAATTACGAAAGAAATATTAGCAATGCCGGAAAATGACAGAGAAGAGTTGCGTCAAAAGAACAAAGATGATATATTAAAGAACCACACCTATGTGAACAGGGTGCAAGAGATGCTGAAAATATGAGTCCCAAAGTAACCATCATAATACCTTGTTATAACTCAGAGAAGTGGATCGAAGAATGTATCATGTCTGCGTTAAATCAAACTTATGATAACAAGGAAGTAATTTTTGTTGACAATGAAAGTTCTGATTCAAGTTTAGAAATAGCAAAAAGAATACAAGAAACTCACAAAGAATTAGTAGTCGAGACAGCAGAAAACATCTACAAACATTCTTATCAGGAACCAGTAGAAAAGGCGCTGAGTATTTCGACCGGTGAATATGCAACAATATTGGGATCTGATGACTTCATCGATGAAGACTATATAAAAAATATAGCCGAAATTTTAAGCAAGTCTGATAAAATTTCCGTATTACAGTCTCCGGTAAGGGGCGTGAAGGGCGTAGAAAAAACATTTGTAGGGGAGATCTCCCATTCTTATAAAAACCTGCAACAGTTTAAAGAACAGCTTTTCATTCGATGCCCAGTAACGACTCCGACGATAGTGTTTAAAAAAACTTTGTATGATAGCGGAATTGTTAGATGGAAGTCAGAAGAATACCTTGGCGCATGCGACTATGAACTATATTTCAACTTGACAGATAATAATATTTTCATATATCCTTTTCCGAAATGGATTGGGTACTACTACAGATGGCACGAAGATCAGTGTACTTGGGGAATGCACAAAGAAGAAACTAACTTCGATCAAAAAATCAAAGACTATTGGAGAAACAAGTGGACACAAACTTAACAGAAGAAGACTTGAGAAATTTTGAATTAGAAATATTTGATTTATTCAAGAATAAAAAAATTCATTC
>Ga0222718_10003658_pt1 | contig 13110 bp, 12 predicted proteins | sample C33_27DmetaG_FD_165045 | JGI IMG/M metagenome (GOLD analysis project Ga0222718, IMG submission 165045) | Estuarine water microbial communities from San Francisco Bay, California, United States - C33_27D | ecosystem: Environmental > Aquatic > Marine > Unclassified | place: USA: California... | reverse complement strand
TCGAGCGCGACCCATCGGAACTGGACCAACACCGCACCGGTCGGGGCGTGGATCAGATCGTTTCCGAGCGGCACCTGTACCACCGGCCGGTCGCTCTCGGGAATGTCGACGTAGCGCGGCGAGTCCTCACGACAGAGGTTGTGCAGACCCACCCGAAAGACCGCCTGCACCTCGTCGGCCGCGGGTCGGAGATCGGGGTCCGCTTCACCCCACACCACAACCGGGGTGATGACATAACCCGATCGGGTTGGGTAGTCATCGAGCAGCCCGAGCACCGAGTCCTCATCGAATCGGACTCCGAGTTCCTCGTCGACCTCGCGGAGGGCTGCGTCGACCGGTCCCTCACCGTCATCGAGTCGCCCGCCCGGCAGGGCCCACTGCGCGGAGTGCGAGCTGAGCCGCGCGGCTCGGCGGCAGAGCAGGAACGCGGCGCCACCCGCCACACCGACCATTCGACCATCGAGGCCAGCGGTGTCCCCCGGAACCATGTCGAGCGAGGTGCCCTCGGGAAGCGTCGGATCACCGTCGTGGAGCAGCGGGTCGGAGTCGCAGATGACAACGGCAACTGCGGCGTGTCGCCGGCCATCGAGTTGGTGCTCGCGTCGACGGTGTCGCGAGAGGTTGTCAGCGATCCGCTCGCGAAGGTCGTCGTCGAAGGTGAGCATGGGTGATCGATGGTGTCAGGCTGACAGCGCCGTGGGAAATCGTCGTGCTGCTCGGCGAGCATGCTCGACGAGCACGAGCATCAATGGCACCTCGACGAGAACCCCGACGACGGTTGCGAGAGCAGCCCCTGAACCGAGACCGAACAGGGCGATTGCTGTGGCGACGGCCAGTTCGAAGAAGTTGCTGGCGCCAACGAGCGCTCCCGGAGCTGCGACCTCGTGTCGGACCCTGCGCCACCGCATTAACCGAAGGGTGACGGCGTAGACGACGATGGTCTGCACGGAGAGCGGTACGGCGATGAGCGCGATGTGCAGAGGATCATCGAGCAGCACATCCCCCTGGAACGAGAACAGCAGAACGAGTGTGATGATCAGTCCAATCGGGGTCAATGGCGCGATCAGGTCCATGAACCTCGTCTCGAACCAGTCTCGACCTCGCGACGCGATGACGCGCGTTCGGATCGCGCGGCCCAAAGCGACGGGGGTCACAACGAACAGCACCACGGAGAGCGCAACGGTTGACCAAGGCACCGCGATGTCGGAGAGGCCCAGCAGGACCATCACGATCGGAGCGAACGCGACGAGCATGATGAGGTCGTTCAGGGCCACTTGGACGACGGTGTAGGTGGAGTCACCGCGCACCAGCAGGCTCCACACGAACACCATCGCTGTGCAGGGTGCGGCGCCAAGCAGGATCGCTCCTGCGAGGTACTCATCCGCTCGGGACTCCTCGATGAGCCCCGAGAACACGACCCGGAGGAAGAGGTATGCGATTGCGAACATCGAGAATGGTTTCACCAACCAGTTCATGACGGTGGTGATCACAAGCCCGGAGGGCTCGGATTTGATTCGCGCGACTGAGGAGAAGTCGACCCTAACCATCATGGGCAGGATCATCAGCCAGATGAGCAACGCGACCGGAAGGGAAACGTTCGCGTACTCGAGGTCGGCGAGCGTGCCGGGGATCACGGGGAGCACCCTGCCGAGCGCGACGCCCCCGGCGATGGCGAGGGCGACCCACAACGAGAGCCAACGACCGAACCAGCCGAGCGGGTCGGTCTCGCTCATCGGACCACCGCACCGATGATCGCGTCGAGCGACTCAACCTCGTCCTCCGCCACCGAGAACCATGCCCACTTGCCACGCTGTTCTCGAACCACAAGTCCGGCGCGAACCAGCACGGCGAGATGGTGGCTCACCGTCGGTTGCGCGCGACCCACGGCGTCGGGCAGGTCGCAGGCGCATATCTCCCCTGCCGGTGCATGCCGGATCATCACCAGCAGCCGAAGACGGATCGGGTCCGCGAGCGCAGCGAGCCGGGCTACGGCCGCTCGTGACGAGGTCTCGGGAAGCTGCTCGATAACTCGCATCATTCAAACATATTGACAGATATCAATACGACTGGAACACTCACGGGATGCGGCTCCAACTCGCGCTCAACGTCACCGACCTCGACGAATCGATCGACTTCTACTCCCAGCTCTTCGGTGAGGGACCGTCGAAGTTGAAGGAGGGCTATGCGAACTGGTCGCTGAGTGAGCCACCACTCAAGCTGGTGCTCTTCGAGCGCGGCGGGCGTGAGGAGGGAGACTCGGGTCACGACGTCAACCATCTCGGGATCGAGGTGGATTCAGCCGATGAGGTGATTGAGATCGAGGCCCGACTGTCCGCTCGCGGACTCGAAACGACCGGCGTTGAGGACACCATCTGCTGTTTTGCTGGCAAAACCGAGACTTGGGTCGTCGACCCGGACGGCCACCGATGGGAGGTCTACGTCAAGACCTCCGACCACGAAACCCAACTCGAGAACGTGGTGATCAGTTCGCCTGCACCACCCTGTTGCGCGTGACAACAACGACTCGAAGTGGCCTCAGCGATACGCGTTGGTGATCGGAACGCGGCGGTCACGACCAAAGGCCTTGCGCGTCACCCGCACGCCGAGCGGTGCTTGGCGACGCTTGTACTCGGCGATGTCGACCAAGCGGGTGACCCGGCGAACGATGTCTGCGTCGAATCCAGCCTCGATCAGATCCTCGGTGGTGAGGTCCTGCTCGATGTATCCGGAGAGGATCCGGTCGAGCACGTCGTAGGGAGGCAGGCTCTGATCGTCGCGCTGGTCCGGACGCAGTTCGGCTGACGGCGGCTTGTCGATGACCGACAGCGGCACGGTCTCGCGGCCGTCTCGCGCGTTGACATATCGACACAGGTCGTAGACGCGGGTCTTCAACAGATCCTTGATGACCGCGTAGCCGCCGACCGAGTCGCCGTAGATCGTGAAGTAGCCGACAGCGAGCTCGCTCTTATTGCCGGTGGTGAGCACCATCCACCCGAACTCGTTCGAGAGGGCCATGAGGATCTGACCTCGACACCGCGACTGGAGGTTCTCCTGGGTGAGACCGGGCTCACGACCAGCGAACGACTGCTCCAGCATTGACTCGAAGGCGGAGAACGCCGGCTCGATCGAGATCGTCCTGATGTCGATCCCGAGGTTCGTGGCGAGCAGATGCGCGTCGCTGAGGGAGTGATCAGATGAGTAGCGCGACGGCATCGCGACACCGTGGACGTGCTCCGAACCGAGAGCGTCCACCGCGACGCAGGCGACGAGGGTCGAATCGATTCCCCCGGAGAGGCCGATCACCACATCGGAGAAGCCGTTCTTCCGGCAGTAGTCGCGCGTGCCGAGCACGAGCGCCTCGTAGAGCTCGGTGTCGCCGTCGATCGCCGGGGCGACCGGATCGGACACCGCGGGTCGAGCACGCTCCGCGGACCGACTGACCGGGATCACCGGCAGAGTCGGCTCGTCCGCTCGTTCGGCGACCTCGATATCGATGACGCGGAGGTCTTCGACGAAGAGCGGTGAACGCGCCACGAGATTTCCGGTGGCATCGACAGCGAAGGATCCGCCATCGAAGACGAGTTCGTCCTGACCGCCCACCTGGTTGACGTAGACGACCGGGCAACCGAGGGAACCGGCCCGTCCCGCCATCATCTCCTCGCGCTCAGTGTCCTTGTCGTGGTGATACGGCGATCCGTTGATGCTCACAATCACCTGCGCACCTCCGGCGGCGAGCTCGGCATGAGGTCCGATCGTTCCCCACATGTCCTCGCAGATCGACACGGCGATGCGGACGCCCGCCACCTCGAAGAGTTCCAGCGGCGCGTCGCCCGACCGGAAGTAGCGGCGCTCATCGAACACCGCGTAGTTCGGAAGGTCGCGCTTGTCGTAGACGCCGACCACCGAACGGTCGCACACCACCGCCGCGGAGTTGCGCAGAGCGCCCGCTGTGCCGGTCACCGTGCCGATCACCGCCGGGCAGGGTCCGATTCCAGCGACGAAACGTTTCAGAGCCGCATCGACATCGGCGACGAATCGTGGCTTGAGCAGCAGGTCCTCCGGTGGGTACCCGCAGATGGCCAGCTCGCCGAACACGACGAGATCGGCACCGAGGTCCACCGCCGAGGCATACATGTCGAGGGCATGATCGACGTTCCCCTGCAGGTCACCGACCACCGGGTTCATCTGAGCGAGAGCGATCCTCAACCCGGCCACGCCCTCAGGCTAATGAGCGGCCCGCCGACCGTCGCTTCGATCGGGGTTCGCTCAGGAGTATTGGTCGAGGATCGAGGTCTCGGTCACCCGCGTGAGCCGCTCGCGGATCTGTGTGGCGAGGGCATCGTCGACCCCGTCCACCTCGGCCAACTCGGCAACCGTGGCTCGTTGCAGCCGGGCGAACTCACCGAAGTGGTTGGCGATCCGGCACGACAGCTCCTCGGGGAGCCGGTTCACGCGACGAAGCACTCGGAGGCCCTTCGGGGCCAGTTCGAGGTCGAGATCGGAGAGGTCGCCGCGATGGAGGGTGCTCGCCACCACGCGCAGATCTCGGAGGCCGTCGTCATCGAGCCGGGACAGTTCGGCGAGTGTGTCCTCGGTGTCTCGGGCCATCGGGAGGTAGTCGGCGACGATGAGATCGAGTTGGTCGTCGATCTCCCCGTAGAGCTCGTCGAGTTGGAGTCGGAGCAGCCGCGCATCGACACCGAGTTCGATGATGAGCACCTCGATCTCCTCGGCGATCCGGTGCACCATCTCGCCGCGCTGCATCACGACGGCAACGTCGCGAACGGTCACGACATCCTCGAACTCGAGAGCGGTCAGGCTCGCGATCGCCGAGGAGAGCCGCTCGGAATAGCGCTCGAGGGTCTGCAGCGCCTGATTCGACCGGTCAAGCAGGCGTCCGGTCTCTTGAAGTTGGTGTTTCGCGCCTCCGGCGTACACGTTGATGACGCCCATCTCCTCCGAGGCGCTCACCACGGGAACGTCGAGTGATCGGGCCACCCGTTCCGCGGTGCGATGACGGGTGCCGGTCTCACTTGTCGGCACGGTCGGCTCAGGCACCAAATGGACGTTGGCCCGCGCGATCCGACCCCCGTCGGAGGAGATGATGATCGCCCCGTCCATCTTCGCCAACTCGGAGAGTCGCTGAGGCGAGAACGGCGCGTCGACGAGGAAGCCCCCAGTGCAGATCGAGAGCACCTCGGGCTCGTCGGAGAGCACGAGCAGCGCTCCTGCCTTCGATCGGACCACTCGATCGATCCCATCCCGGAGCGGCGTGCCGGGAGCAACCCGTGCCAAGGCGAGCCTGAGTGGCTCGTTGGCGAGGGGGCGACGCTCCGGCATGTTCGAAGTGTACGGGCCGTTCCTTGACGCCTTCCGGCGGGAGACGATGTGATCAGACGATCAGATCAGCGGCGGCGAGCGCGGCGGCGATGTCCTCGACGCGCACGAGACGAGAGGACGTGTCGTCGGAGGGTGTGCGTTCGGGCACGAGGATTCGGTCGAATCCGAGCCGCTCGGCCTCGGCGAGGCGTCGATCGGGTCGAGAGGCCTGACGTATCTCGCCGCCGAGACCGACTTCACCGAACACGGCGAGTCCCGCGGGAAGCGGACGGTCGACGATCGCGGACACGATGGCGAGCGCGATCGCGAGGTCGACGCCCGGCTCGGTGAGCCGAACCCCGCCGACGGTCGACACGTAGACATCGTGCTCGTGCACCGGCAGCCCGGCGTGGCGGCTGAGCACGGCGAGCAGCAGGGCGAGTCGCGCTTGGTCGACGCCTTGGCTGGTGCGGCGCGCAGGAACGCCGGGAGGCGCTGGGGTGGTGAGCGCCTGGATCTCGACGACGATGGGTCGCCGGCCCTCGAGGGTGGGGGTGACCACCGAGCCGGCCACTCCGACCCGCCGGTCGGCGAGGAAGAGATGGCTCGGATCAGCCACGCCGCGAAGGCCATCACCGGTCATCTCGAAGACGCTGAGGTCGTTGGTGGAGCCAAAGCGGTGCTTGACGGCGCGCACCAACCGCAGGGCGTGGTGGCGCTCGCCTTCGAAGGTGATGACCGTGTCGACGAGATGCTCGAGCACTCGGGGTCCGGCGAGATCACCCTCTTTCGTGACGTGTCCGACGAGCACTACCGGAAGATCGCGACGTTTCGCCTCGCCCACGAGCCGCTGGGTGACCGCTCGCACCTGCGCCACCGAACCGGCGGCCGAAGGCAATGACGGGTCGGCGACCGTCTGCACCGAGTCGACGATCATCAACGTGGGAGAGACCTCGTCGATGGCCGCGAGGGCGGAGCCAAGATCGGTCTCGGGAAGCAGCCAGAGCCCCTCGGAGGCGGAGCCGAGCCGCTCGGCGCGATGCCGAACCTGCTGGGCGCTCTCCTCGGCGCAGACATAGAGCACCGGACCCGACCACGAGTGAGCCACCTGGAGTAGCAACGTGCTCTTGCCGATACCTGGCTCACCGCCGACAAGGGTGACCGAACCCGGCACGAGGCCACCGGAGAGGACACGGTCGAACTCGGCGAGCCCCGTCGGCCGTGGCTCGCCGGCGATCGCGTCGACCTCCCCGATCGGAATCGGACGCGACGCCGCGCCGACCTTCGCAACCGGCTGATCAGCACTGGAGGACACGACCTCCTCGAGAAGGGTGTTCCACTCACCGCAGCCCGTGCACTGCCCCGTCCACTTCGGATGATGGGTGCCGCAGGTGGAGCACACGTGCGCGATTCGGGGGCGACTCACCCGACCATTCTGGCCTCACGGTGTGGCACCGGTAGGGTGCGGGCATGCCGACTCCCTTCCCCCCGTTCGACGGATCCGCCCCCCGCCAGCAGAAGTTCGCCGAACCGCCCGAGATGGGGATCGACTCCTCGAAGCGCTACAGCGCGACCATGACCGTCTCGATCGGCGGTGAGACCATCGGCGATCTCGTGATCGCCCTCGACGCGGTCAATGCCCCGCTCACGGTCAACAACTTCGTGTTCCTCGCTCTCAATCACTACTTCGACGGGATCATCTTCCACCGCATCATTAACGGGTTCGTCTGCCAGGGCGGCGACCCCGGCGGCACCGGCACCGGCGGCCCCGGCTACCGATTCGCCGACGAGTTGCCGAAGCCCGGCCAGTACGAGCTCGGCTCGCTGGCCATGGCCAACGCCGGCCCGAACACGAACGGCAGCCAGTTCTTCCTCATCAGCGGCCCGAGCGGCGTCCAGTTGCCCCCGCTCTACAGCCTCTTCGGGCAGACGGTGAAGGGCGTCGAGCTCATCGAGCGCATGCAGAACGTTCCGACCGGCCCCGGCGACAAGCCGACCACCCCGGTGGTCATCGAGTCGGTCACCATCACCGTCGCCGACTGATCACGACCATGGGCGGCCCCTCCGTCCATCTCGACATCGCCCAGGCGCGTCGTCTCGCACTCGGCGCCCAGGGCTTCGCGCGTTCCCGGCCGACCGGTCGAGTCGACCGTCGCCACCTCCGGCGCGCACTCGACGACATGGGCCTCATTCAGATCGACTCGGTCAACGTGTTGGTGCGCAGTCAGGAATTGCCGCTCTTTGCTCGGCTTGGTCCGCATCCGCGCGACCTGATCCCGGCTGCGACCGCCGATGGGGAACTCTTCGAGTACTGGGTCCACGAGGCCTCCCATGTGCCGACCGCCCATCACCATCTGCATCGCTGGAAGATGGGAACGCCCCATCGGTGGGGTGGCATTCGTCAGGTGGTGCGTCGGCGACCCGACCTCGTCGACACGGTGCTGAACCGCATCACGGAAGAGGGTCCGCTCACTGCCGGCGACCTCCGGCAACGACGAGGGCCGAAGGGGCCTTGGTGGGACTGGGATGACGCCAAGGCTGTACTCGAGCATCTCTTTTGGGAGGGACGCCTCACGGCGACCCGTCGCGACCGAGACTTCGCCCGCCTCTACGACCTTCCCGATCGGGCGCTGCCGCGGGAGGTCCTCGAACGACGGACGCCCGAGGAGGCCGACGCTCGAGCTGAACTCGTCGCGTTGGCCGCTCGCTCGCTTGGCGTCGCGACACTCTCCGACCTCGCGGACTATCACCGGCAACGACAGATCGACTGCAAGCCGGTCGTGAGGCGACTTGTCGAGGAGGGACGTCTTATCGAGGTCGAGGTGGAAGGGTGGTCCGAGGTTGCCTACCTGCACCCCGACGCCTCGATACCCCGCCGAATCGACACCTGCGCGCTGCTCAGCCCGTTCGATCCGGTGGTGTGGAACCGGGATCGTGCCGAACGACTCTTCGGCTTCAGGTATCGCATCGAGATCTACACCCCGGCGCCGAAGCGGATCTTCGGCTACTACGTCTTGCCGGTGCTCGTCGACGATCGACTCGTCGGCCGACTCGACCTGAAAGCGGATAGGGCATCGGGCACCCTCCGCGTTCTGTCAGCCCACGCTGAGGCGGAAGGCCTCGCCGAGCGTTCCGCAGGCCGTATCGCCGCCGAACTCACGTCGATGGCGGGGTGGCTTGGCCTTGAACGGGTGGACGTGGCTGACCGGGGCGCGCTCAGTGAGCCGCTTCGTAGGGCCGGTCGTTCCGCAGCGCCCACCTGATCGTTCGAGTGATCAACTCGCCGGCCGGGCGCACGGCGATCCGCTCGGTGACCGGGAGGTAGGGGATCAGCAGATGACGCCTCGCCCACAGCGGTAACAGGCCGACCGCGGACGCCGCCAGCAGCCCGTATGCCGCGCGGCTCGACAGGGGAAGCGGGGGTTCGAGGAGGAGGTAACGGGTCGCCTCGCGGGAGGCCTCCGTGGAGGCGAGCTCCGGTCGGAAGGATCGAAGTACCTCATCGAGTCCGGCGATGTCGGTGGGCGGATCAATGACGCCGAGACCACTCGCCACCCGGGCCATCTGAGCGACGTACTCATCGCGCCCGTCGGGGTCGAGCGGACGCTCGCCGTAGCGGTCGTGGGCGGCGAGGAAACTGTCGACCTCGGTGGCGTGCACCCAGAGCAGCAGGCGCGGATCGCGAGCGGAATACTCGCGGCCGTCGGGCGCGATGCCCTTCACGCGCTCATGGATCCGGTTCACCATGGCGATGGCCTGCTCGGCCTGATCGGCGGGACCGAAGGTGGTGGCGGCGAGGAAGTCCGCGGTCCGCTGCAGCCGGCCCCATGGGTCGGCTCGGTAGTCGCTGTGCGCGGCCACTCCAGCCATGGCGAGGGGATGGATCGATTGGATCAGCAGGGCGCGGAGTCCACCGATGAACATCGCGGCGTCGGCGTGCACCCGCACCACCGCTGAGTCGGCGCTGAACCACCGCTCCCCGGGCGCCTCGAACAGTTCGACCTGACGGGTCTCGGCGTCATCGCCGACGATCCTCCCGCGGATTCGGTCGGCCAACCAAGCGCGAACCACCTCGGCTGGCTCAGAAGCCGAGCCCTCGTCGACGGTGTCGACTGGTTCTGAATCCATGGTCACATGCTCCCACGGGCCCTCACTACGCTCGGAGTCGTGCCCGAGGAAAGCCCGGACAGCTCCACCTCCCAGCCGGTCAGGTGGCCGCCGCGGTGGATCGTCGCCGTTGTGTTCGTGTTCTGGCTGGGTTGGCTTGGTTCGGGAGTCGCTGTCGATGTCTGGCACCGGATTTCGGGGCTCGTCCTGCTCCTTGTCATCTCGCTTTTCCTCGCCCTCGCCATTGAGCCCGGCGTCAACCGGCTTGGACGACACGGTTGGGGTCGGGGTCGGGCGACGGCGACGATCATGTTTGGTGTCATCATCGCCATCGGAGTGTTCATCGGTGCCATGGGCACGCTGATTGGCACCCAGATCGCCGACCTGCTCTCCAACTCCGAGACGTATATCTCTGACACCGTGGACACGATCAACGACTGGTTCGGCACCGAGATCGATGCCGCGCAGGTGATTGCCGACTTCAACGATCCGAACGGTTCTGTCCAGCAGTTCATCGACTCGCAGCAGGATGACGCGATCCGACTCTCGGGTCAGGTGCTCAACGGCCTGCTTGCCGCCTTCTCGGTGCTCCTCTTCAGCTACTACCTCGTGGCCGACGGTCCTCGGTTGCGTCGATCGATCTGCTCACGCCTGCCACCCGATCGCCAAGCCCGGGTGCTCTCTGCCTGGGAACTCGCGATCAACAAGACCGGCGGCTACCTCTACTCGCGGCTGTTGCTCTCGCTGATGTCAGCGGTGTTCCACTGGGCGGTGTTCGCGGCCGCTGGGGTGCGCTCACCGGTGGCCTTGGCGCTCTGGGTCGGATTAGTCAGCCAGTTCCTCCCGGTCATCGGCACCTACATCGCGGGAATCCTGCCGGTGCTCATCACCTTCCTTGACTCCCCGGTGAGAGCGCTGATCGTGCTCGGGGTGATCGCCGTCTACCAGCAGCTCGAGAACTACCTGATCTCACCGAAGGTGACCGCGCGCACCATGGAGCTGCACCCGGCGATCGCCTTCGGGGCTGCGCTCGCCGGACTCGCGTTGCTCGGTCCAGCCGGAGCGGTGCTCGCCCTGCCCACCGCTGCCATGGCCCAGGCGCTCATCTCTGAGTGGGGTGCTCGACACGACGTCATCGACAGCCCGCTCACCGCCGTCTCCGAACCTCGACCCGTCGTCCGACGGGTCCGGCGGCGCGGTGGCGGCGAGGCGTGACCACCGGGATCGTCGCGGCCGTCGACCGCAACGGTGTCGACGAGTCGTTTCATCACGGCACGGTCGTCGTCGCAGACGCTGCGGGTTGCCGGGCGCTCGTCGGCGATATCGACACGGTGATCTATCCGCGCTCATCGTTGAAGCCGCTGCAGACGACCGCGATGCTCGAGGCCGGACTCTGCCTCAACAGCCGAGGGCTTGCGCTCGCCTCTGCCAGTCACGATGGCTCAGCGGCGCATCTCGAAGTGGTGCGCGAGGTGCTCGCGGCAGCCGGTCGCAGTGAGGCCGATCTCGCCACCGCGCCCGATCTTCCCTACGACCGCGGCGAGGCGGAGAGTGTGATCGCGGCCGGAGGTGGCCGGACGTCGCTCCAGATGAACTGCTCGGGCAAACACGCCGCGATGATCGCGACCTGTGTCGCCGCGGGATGGCCGGTCGAAGGTCATCTCGAACCGGATCACCCGCTCCAGAGCCACATCGCGCAGGTGGTGGCGCGCCTCACTGGGGAGGTGTCGCATATCGGTGTCGACGGTTGCGGGGCGCCGACCCACGCGGTGCCGATCGGCGGTCTGGCGCTCGCGATATCTGCGATCGCCGCGGAGCGCGGCGAGGTCTGGTCGGCGATGACCGGCCACCCCGAACTGGTCGGCGGCCCGGAGCGACCGGTCTCGGTGCTGATGCGCGCGGTGCCCGGGTTGATGGCCAAGGACGGTGCGGAGGGCGTCTTCGTCGCTGGCCTCCCCGACGGTCGAGCGGTCGCTGTCAAGATCGCCGACGGCGCGGCCCGCGCGGCGGCGGTGGTGGCTGCGGCCGCGCTGCGAACCCTCGGTGTGGACGTGCCGGTCGAGATCGATGCGGCCCTCGCTCCACCGGCCCTTGGTGGGGGCCGTACAGTCGGACGGGTGAGGGCAACGCTGTGAGTGGACCGGTCTTCGAGACCCTCGACGACGTCACCTACGGGGAGGCGGAGCAGGTGTCCCCGTTGATCCGTCGGATCATCGCCGAGAACCCGTCGAAGTTCACCTATCACGGCACCGGCACCTACATCGTCGGTCACGGTGACATCGTCGTCATCGACCCCGGCCCCGATCTCGTGAGTCATCGCGACGCGCTCTGGAAGGTGGTCCGGTCGGAGCGGGTGCGGGCGATCCTCGTCACCCATTGCCATTCGGATCACTCGCCGCTGGCGGCCTGGTTGTCGGCCGAGAGTGGCGCGCCAACCATCGCGGTCGGGCCGCACGGCGAGGTTGAGAGCCCCGAGGGAATGTTCGACGGCGAGGAGGAGCTCGGGCCGAAGCGCAAGCCGGTTGAGGATGCCGAGAGCGACGATGCGGGCGAGGCGGAGATCAAGATCGAGGAGTCGATCGACACCGCCTTCACACCGGATGTGCGATGCGTGGACGGCGAAGTGGTGGTGGACGGCGCTGGTCTCACGATGACCGCCGTGCCGACCCCGGGTCACACCTCGAACCACTGCGCGTTCAGCCTCGGCGAGGAGGGCGCGCTGTTCACCGGCGACCACATCATGGGGTGGAGCACCACGGTCGTCTCGCCTCCGGATGGTGATATGCGCGCCTATATGGCGTCGCTTCGCAAGGTGGCCGGTCGCGGTGATGGCTCGCTCTGGCCGACCCATGGCCCGCCTCGCTACGACGCCGAGACCTATGTGACGGCGCTCATCGCTCATCGCGAGTCGCGCTCGGCGCAGATCATCGAGTTCATCGACGCGAACGGACCGTCGACCGTTCCCGAGATGGTCCGCGTGCTCTACGCATCGGTCCGCGAGGAACTGCACCGCCCGGCCGCCCGATCGGTGCTCGCGCACCTCATCGAACTCGTCGATGACGGCCGGGTGCATGTCGCCGATGGTGGCGGGCCGCGTATCAGCGCTCGGTTCGCGCGCTAGTCGAGGGCGCCGAGCGTCTCAAGCGCTTCGAAGACCCGCACGACATCGGTATGGCGGGTGGTGAGCGGCGAACAGCCGATCCGGATGATGTCGGGGTCGCGGTAGTCGCACACCACTCGATGCTCATCGGCTAGTCGACGGTTGAGGTCGCGAGCATCGGGATGTCGCACCGCGACATGACCTCCACGCCGCGTCTCATCGCGGGGGGTCGGGGAACTCAATCCGGCGGCGTCCACGCAGTCCAGTCCGAATGAGGTGAGCGACCGAGCTTTCCGCTCGATCTCGGTGATTCCAGCTTCGACGGTGAGTCCGATGCCGCAGCGGGCGGCTTCGAGGGCGAGGATGCTCGGCGTTCCGATCATGAGTCGGCCGACACCGTCACGTTGGAGCCAGTCGGCGTCCATGCGGAATTGATCCGCCTGGGCGAACCAGCCTCGGACCGGATTCGAGATGCGCTCGACAAGATCGCTGGCGACGAAGGAGAACGCGGGTGCGCCGGGGCCCCCGTTAAGGAACTTGTAGGTGCAGCCGACGGCGAGTTCCACGCCGGCTGAGGCAAGGTC
>Ga0222718_10003657_pt1 | contig 13111 bp, 9 predicted proteins | sample C33_27DmetaG_FD_165045 | JGI IMG/M metagenome (GOLD analysis project Ga0222718, IMG submission 165045) | Estuarine water microbial communities from San Francisco Bay, California, United States - C33_27D | ecosystem: Environmental > Aquatic > Marine > Unclassified | place: USA: California... | reverse complement strand
CCATTCCACATAAGCGCCGGATTGTCTGTACTTCCATCTGCCTGAGTATTTGCGCACCCACTTAACCAGACAGCCGACAACAGCGTCGCCGCGGTTGCTCGCGCATTTCTTAGAGCCGATATAGAAAAGCGTGAATTCAGTTTCTTCATGAGACTACACTCCAAGATCCTCTGGCCGCATTGACGACATGAACCAAACCATAATCATCAGTGCTCCAATGTCGTCGATGATCAATTCTATATCCGTAAAAATGGCGAATATCCCGCCCCCAAGTGCAATAACTGACGGGGTTAGGAGTCTCTTTAAGAGCCCAGAACGAGATCTGAAATGCCTACTCCGGCAAATAGTTTTCTCCATCAAGATGGCGGCAATACCATTTACCAAGAATGTTGATCCGGCGACGATAATAATCAGATTGGTTTCTACATGTGCTGGCCGAAATAGCCGTATGAAAAGAAGTCCTAAAATCCAGATTGGAAAAATTATCGAAGCAACTAAGAGAAGCGGTGAGGAGGCATGAACGTAGTTTAAGACATGCGTTGGACTAAACCGGCCTTGAGAGCGCACACCTCTGGCAAAAACCCAAACAAAAATAAAGTAGAGTTCAGTTGCCAGCGCCATCGCGAGTGCAATAAGCATTAATGACGCCGATGTTATGGAAGCGATAAAGGAACTCATACCTGCGGCCATGATCAACAAAAACGGAAGGCCAACCCCAATGAATTGACCAGGGCCGAATAGATTTGACCATGCATGCGGTTTTGCGAGCATAGTGTTTTCTAATCCCAACACTTGGTATCGGCTTCCCTTATTAAACGGGGCTTGGAAGCATCAAGACTTCTAAGCGAAGGGGTTAAATCTCCTTCTCATTTATGACTCTGGGGGCTCATCGTTGGGGTTGGGCTCACGGCCACGCAAGGGGGTTGAGTAGTCGTGAGAGAAAGGCTGGGATGGTCCTTTCCTACCAAGGCAGCGGGAAGGGAATCGCAAAAGAGGAAAACACAATGGTCTCCCCTGTTGCGGAATGCTCGTGCCTTAGTACCCATACTCTTTTTACTCCGCTAACAAGGGGCTTTCTGTCCCTGTCAGCTCAGTTTCAATTTCTTCTTTGCGCGGCATAAACCACGGATACAATGACGGTATAACAAGCAATGTCAGCGCGGTTGAAGTAAACAACCCTCCCATGACGACTGTGGCTAACGGTCTTTGGACTTCACTCCCTGTTCCACTTGCAATGAGCAAGGGCAACAGACCAAGGGCGGTTGTTACTGCCGTCATCAGAACTGGACGTAGGCGCAAGCGTGCACCCATTAAGCAGGCATCCCTGACCGGGTGTCCCTCTCTAACAAGTTCATTAATGTAGGTAATAAGAACCATCGCGTTTCCTAAGGCGATACCAAAGAGCGCGATAAAACCTACCGATGACGGCACCGATAGATTCTGTCCAGAAATCCATAGCGCAAATATGCCACCGACCAGTGCAAGCGGGATATTGAGGAGGATAAGAATTGAATTGCCTAATGAACCAAAGTTAATGAAGAGAACGAAAGCGATTGCTGCCAGCGTAATCGGAATGACAACGGCAAACCGGGCATTAGCCTCTTGTTGCAGCCTGAACTGCCCACCCCACGACGTGAGATAGCCGGGCGGCAACTCAACATTTGTGTCGATGGCGGCCTGGCCCAATTCAACAAAAGTACCAATGTCCAATCCGACGACATTCGCTTGTACGGTCACAAAGCGCTGCGTGTTCTCTCTTGTAATCTGGCGTGGCCCCACAATCTCTCTAATGTCCGCAAGCTGTGAAAGTGGCACGCGTGCACCAGTTGGGGTTTTTACTAGGATTTGACCAATTTTTTCTGGGGAATCTCTAAACTCTTCAGAAAAGCGGACGAGAATTCCGAATCTTCGAATTCCTTCGAACACTTGTCCCGCCTCAGCTCCACCCACAGCAGCACTGACGACATTCTGAACATCTTCAATATTCAACCCATACCGGGCTACAGCCTCCCGGTCTGGGCGAATCAGTAACTGAGGCGTTCCACTGACTTGGTCTACTTGGACATCTGCCGCTCCTTCAACCTGCCGCAGCACTCCTGCTATTTCGTTCGCCTTTTCTTCCAGGAGATCAAGGTCGTCCCCAAAGAGTTTGACGGCCAACTCGGCTCGCACACCTTCCAGAAGCTCATCGACGGTCATCTCTACGGGTTGTGTCAGATTGGCAACTATGCCTGGCATGACGCCGAGTTCATCTCGGATAATGTCCTCGATAAACTCCTGGTCACCCGACTCACGCCATTCGTCTTCGGGCTTTAGAATTACATAAATTTCGGCAGCGTTTATCGGGTCTGCATGGGCCCCAACCTCACCCCGGCCGATACGCGTAACAACCTCTTTGACTTCGGGAATGGCCAGAATCCGCCGTTCGACAATCATGGTCGTTCGCTTACTTTCGTTAAGAGAGATGGATGGCGCCATTGTAAGGCGCACAACAATCGTTCCCTCTTTGAGTTCAGGCGTGAATTCCGAACCGAGAAAGGGAAAAATGACCAAGCCCAACGCCACTAAACCACCAGCAAGCCACACGGATACTTTGCGATTGGATACAAAATACTCGAGCAGGATTGAGTACCGGGGGAGAATCTTACGGATGATGAAAGGCTCACTTGTTTCATCTTCTTCACCCGCCGACGGTACCTTTTGTTTCAAGAGCAGGTCGCTGAAAACGGGTGCAAGAAACAGTGAGAATATCAGTGACCCCGTGAGAGCCAGGGTGATGGAATAGGCCAAAGGACCAAACGTTTTACCTTCAACGCCTTCCAACGCAAACAACGGGAGAAACACAATAATGATGATCGCTATGGCAAATAGAATTGGCCTTGCAACTTCGCGGCAGGCTTTTTCAATAATTTGGCGCTTAGTCATACCGGGATGAGGTTCGCGCAACAGACGGTCGGCGTTCTCGACCATGACAATTGTGCCATCAACCAGAATACCAATGGCAATTGCCAGCCCCCCAAACGACATCAGGTTTGCCGAAAGGCCGAAGTAGCCCATGGCAATGATTGCAAATAGAATTGAGAACGGTATTGCGAGTGCAACCACGGCGCTTGGCCTGGCTCCACCCATGAAGGCGAAGAGAACGATGGCCACGAGTGCGATGCCTTGAAGCAGCGCATTTGTTACCGTGGTGACTGCTGAGTCTACGATGTCTTTCTGCTGGTAATAGGGAACGAGCTCTAGACCATCGGGGATAATTTCATTGATTTCCTCAATCTTAGCCTCAACGCGTTCAATCACCGAAGAGGCGTTAGTGCCGTAAAGCTTGACGACCATTCCGGCGATGACTTCCCCTTCACCGTTGCGAGTCTGTAGTCCCCGTCTAATCGCACCGCCAATCAGCACATCCGCGACTTGATCTAGATACACCGGACGCCCTTCTTCTGACTTCACAACGATGCGTCCTAGGTCCTCGATATTGGTCGCTAAGCCAACTGAGCGGACCACTAACTCCTCGCTTCCTTTCTCCAAAAACTGGGCACCGACATTGCGATTGTTCGCTTCGATGCGCTCGATGATCTCGTCCAGAGTAACATCGTAGCGAAGCAAAGCGTCAGGACGTACGACAACGTGAAACTGTTTTTCAAATCCTCCAATTCCCAGAACTTCAGTTACACCGGGCACGGTTTGTAAATTGAATTTCACGATCCAATCGTGAATCGTGCGTAGCTCTTCAAGCGAATACGTGCCGGTTGTGTCATTGAGGTAGTAGAAAAGTATTAGGCCCATGCCGGTTGAAATTGGCCCCATACCCGGCGTTCCAAAACCATCCGGAATCTGCTCACGGGCTTCTTGTAGCCGCTCGTTGACAAGTTGGCGGTTGAAGTAAATGTCGGTCCCGTCGTCGAAGTAAATATTGACAACGGAAAGCCCGAAATTAGAGACGCTTCGTATCTGCTCCACGCCTGGCAAACCCGTCATAGCGGCTTCAACCGGATAGGTTACATATTTTTCGATCTCTTCAGGGGCCAAGCCATCTGTCTCTGTAAAGACTTGAACCAGGTTTGGAGATACGTCAGGAAATGCGTCCACCGGCAGTTGGCCATATGACCATATGCCACCAAGAAACACAGCTACTGCAAGCACACCAACGAGGAGTGGATTGTGAATCGATCTCGATACAAGATTTTCGATCATAATGAATGTCTACCTACTAGTGGGCGTGGCCAGCATGTTCGAGCCCAGAGCGGCCCAATTCAGCTTTGAGAGCGAAGGCATTCTGCGCAACATAAGTTTGGCCAGCCTCCAAGCCTGAAACGATTTCAACGTGTCTGTCATCCTGTCGTCCGAGTTGCACTACGACAGTCTCAAAAACATCACCGTCTTGCACAAAGACTATTGTTTCATTGTCTATCGTTTGTACGGCATCACGCGGTATGACGACGCCAGCCCTGATGCTGTTAACCGCGATAACGGCATCTACAAACGTTCCAGGTGGCCATTGACCATCGGTATTGTCGAGCACGACCCGAGCGGTCGCCGTCCGAGTAGACGGATCAACCACGGGACTCACGTATTCAATAATCCCTTCTGTCTGCGCATTCCCGTACCGGCTTGTCACGGTCACATTCTGACCCCTACGAACGAGTGACAGCTGGGCTTCATACACAGTTAGGTCAACCCATACAGTGCTGAGATCGGCAACGATAAATGCCCGCGAGTCAGGATCTATGAACTCGCCTCGTGCTATGTTCCGCTCTATAACTTCTCCGTCGAGTGGGGCCTTGAGCTCAAAATGTGTCAGTTGATGTCCATTTCCGCTGGATATGTTCGACAGGTCATTAGGTGAAACATCGAGTGCAAAAAGCTTTTGTTCGGACGCTTTCAGCACAATTTCAGATTCACGAAATACATTTCGCACCTCAAGGTATTCCTGCTCAGAGGTAATCTTTTGATCCCAGAGACTTTGAAAACGTTCAAAATTCGTGTTGGCCAAAGCGGCGCGCTCCTTAGCTGCAACATAATCGGCCTTGGCATCAGCGAGCTCACGGCTCTCAAGTTCGGCTAATGCCTGTCCCTCCTGAACTCGATCACCAAGGTTGACCAGCACCTTCTGAACATTGCCGCTTACTTTCGGAACGATATGGGCCGCCAGATTGTCATTCAGAACGACCTCGCCACTCAGGCGAACGGTCGCCCGGAGCACGTCACCATTTGCAGTGCCGGTTCCGATACCGAATTCTTTCATATCAGCAGGTGACACCCGAAGTGCGCCTTCTTCTTCATGATCATCGTGATCATCGTGATCGTCTTCCGCGTGTTCATCATGGTCATCTTCCGCATGATCATCATGATCATCATGATCGTCATGATCGTCGTGATCGTCGTGATCGTCATGATCGTCGTGATCGTCGTGATCGTCGTGATCAGGTTCCTGCAACATAGCGAACACAAACTCGTCCCTACTCAATTGTGGTTCATACTGAGTTGAGGGCGCCTTAGTCTCGGGGTCTCCAGCTGCAATTGCCATGGACGAAAACGCAATCAATGAAGCTGTCGCGAGAAGCACGGCCTTGCTCTTGATACGCATTGCTTTTTCCTTTCTGTAGGACATGTCTTATTCCCCCTGCCGGGCAACGAAACGCTCAAGTTCAGCACGGTTAAGGTGATAGGATTCAAGGGTGTCTAGATATTGCTCGCGGACGTCGAGCAAGGTCCGCTGGGCCTGGACCAAATCAAGAAAGCTGAGGCGTCCAGCTTGATAGCTAGTCAGAATCGTTTCATACGCTTCAGCAGCGGCGGGCAAAATTCCGTCCCGCAAAGTCTGAGCATTCTGAAAGGCTGATGCCATGCGGGTATAACTCTCGTTGAGCTTTACCTGCAAACTCAACAAAGCTTGCTGACGTTGATTGGCGGTTAGCTGACGCCTGGCTTGCGATGCTATTACGTTGCCTTGATTTCTATCGAACAGGGGTAGAGGAACTGAGACGCCAAATCGCACGGCTTTTCCGTCATCGACCTCGAACCGAGAGCCCCCCAAGGAAACTGTCACATCAGGAATACGTTGGGATTTCTCAAGTGCAATGGTGGCGTCACTACGACTGACCTCTTTATCCCACCGCACGAGATCAGGGCTTTCAGCGAGCCGGTCCGCATACAAGGCAAAAGGTTCGGGCGCTGCGAACTGGTCCATGTTAAAAACAGCGGCTTGTCTTAGCGGGGCGCTTGACCCCCAGGTTGCCGCTAAGTTTTGCCGGGCCACGCTTAATTCCCGTTCGGCTGCAGAAAACCCGATCTCTGCGCTTGAGAGCTCTAGATTCGCTCTGGTTTGTTCTGTCGGTGAGACCTGCCCCGCATTGATGCGATTTTCAACTGAAGTTGCTAGCTCACGGGCGAGTTCGAGTGTGTCTCTTGCAACTTCAAGACGCTCTTGCGCTGCGACGACATTGATGAAGGTCTGCGTCGTAATCAGGATGACGTCCAGCCGTGATCGCTGATAATCCAACTCAGCTATGTCTTTACCGTATGACGCAACGCGAACCCGTTTGCTGCGCTTGCCCCCCAACTCAAAAAGTTGACTAAACTCGACGTTGATTTGAGCTTCACGGAAACCCCGCCGGGCCCCAGTGCCGCCGAATTCCTCGACTTCTGAAGACAGTTCCGGGTTGGGCAAAAGCCCAGCCTGAATGAGTTCGCCCTCCTGTACATCAACGGTTCTTTGCGCACTGTTGAGACCGGGATTGGACTCCAAAGCATAGCTAACCGCTTGGCTTAAGGTTAGTGCCTCAGCTGTCGGGCTTTGCGCGGTGTCCGCTTGGGCCAGCTGAGGTGAAATTGGCCAATTAGCATGAGATTGGCGCTGACCATCCGCCACTGCTGGTAAAGCAAACAGCAGTGAAGATGCGAACGCAACAACGAATGAAAGATGCATAAAAACCGACCACTAAACTAAGTTACAAACCCAAACAGGACGCGATACGAGGACGCGCTATTGCGTCCACGGTCAAATCTGCTGAGATGTCTTAGGTTAGTAGGACGGTGGTGGGTTTAATCTGAGTCGTGTAGTCGGACTCATTGTGAAAATTCGATTGAACCTGAAAGGCTTCAAAGGAAACTTCAGATGTGGGTCTCGACTCCCAAATTACTGCTATGACCGGGGCGTCCGGGCGTTTGTCATTCAGGACCTTAGCAGCTGCAACGGTGCTGTTGTCTTCAATCACACTGTCAGAACAGTCGTCAACCAAACAGCTTAGCACTGCTTTGGTGTCCGAATCTGACATCAGATCAGTGATGTCATGACTGAGTTCGATATGCGAATGGCCGTCCTGGTGAACGCAAAGGACGTATACATCCATGGCAAAAGAAGCCAGCAAAGCATAGATAGCGGCCGTTGAGACAACGGTCGCTTTCCTAAATCTATACCTGCGCAAAGATGCAAACACTGCTCAAACCTCTGTTTGATAAGGATTAGAAACTAAGTGGAATACAGCCAGTTTGTCCAGATTTTCTTCTCTAGGGGCATCTGAGGCCCAGTTTACCTTAGATTTTGACCTTTGCCTTTTCATGATCGAATGCCCTGAAGTTCCAATCGCGCTTGGCGGATTATCTGAACCGACGAGTTGAGAAACAGACTGGCCATGACGCCGGCAACCAGCAGGTCGGGCCAAGCAGTGCCGCTCGCAAAAACGCCCCCAGCCGCAACGATGACGGCGACATTGCCGATGGCGTCATTGCGGCTGCAAAGCCAGACAGACCGTACATTGGCATCCCCATCTCTATACTTAAGGAGAAGCCCAACGCTGATAAGATTCGCAGTTAATGCGAGCACACCAACAATGCCCATCACTTCTGCGGTCGGTGTCTTCAATACAAACACGCTATAAACCGTAGAGCCAATTACCCAAAGACCCATAGCTCCAAGGCTTAAGCCTTTGAACAACGCTGCCCGAGCCCGCCAGATCAAGGGCTGGCCAATGACAAAGAGGCTTAAGGCGTAAGTTGCTGTGTCGCCCAAGAAGTCCAGGGCATCTGCTTTAAGAGCCTGCGAGGACGCACCGAAGCCCGCCACCATCTCAACGCAGAACATGGTGCCGTTAATGGCAATGACAGCCCATAAAGCCTTGCGGTAACCATCCGAAAGGCCCTCGAACTTAATGTCATCGCCACAGCCGCAGCCGTTCATGTTTATTTCTCTTTCAGTCCTAAATTAGCCGTTGAACAGCGTGATTGTTCATCTTATGTGACAACTATAATCTCTCTAGTAACTAGAGGTTCAAGAAGAAAGAATTAGCACATGACAGAGCTTTCAATCGGCCAGCTTTCCGCCAACTGCAACGTCAAAGTGCCGACGATCCGGTACTATGAGCAAATCGGATTACTGCCTGAACCACCGCGTACACACAGCAATCAACGGCGCTACACAGAACAACACCGGCAGCGTCTCGCCTTCATTCGGCACAGCAGAGAGCTCGGGTTTCCGCTGGACTCAATACGCGAACTCCTCGAAATGTCTGATCACCCGGATCAATCTTGTAAGACTGTAGATACCATAGCCCGGCGAAACTTAGATGAGGTGAAACATCGTATCCGGCGGCTCAACGCCTTAAAGCGTGAGTTATCCCGTATGATTGAGGGCTGCGCTGGCGGCCAAGTTGGCGACTGCAAAATTATTGGGATACTTGCAGATGCATCACATGAGAAATGTCTCACTGATAGGCACTAGAGCGGTAATAAGCGAGAGATTAAGACCTGGGACAGACAATGATCGATAAGTCTAATTCGCTGGACCGAGATTCATATAACCTAAGAAAACGTGCTTCTTCTAAGATTTAATCAAATACAAATCGCTGTTCAGCATGCACCACACACGAAGTCGCCTAAAAGAAACAAAAAGACATTGATCCAGAGTCCGACCTTTACAGGGTGAGGGTCGCAACCCCTATTTACCTTAATTTGGGCCATTGTTGCGCCCGTGGTTTGGTGAAAAGGGGAGCCTACATGGGGAGCCAGAATGTTAGTTTCAGGGCATTGGCAACAGTCAAACTTGCGCAGACACTAGGTTTTCATGTAGTTCGATTCAATTGGCTACAAACCGATACCTCCTTTTCTTCCTTGATGAATCACAAATACGGCGGAAAGCGCTTTTGATATAAGGGTTCACGCATACATGACTGGTCTGGCGCCTGCACGCAGGCTAGGGTTGTTCGTGGAAGGTACGGCAAATGCGCGTTTTGGCTGAGACAGTGAAACGAATACACAGAAAACGCTTTATCACGACACTTGTGATGGTGGCGGCATTTTGCGTCGTATTCCAACCCATTGTGCCTCAATGCAGCATGATTCCTGAACCAGTGGCCATGGACATGATGGCAGCCGGTGACTGTGCCATGGACGAGTCGGGGAGTGCCACCGCTGCCGATGACAGTTCCAATGAGTGTCACGAATGTCCAGTGGCGTTCTGTTTTTCGTCTGCAAGCTCTGCGCAACTCAATGCATCGGCACTGAATGATACCAACGCATTCAGATTTATTTCCCAGGTGATGGCGTCGGAAACAGTCCTGACCGGTCGCACCCTGACGCCCCCCGGGCATCCTCCTAAAGTCTAAATCCGCACTACAAGTCTTGGAGACAATTATGCCTCGCTTACCGAGGTTTGTTGCTTCCATCTCCAATATTGGTGCGCCCATCCACAAATGATGGACCTGCACCGGATAGTGACTCGGGTTTGCACTCGATAAGGATGCGGATATGACGACCAAAACACTGACTTACGCCTTCGCGGCATTTGCTATTGGAATCGGCCTTTCGGCTGCTGTCTTCCTTATATTCGGCAGCCACACATCAGCCCCTGACATTGCAGCGACCGAAGAGCCGCGCATTTTATACTGGGTCGCGCCCATGGACCCCAATTTCAGGCGGCCTAGTCCTGGAAAGTCACCCATGGGGATGGACCTTGTTCCAGTTTATGAAGACAGCGAGACCGCCATGGGAGGTGATAGCGCTAACACCGTCACCGTCTCACCGGCAATGACGCAAAGCCTCGGCATTCGCACCGCCTTAGTAGAACTGCGCGATCTGGAACGTTCAATCAGAACGGTGGGCTATGTCGCCGCCGATGACGACTTGATCAGCCATGTGCACGTGCGGGCGGAAGGCTGGATTGAACGGTTGCCGGTCAAAGCTGTTGGCGAATCTGTCACCAAAGGCCAGACGCTGTTTGAAATGTACGCGCCTGATATCCACGTGGCACAAGGTGAATTTACCCAATTCTTGCAACGCGGTGAGCAAGATATGCTGGACATCACATTGGGCCGCCTCGCATTGCTCGACGTGCCGAATCGCGAGATCGAAGCCTTGCGCAATGGCGCTCCCGTGCAGCGCCGGACTGCCGTTCTCTCGCCCATCAGCGGTGTCGTGCTGTCACAGAATGTCGGCGAAGGGATGTTCGTCAAACCTGCCATGACAACCATGGTCATCGCGGATTTGTCATCCATCTGGGTGCTGGCAGACGTGTTTGAAGATCAGGCTTCTTGGGTCAAGCCAGGGCAGGACGTCACACTCAACATGACCTACCTGCCTGATTTCACGCGCACCGGTGTGGTCGATTACATCTACCCGACTGTGGACTCTATGACCCGCACTCTTACAGCGCGTCTCAAGTTTGACAATCCGGACGGGGTCCTGAAGCCCAACATGTTTGCCAATGTGCAAATCCATACGGACGCCGTCCCGGACACGCTGGTGGTTCCCGTGGAAGCCCTCATCCGAACGGGTGTGTCCGAGCGGGTGGTAGTTGCCCTGGGCGATGGCCGATTCAAGTCGGTTGAGGTTCGCTCAGGCCTTGAAAATGATGGCTATGTGGAAATTCGCCAAGGGTTAGCCTTGTCCGATCAGGTGGTCGTGTCCGGCCAATTTCTTATCGATTCTGAAAGCAACTTTTCTGCGTCAGTTGAACGATTAGAAGACAACGGCATGGGCTCCTCAGACATGGGCTCCTCAAGCATGGGGGCGTTGCCATGATTAAGAGGCTTATTAGGTGGTCGGTTGAGAATCGCTTTGTCGTTATTCTTTTGGCGGCCGTGATGACCGGCTGGGGAGTGTATGCCGTCCAACGAATTCCGATTGATGCTATTCCCGACCTGTCTGATGTGCAGGTCATTATCAAAACTGGATATGCCGGTCAGGCCCCACAGGTTGTGGAAGATCAGGTTACCTATCCCTTGACGACGGCCATGCTGGCAGTGCCGAAAGCCGTTGCCGTACGGGGCTATTCCTTTTTTGGTGATTCCTACGTCTACGTGATTTTTGAAGACGGGACTGATCTGTATTGGGCGCGGGCGCGGGTGTTGGAATACCTCAGCCAGGCCGCTTCCCGCTTGCCCGCCAGCGCGAAACCTGCCCTCGGCCCTGATGCGACGGGTGTTGGCTGGGTTTATCAATACGCCTTGGTGGATCGCTCGGGGCAACACGACTTGGCGCAGCTCCGGTCTATCCAGGATTGGTTTTTGAAATTTGAACTTCAGACCGTTCCTGGTGTGTCGGAGGTTGCCACCATTGGCGGCATGGTCCGCCAATATCAGGTGGTTGTTGATCCTAATCGGCTACGAGCGTTTGGCTTGCATCTGGCCGGGATCAAAGCCGCCATTGTGCGTGGCAACCAGGAAGTGGGCGGGTCCGTCATCGAAATGGCCGAGGCTGAGTACATGGTTCGGTCTTCCGGTTACGTCAGCACTCTTGAATCCTTGCGCGATGTTCCGGTCGGTGTTGGTCCAAACGGTACGCCGATAACACTGGACGAAATTGCTGACATTCAATTCGGCCCACAAATGCGCCGTGGTGTCAGCGACCTCAACGGCGAAGGTGAAGTCGCAGGAGGTGTGATTGTGATGCGCTGGGGTGAAAACGCCCTGGCCACCATCGAGCGAGTCAAAGTCAAGCTGAACGAGCTGCGTGCCGGATTGCCTCCAGGCGTGGAGATTGTCGAAACCTACGACCGCTCAACCCTGATTCAGGCGGCAGCCGACAACCTGACGCGCAAGCTCACCGAGGAGATGATTGTCGTAGCGCTCATTTGCGCTGCATTTTTATTTCACCTCAGGTCGTCTCTCGTGATCATAGTGTCGCTGCCAATAGGAGTGTTGATGGCCTTCGCCGTCATGCAAACTCAGGGCATTAATGCCAACGTCATGTCTCTCGGCGGTATCGCCATTGCCGTCGGCGCCATGGTCGATGGAGCAGTTGTAATGGTTGAGAATGTCCACAAGCATTTAGAGAAGGACTCCAACAAGGAACGGGACCGTTGGGAGATAGTCGTGGATGCCGCGCAGGAAGTTGGTCCCGCGCTATTTTTCTCCATCCTCATCATTACCTTAAGTTTCATTCCGGTATTTGCTTTGCAGGCGCAAGAAGGCCGTTTGTTCAAACCATTGGCCTTCACGAAAACGTATGCCATGGCCGCATCCGCTATTCTTGCGGTGACGCTGGTGCCTGTCCTCATGGGATATTTTATCCGGGGCCGCATCGTCAAAGAACAACGCAATCCGCTCAACCGGCTGCTGATTTGGATGTATCGTCCGTTTATTAAAGCGGTGGTAAAAGCACCGTTGGTCGTGATTGTCCTTGCTGTTTTGGTTACGCTGAGTACGATTTATCCGCTGTCCAAACTTGGCGGCGAATTTATGCCGGAGTTGGACGAAGGCGACCTGCTGTACATGCCTAGCGCCTTCCCCGGCGTGTCTATTGGCAAAATTACCGAGGTTTTACAGCAGACCGACAGGCTGATTAAAATCGTACCCGAAGTGGCTTCTGTTCACGGCAAGGCCGGGCGGGCCGATACGGCGACAGACCCGGCTCCCTTGACCATGATCGAAACGGTCATTCGCTTAAAACCCAGAGACCAATGGCGACCTGGCATGACCATGCAACGTCTCCGGGATGAATTGGATACCATTGTTCAAGTACCCGGCCTGACTAACGTTTGGACCATGCCAATTAAGAATCGAACGGATATGTTGGCCACTGGCATTAAAACCCCGGTCGGCATCAAAATTTCCGGACCGGACCTAAATGTCATAAACAACATCGGTGGGCAAATCGAGCGGGCGCTGGCGTC
>Ga0222718_10003654_pt1 | contig 13115 bp, 32 predicted proteins | sample C33_27DmetaG_FD_165045 | JGI IMG/M metagenome (GOLD analysis project Ga0222718, IMG submission 165045) | Estuarine water microbial communities from San Francisco Bay, California, United States - C33_27D | ecosystem: Environmental > Aquatic > Marine > Unclassified | place: USA: California... | reverse complement strand
TTGGTACAATTCTTTTAGGTTTATCTACTTATGTATTAATAACTATAGTTGAATTACAAATTCATATTGGTATGTTATCAGAAGAGATTATGAATGTTGATAAACAGATAGGAAGAATATATAATTTCATAGATAGTATTAGAGATAAATAATTATGGCAAAGACACCAGCATGGCAACGTAAAGCAGGAAAGAATCCTAAAGGTGGATTGAATGCTAAAGGTAGAAGAAGTTATAATCGTGCTACTGGTGGTAACTTAAAAGCACCAAGTAAAAAAGTTGGTAATAAAAGAAGAGCAAGTTTCTGCGCAAGAATGAAAGGTATGAAGAAAAAATTAACTTCAGCTAAAACTGCAAGAGATCCTAACAGTAGAATAAATAAATCTTTAAGAGCCTGGAACTGTTAATGCAAAAAAAGGGATGGAAAAAACCAAAGGTTCAATCTTTAATTTGTGGTTACTGTAAAGAGTGCGACAAACAGTTAATGAGTGATGAGGGTGGTTGGATTGTAACACATAAAAAAGAATATTTTTGTCATAATGGTAAAGAAGGTTCTTGCTTTGATAACTATTGTGAGTTAAAACTTAAACAACAACATAAGGAGAATAACAATGCCAATGGTAGGAAAGAAAAAGTTTCAATACACAGCTTCTGGTAAGAAGAAAGCTAAAGCATACGCAAAGAAAAAAGGTATGAAGGTTAAAAAGAAATAATGAAAAAAGGTTATCATAAAACTAAATCTGGTAAAGTTGCTAAAAAAGGTTTGTACTATAATATTAATAAAAGAAAAAAAGAAGGTACATCTAGATCTAAAAAAAAATCTACAATTAGTTCTAAAGCTTATAAAAATATGAAGTCTGGATTTAAAAAGTAATTCTTTTTAATTCTTCAAACTCTTCCCAGATACTATTTTCTGGACCCCAATATCTTTTTTTATCTTGCTTGTTATTTAGTGAATGTAAAATAGTTGTATGATCTTGATTAAAGACTCTACTCATTGAAGATAAGCTTACATTATATTCTTCATGTAATAAATTATAAAGTATACTTCTAGTTCTAACTATATCTCTTGTTCTACCTTTACTAAAAATATCATGTTTACTTACTGTGTACTTCTCACAAACTTTATCAACGATTTTATTTACAACTTCTAAGTTGGCATTCTTAAATTTAATACCAACTTTTCTTTTTAAATTACTATCTATAATTGGTTGGTTTTTTTGTAGGAGATCTGCTGCATACAAAAATCCTTCCGAGAACCCTACCTCATATAATCTTTCTTCTTGGTTCGTAAGAAGGTAAAATGCTTTTTTAACTTTATATATAAATTGATTGTTGTTTATGTTTTTTATGTGCTTTTGATAGTGTTGACTTACATTTATGGTCATAGATCCCCTACGTTTTCCTTTGTTTTTTTTCAACTATTAAGTTAACAACTATTTACTAGTCATTAACTGTTCTTTTGTCTGCTCTATTTGCCAAAGCAATTTATAAGAATCTTGTTGATACTTATTTACCTTGTACTTTGCTTCCAGGAACTTCTTGTGTTTCTTTGCTTGAAGATCCTTTAGCTTCTGCAGACGCATCTTGATGTCTTCCATCATGCTCCTTTTTTACTGTTGCAAAATCAAACTTTAAATTGTTGATCTTGCATTCTACAAACTCTCCTCTATTCGAGTTGTTTGCAGCATTCTTTACATCATCAAAGAGTTCGATCATTTCAAAATGACACTCTCCATTGATAATTCTTTTAAATTTTGTCATAATTTTTTACTTTTTTCAACTTTTTTTTCGATTAAAAAATCGATATACTGTTTAGCTTTTTTAAGATCTTCAACTCCATTTTTTAAATTATATCTTAAAACATATTTAATTATATTACCGGTACAAAAATCTAAATTATTAGAAATAATAAAATCAATAGGTTCAATTTTGTATTGAGTGTAATGTTTTGGTTCTTTAATATTATCTGTCATAAGTTTATACGCAAGGTGGGGAAAACGGAAAGGGAAAAAAACCCCACCCTGCTAAATACCCTCTAGCCTAAGTTAAAAGGTATATTCGTTATTACCACCATCATTTGACTTTGCAAAGCTATTTTTACCTGCTCCACTTGGTGTTAAAATTACTGTCAACTCACCTTCCTTGACGTTACCATCTTGATCTTTAGATGGAAAGGCAGCTTGGTTATACCACTTACCATTAATATTGACTCCAATGGTCCAGTTCTTATCTGGATGCTTCATATTTTTTGGACCCACATAGACAGGAAGTTTATCTGTTGGAGACTTCCAATCTTTATTCTTGGTTAAGTTAATGTATATTTTGTCGGATTGATTATCCATGTTTACTCCTTGGTTATATCAACTATTGTTGATTATTGTTTAGTTTAACCTCATGATCACGAGTATGTTTCATTACTTGCTCGAATGCTTTAAGGTTATTTTTTTTAAGATACATAACTTGATCTCTAACTAAATCCTTAACTGCATTTAATTGTTTTGCAGTTGTTGTGTCAGAAATATCTTTTATTATATCTTCTACATTCACTTCATCATCAAGGTATGTAGGTTCTTCTACAGATTGTTCTGGAGAATTTTCTTCAAATGGTTTTGCGTTATAACCATCTTCTAAATCTAATCCTGTTTTTAAATTTAACGCATTTAGGAAAGCATACTTTCTACTGTATGACATTGCTTGACCGGTTCCATACTTATCTAAACCACCCATTGCAGTACATCCATCAATGATTATAAAATTTTTTGGATCATCGATGTCTGTTATTCTCATAGTACAAGTTACAATTACACATTTAGGTGTAACATCTGTAACATAATTACAGGTTGCGTATAATCCATTTTCTAATAGAGCTGCCATTGCAACTCTTTGCACATCATCATGCAATAGTGGACTAAAAGGTGCGCCATTCTTGTTTCCTTTTTTTACAACGGTTGCTTTGTTACAAGCATTATAAAGTTTTTGATATATATTTTTCATATTTGTTTTATTTATTTGGTACACGTTATTTTCTCTACTCATATTTTTAAACCCCATAGTTTATTGATTAGTTGTTTTTGTTCATCTGCTAAGTCTTTATAATAAAAGAAATGATTAAGATCTGGTGGCTCCATCATGTTAGCTAATCTATTAATGTTACCCTCGCAAAACATAATCATCTTTTCCCATAATAAAATTTTATCTACCATGATACTATAAAGATGTTGCAAATGGTCTGCCTTCATTAACTCATGGCTTTGATCAAAAATAATATAATCTTTATCATTAACATAAACTAGATAAGGTATTTTTTTTGTTGCCATATAGTAGAACGAAGTTTGTGTAAGGTTTTCAATTGTAGGCTCTGAAGGTAAATCTTGAGTGATCATGTTCCATTCCTCTTTACCTTTAACCTTCCTTAAATTAGGTGGTTTAGTTTTTAATTCTATAAATTTTCCATTAGTACCCATTGTTTCATAATCAATACGACCAATGATTGGTTTAATCATATCAAATTCTTTTAGTTCAACATATCTTTCACAAACTAATTTTTCTTTTTCAATAATATGCTGCACAACTTTTTTTGTAATTGGAATACAATCCTCTGCAAACTTAATCATAGTTTCTCTGCCAAACTTATCTTTAGCATCAACAGGATCTTTTGAATTTATAATTTCTTTTTCTTGATCAAAACAAACTTTATAATCTCGATCCCATTCTGTTTCTTTGATTGTCTTTGATTTATAAATTACATCTGCAATTAATTTCTGGACCACATTGTTAACTAAATTTCCAAAGTTAGCTTTGTATCTAAATGGAAACTTCCTTCTAATTTCTTGAGGGAAACTGTAACCAATTATATTTTTTGCAAAAGGTGTACTGGTAGATGAATAAGACCAATGATCTAATCCTTCGCCACCATTAAATATTGAGAATGCTTTTTCGATTTTTTTATTTTCCATTTTTACAAGGTATTACAATGATTTATATTAGTTGTCAACGGAACATTATATTTATATAACGGAACTAAAATGACTAAAAAAAAACTACCCTACAGAAAGGTGCGCATAATTTGGGTCGATATATGCAGCTCAAGTCAATGGTATGATGATTTATCTGATGTAGATAAGTTCAGTTATTCCTGGTGTGAAGACGTTGGTTATCTATATTATAAAGATTCTAAAGTAGTAAAAATATTTACTTCTTTTTCTTATGATGATGACAAGTTATCTGTTGGAAATATAACTGCGTATCCTAAAGCTGTAGTTAAGAAAATTATATACGAAAAATGACATACTCTGGAATATTTGAAGAAACTGATTGTAAAAAAGAATTAAAACGAGCAAAAAAATATATTAAAAAACAAGCAGATATTATTTTTGCGCTTGAAAAAGAAATTGAACAGAAAGAAAATGAGATAAGGATATTAAAAAATGGGTAGAGATTGATAAAATTAATAATAACAAAAAGAACTGATAAAAATTTATTAGAACTTATGAAAAAACATTATAGTAAACCTAAAGGATTTGTAGGAAGAAATATTTGTTATGCTATTTATTATGATAATATTTATTATGGACATATTGTTGGTGGATCTTGTACCTTAAATTTACCTAATAGAAATAATTTTTTTAAAATAAATAAAAGTAAATACAATAATATTATTAATAATATTTTTTATCATATTGAAAAAAATAAAGATAAATATCCTATTAGAAATTTTACTACTAAAGTTTTAAAATTTTGGAGAAAACAAATTCAAGAAGATTGGTTTAAAAAATACAATGATAAAGTTATTGGTTTTGAATCTTTAATAGAACCCCCAAGAACAGGTGATTTATATAAAAAAGATAAATGGGTTTATTTAGGAAAAACTAAAGGTTTTACTTGTAAAAGAGTACCTGGAAAAGAAAAGGGAGTTTTTACATATGGAAAAAGAATTTGGGATTATAATAATTTAAGACCAAAATTAGTATATGCGAGGTTAGCTTGTGGCTAGAGATGTATATGCTTTTAGTAATGGAAAGTATTCTGATTGGCACAGAAAATATGACGGCATTGCTTATATTGATGTTGATTCTGTTGAGTGCTGCCAATACTGTTATGAACCTTTAGCTATAATTGAGACGTGTTATGATAAAGGTCAGAAATATAAGGCTACAACCCTTTCAAAGATCATCGCTAGTCGCTTAAATATACCTTGTTTTTTAGTTTTTTATAAAGAATTGACACCAAGTAGCCTAACCTTCCGTATTAAACGTATACGGAGCCGTCAGACAGAGTTTCGTATTATGAGTGAGGATCAATGGGTTAAAATACTAAGATCCTTGCACGACCACCACAAATTAAAATGTAAATCTAAAAAAAGAAAGGATAAATAATGAATATAAGTAGAGGATTTTTACACATAACCTATAAATTATATCATCACATGGATATATTGGATGGGGTAAAGAAGTCTTATTGTTTAAATGTATTCTTGTCTGTAATGAAATATGCCTGGAAAAAAAATGGCTATAAGGCAGGCTTGAGGCATGAAACAATTCATAAAGATACTGGTCTTTGCCGGACCACTATTAAAGAATGCCTGGAAACTTTAAACAAACTTAATATTATTAAATCTATAAGAGGTAAATCTGGTAAAACTTATATTGTAAATGAGGTATTTTTGCGAGCCGAAAAACTTTACGAGCCAACCCAGATAGCCGTGTCACCGACACGAGATAGCCGTAATACGACTACATTAGAAGAAACATTATCCATTAATAATATAGGTAAAATAGTTAAGAGTTTTGCAGGGGATACTTCGAAGATATTAGATGAATTATCTAAACTCCCCCTTGATGAATTAAAATCAGAAACTGTTAATGTTTATTTATGTAAACAGGCTATTCAATTGAAAGAAGATAAGGAACGAGAAAGCAAAGCGACTTATGTTAATTCTGATAAAATATTGAGCGCATTGTCCAGAATAAAGAAACAAGCTAACCCAAGATACAGAGAAAAAGTTGAATACAATAAACGTAATGGGATTAAACCATGGGAGAATAAGTAATGCCGGGAAGAGCGCAGCAGAAAGTTTTTTGTCAAGGTTTTACTAGAGCTGGATTAAGACAAGGTTTAAAGATCCCTTGTAAAATGAAAGGGTATCCATTATCTGGTGGTAAATTATTTAAATGTAAATTTCATGGCTATCAAAACTTTGATAAATTTAATAAAGCTAACTACACAGATGAAACAAGAATAAAACAACTATCCAAACTACTACAATTTAGGAACTATACAGATGAACAAATCAAAGAATACTATTATACCAAAACAAAACCAAGAATTAATAACAGAGAAAAATCTATCTACCATAGAAGAAAAATTGGTAAACGGAATGACCCTTACAGAAATACTTCAAGACAAGCAATATCCATTCAGTTTGATGAAGTTTTACGGGTACTTAAAAAAAAATCCAGAATTAGAAAATAGAATACTTGAGGCTAGAAAATTAGGTATCCAAACTCTAATAGACAAACTCATGCAAGTATTTAGTTATCAAGAAATTGAGTCTCCAAACGAAGTGCTTTGGGTGAGGGAAAAAACAAAATTTATTCAATGGGTTGCCGGAAAAATATCCGATTTATATAGTGATAATAAACCTATTAAACAAAATATTGATTCTAAAATGACTATTTCCTGGGAAGATAATACTGATGATTTGATTGATGTATCCGGGGATATAACTGATATACCCCCAGATAATAAAGATTAATTAAAGTAACCTTGTTGATATTTTTTTAAAAGAAATTGACTTAAACCTTTTTGAAATTCTTGCTTATCTTTTTTTTTATCTGCAAGAACTTCTATTCTCAAACCTTTTAAAATATTAGGTTGTTTTTTCTTTGTTGTTTTTTTCTTTAGCATTGTTTCCCTTTCTGTTTTTTTGATTAAAGTTTTTTAGCAATGTATTGAAATTTAGGATCATGATTTATGTTTCCGTATTCAACACGTTTTTGATACAGATCCACAATTTTATTTTCATAAGCACGCATAAATAAATTTGCTATATCCCTTTTGGAATAGTCAAAAAATCTATCTTTTGCGAGATAACCCTCATGATAAGTTATTGATTCCCCACTCTTAGCCATTTGTAGCCAACCCTCATATCTGCTTAGTGTCATTTGTTTTCTCCATTTGTTTGTTATTATATTCTCTAACAATCATTCTGATTGCTAGACCATTTTCATCTTTAAGAGTATCAAATAATATTTTTGTCAATTCTCTTATAGATAAATCTTGTTTTACCAATTGCTTATTCATATTTTTTCAACTCTTCTATTTTTTTGGCGCACAAATTTATTTCATTGGTCCACCTAATCATGATTAGTTTTTGAATAGCCGGATCATTAACTGAATTGTCATAATCCTTTTTAGTTTTACTTAAAGTTTCCATATCCTTTTCTATTTGTTTTTTTAACTTTTCTATTTTTTCTTTTTTAATTGCTTCTGCTCTTCTTTGTTTATTTCTAGATCTAATAAAATCTAGTGCCTCAAAGTCTACTGCCATTTTTACCCCCATTGTTGAGCCATTGCCTCGGCTATACCGGTCCAGAATTTAGATCTATCTTTGGACCCACGAGCAACGTATCTATTTTTATTTTTGTTTGTATTTTTATATCTACTAGTACCACTTTCAATAAAAGTTTTTACTTCAGATTTATCGATGATATTAGTAGGTCTTAATTTTGGCAATCCTTTAAGCCACAATCTAGTTTTTTTTGTGTAAGGATGACCAAATTCGTATGGTTGAATTTCCTGGTCATGTTTAGGTAATTCAAATATCCGAGAAGATACAGGATTTTCAATCGCAATCTTGCAATCCATATTATAAAAGCACATAAAGAATTTTTTTGCCTCTAATCCTTTCTGGTATCGTTCCATATTTAATTTTCCTTTTTCCGGATATAATCTGCAAGCACCGGCATTTGATAAATAAGTGCAAGGTGGGTGCGCAATTATTAAATCCCATTTATATTTTTCTAAATTTAGATGTTTTAAAACATCATCTTTAATATGATTTCCTGGAATTTCTGTATCCAAAATATCACATGACCAGGCGTCATGACCCATTTTTTTAAATGCCTCTCTGACTATCCCGGAATACTCACAAGCTATTAATACTTTCATTTTCCCTCACTTTCTTTTAAATACCATTCTGGTGGAATTACATCTGCGTCATAAATTGCATGAGGATATTTTTCTCTTACTTGTATAGACTCACACTCAAAACAAGTATACTCATTTATATAATCACAACTATTGCAATCTTTATCTGGTTTTAAAAAATCTAAATTTATATATTCTTTTATTATTTTCATTTTTAATTTTCCCCTTGTTGATTAATTATATTATTCAATTCATATACTTGTTGTCTCATTTTATAAAATTTTCTACTCAAAAAATCTGGATGATTTCTATCCATAATTTTATGATCGATATAAATTGAATATCTTTCACTATGTTTTAAAGGCACAAATGATTGAGTGCCGTGTTCTTTCCTGGACCCACGACCCAACACTCTCACTTTGTAACGATCTTTATTAATAAACTTACGCGCCATTTTTATAAATTCCCAACCCTCTTTTGAATTTGGAATGTCATAAAAGTAATGAACACAAGCCTCTTTCATTTTATTGGTTTTTTTTGGTTGTATGTTTGTTGCGTTTCTTATCGCTTGTATTACTTCGTTTGTATCGTATTCATTAATCATTTTTTTATATCCTTTTTTTATATTGTTATTATTAAAACTATTATTAAAAATAATATTGTTACTGAAAAATAAAAATTTATATCTGTCAGATTTCCCCCCTTTCCTTTTTAAACTCTTCATAGCTTTTAGCTTTTGAACTTAAAATATCGCAATATTCCTCGACATAATATCCATGTAAATTAAAATTATATTTCTTTTTAGTTTCCGAAATATCATGATTAATTTCTTTTATTCTTTTATCTTTCCAGTTCATTTAAAAGCCTTTCTATTTTTTTTAATGTTTTTTTTTGTTTTAATATTAGTTTTGCCGTCTCAATATCCCTGGCGTCTTTTTTTTCTGTCTCCAAATTTAAAGAGCGCAAAAAATGATCGATATGCATATCTCCAAATTTAATATTCATTTTTTTAGATTTGGAATAATAATAATTATTTTCCAGGGTTTCCATTGTATCTGACGCAATCGCTCTCTTATCAATTGCGCTTTGTATTTCTACTAGTTGTTTAAGTGTTGCCATTTGTTTTTTTCCTTTCTTTGGTTAGTTTAAGTCTATTACAAATCCGGATTGATCTCTCTCTTTTTTGCCGGTTTCCGGGTTTAAAAATGGTTTTTCTTTTAATCCTACAATGACGTTTTTAGGGTCTGTAAATCTTAAATCATGAAGATCACCATTAATAACTTTGTATCCTTTGTAAGTTTCCGGGGGTGTATTCCTAAAAACCATTGCAACATTTCCCCCACACTTTAAAACCTCTAAACCCTCATTATGATTTTTTTCGTTTAATGAAAATGTTAAATGATAATTATCCGGCAATTCACCCCGTAAATATTTCATCATTCTTTTAAAATGCTTTGTGTAATCGTAAAATTGAATATTTTTAAAAGTTTGGATTAAATTATGATTTTCCCACATAATATCGCTAGTTGTGTTTAATCTTACAACCGGTTTTAATCCGTGCTTCTTGCAAAGAATTTCAAAATTTCTTAATTCTTTACTTGCCATTGCCAAAAATTTGGCTCTTTCTTTAAAATAAAATAAAGTTCTATTAGTTCTACCTAATGTTTTTTGGCTCATAAAAACCGGATTTCCCGAAGCGTGAAGACAAGCGTTTCTACATCCCTCGGATGAACTCGCACAAGTATTAAACCCGGATATTGAAGCCGGGATTAAATTCAAATGCATTTCCCAATATTTTTTTAACTCTTCAATTTTTGTGTGTTTGTTAAGTTTGGGATTATCCCCCTTTCTTAATAAATTTCCTGGTATTTTATAAGATCTATTTCTTAATTGTTCTATTGTTAGATTTTCCATTGTTTTTTTTCCTTTCGTTTTTTTTTAAAATAATATTTATTTTTTAATAGGTTTATATGCGCTATTCAGTCGCATTAAATGAATAAAATATATCTTAATATTTGGACCATAAAATAAGCAAAAATAAGATAAATTGTTATTAATCTTAAATTTTGCATTAAACCTTCTATTTTTTTAAATAATTTACTAAACATTATTCACCCCCTTTCAACTCTTCAATTACATCTTCAATGTGATCTGTTACATCATAAATTTTTTTAATTATCTCATCATGATTTTCGCCATTATGATAATCTTTAAAACCTCTGTCATTTTGCAAGTTTTCTAATTCATTTTTTGCAAAATCAATATTGTATAAAAATCTTTTTTTTGTTTTATTATCCATTTTATAACCTTTCATTTGTTTTTTAATTTAACTTATAAAGGCAAGTTATAGATCTAATTAAAAATTATAACATGACAGATTGACGCATCTAATTACAGCTCATGCCTTATTTTTGCCACAATTGAAAAGATCTTTATTTTTTTAAATGGGGTTAGAATTGGAATTAAAAATAGAAATAATTCACTATCCAAACAATTAGCGCACAACTTTCTTTTTAGGCGTCATGACAATCGGATCTTAAAATTTCTGATAATTAATCGTTATCAGAAAATCCTTATAAAATAGGTAACGATATATTTTTGTTATCAATAGTAATAATAGTTATATCCACCTTTTTTACTATTTACTTGCACATTATTATCATTCTAAACTACCCCTACCACCCAGATTTTACCTGCGATGTTATACATATATATACATGGATAATTTCAACAGACACACACACATCCACACAGACACCTAGCACTTATACACACAAACCTTTTTTGTTTTATTTTTTTTCAAATACACTAGATATGGTATATGGCTTATTTAGAAACAGATGATTTTGATTGTATTGCTTTTATAGATGAAAAAACTAATTCAGTAACAGTTAAATTTATTGGCATACCTAATAAACAATCTGCAGAATTATTTATAAACTATGTAATGGTTACTCTAGGAATAGATTTTCAACCACTAGAACATACTGATAGATCAAGAATGATACATTAATGAACATTAAAATACCTTATACACCAAGAAAACATCAATCCTTTTTACATAAACAAATAAACAAACATAGATGGAGTGTGCTAGTTTGTCACAGAAGGTTTGGTAAAACAGTATGCATGATCAACCATTTAATTAAATCAGCTCTAATGTGTAAACATAAGAACCCAAGATTTGCTTATATTGCTCCTACATTTAAACAGGCAAAAAGCATTGCCTGGGATTATATGAAACAGTTTACTGATAAAATCCCATTAACAAAGTTCAATGAAACAGAGTTAAGAGTGGATCTTCCAAATGGCAGCAGAATAACTTTACTCGGAGCAGAGAACTCAGATGGGTTAAGAGGTATATACCTGGATGGTTGTGTGATTGATGAGTATGCTAATATTGATGGAAAATTGTTTGCAGAAATCATAAGACCGGCATTATCAGATAGAAAAGGATACTGCGTCTTTATTGGAACACCTGCCGGAATGAATAATAATTTTTATGATTTATATCAACACGCAAATGGTGCAGATGATTGGTTTAACTATAAAGCTAAAGCTAGTGAAACAAAGATAGTCGACCAAGAGGAATTAGATAAAGCCAAAGAAGTTATGGGTGAAAAGAAGTATCTTCAAGAGTTTGAGTGTGATTGGATAGCAAACATTGAAGGTGCAATATATGGAGAAGAAATATCTAAACTAGATGATAAGAAGCAACTAACTAGAGTTCCCTACGATCCCACTTTGCCTGTCTCTACTTCATGGGATCTCGGTGTCGCAGACCACAGTAGCATTATATTTTTTCAACAGAAAGGAACATCAGTACAAATAATAGATTATCATGAAGAAAGAGGTCATGGATTACCACACTATATTCAGTTGCTAAACGAAAAACCTTACGTCTACAAAGATCATTATGCGCCACACGATATTGATGTTCAAGAGTTTGGCAATGGAAAGACCAGAAGAGAGATAGCTTATCAGCTTGGAGTTAGGTTTAAAGTAGTACCGAAGCTACCAGTAGAAGAAGGTATTCATGCAGTAACTATGCTATTAAATAGATGTTGGTTTGATACGGATCATTGCAAAAACTTAATAGATGCGCTAAGACATTACCACAGGAAGTACGTTGACAAAAATAGAATGTTCAGATCGAAACCTGTACACGATTGGAGTTCTCATGCTTGCGATGCCATGAGGTATTTAGCTGTTGGGTTACAAGAATTAAATACTAGACAAATTGCTCCACAAAGTGTAGCAGATAATAATTATAGGATTATTTAATTATGGGATCAATTTTTAAACCAAAAATGCCGGCATTGCCACCAGCACCAGCACCAGTTGAGGCTCCTTCTGCAGAATTATCAGAAGAAGAAAAAGCAAAAATAAAAGCTGAGCAAGATGCTATTGAAAGAAGAAGAAAAGGTAGAAAATCTACAATACTTACTGGACCACTTGGAGTACAAGAGTCTGAAGAAGCTAAACTAAAAACATTACTAGGAGAATAATATGTTAGAAAAAATTAAAAAAGTTTTTAAAAAAAAGAAACCTGCTGCAAAAAAAGTTGTTAGCAATATGGATGACTTAGATACTGGTCTAGGTGTTAACACTAAAAAAGAAGTTAAGACAGAAGTTAAATCTTCTACTGCATCTTCTTTAACATTTGGTAAGTAATGGGATCTCCTAAAGCATCTGGTGGTGGAAACAGAGACACAAGTGCAAACAATGTTCCACCTAGCAGAAGAAAATATCAACCAGTAACTGGAACATTATCTGATCCAAGAGAGAAAGATGATACTGCAGCTAAAATGGATTTGTTTAGAAACCAAGGTGCAACCAATATTAAAAATATAAAATTGCAAACTCCAACTACAGCAATATTATCTGGACCATTACAAGCTGGATCAAGAATAACTAGAGATTATTTTACAGGTGAAGTATTAGGTAAAGGTGCATACAAAGGAA
>Ga0222718_10003652_pt1 | contig 13117 bp, 12 predicted proteins | sample C33_27DmetaG_FD_165045 | JGI IMG/M metagenome (GOLD analysis project Ga0222718, IMG submission 165045) | Estuarine water microbial communities from San Francisco Bay, California, United States - C33_27D | ecosystem: Environmental > Aquatic > Marine > Unclassified | place: USA: California... | reverse complement strand
GGCGGGGGTCAAACTCGTGCTCCCTTCCCTTCGGTGCGATTTTCAAAGAGGCCATCACCTTCTGCATCCGCGCCAATTCGCAGTCCCACGTGTAGCCGCGGAGGTTGTGCTCGTGCTCGTCGCAGCTGACGATCACGATGCGGTCCAGGAACGAGTTGATGACGAAGTCGGGCCGGTTGTAGACCTTGCCGTCCTTGTCCTTGCGCTGCGTCGCGTGCACTTGCCCCTCGTCGTCGCAGATGTACACGCGCTGGTCCCACTCAAACTCGAAGCCGCTCCTGCGGAGAAAATCCGCCACGTTCTCCTCCTGTCCCACGTGCACTTGAACGGCTTTTCGCCCGTGTGTGCGCGGAGATGAAGCTTGAGTCTTTGCTTGGTTTTCACTATCCTTTCGCAGATCAGGCACGCAAATTTCTCCTTGGACCCGCGTTTTCGCTTGTTGGCGACCTTCATGGACTCCAACGTCAGCGCGCGGATCTCCTCCATGCTGCGCTTGCTCGTGGCTATGCTTTCACATCACAAAAAAACACTCCACAACAACGACATGGTTAGGATTGGTTGATGTGATCAAATGGGAACCAGGTATCGAGGTCGTAACCCACCATGGTCACAACCCCGGGCTTGATACCAGCGTCGTGCATCTCAATATCGGGAATCTCTTGAAAATCACCATGTCGCGAATTAGTGGTGGTTCCTTGAATCGCGCAATTGTTTGTGTCGGCGCACAGTTCCTTGGAGCATGGATCGTATAGATCCTGGTCCGCTTGTCCGGGACAGCGACAAAACCGACACAGTTTGGGATTAGTGCTCACCTTTGCTCGAACAGAGAACCCGGTATTGTACAGGTAGTACGCGACACCCGCGAGCAGAAGCATCTCCGGAATTCTGAAAGGCATCTTGTACTTGCGCAACCGTGAACGAGAACGGTGGCGACTTGGCATTTTATCTATCTCCAACAAAAAAAATGTTTGAACTACATATACAATGGCCCGCAGACATTCTCGACGACGAAGCCGGCGCTCTCGACGACGAACTCGAAGGCACACTAGGCGCCGAACTCGTAGGCGCACCAGGCGTCGAACTCGAAGGCACACCAGGCGCCGACCATTAAGGTGCCAAAGCCGTAGGAGCTGTTGCAAGTGGATTGGCCCTCACCAGTTATGCTACTGTTAAAATTTTTTTATTACGGTTTGAAAATGGACTTCAACAGTATTCTTCAGCGAGTGCAAAAGACGTACCCCCCGAAACCCCTGTTCCCCGCAACGTATCAAAAGACCAAACCCCAACGCAGACCAATGGAGCCAGTGGAGTCAGATGTGCGCGACATCTACGTCTTCCGGAAGGGGTCAATTGATTCTCGATCAACAATTAAAGACATTGTCGATAGACCGATCATTCCCAAAACAGTAGCGCATGACCTGTCACAAGTCCGGCTCCACAAAGCTCACGAGTAAAATCGATCGTACTGGGAAGTCATGGTTCTTTTTTACCCATAAAATGACTTGTCAAATTGTTCGGAAAGTTGCCATTGTGTTGATCCTGCCTTAGTGTTTTAATAAGTGAATCGAAGTGCTTCGTGCGTGACATCAATTCGCTTTGGATAACGATTTCGTTCTATCGAAGACAAACTATTCTATCATTGATTGATTTTTTTTTGTTTTATTATATTAAATGTCAAGCATCTCAAGCCCGCCCACCCCCATCGCCCCGGCTACTGTGGGTGGTGGTGTTCCTAGCTTCGGTCACACCGGTGCTCTGACGCACACAAACGGCCAAGTTAACAACCCTTACTCGGGTGTTTACTCTCTTGTTCATGGAAAAGGCAAGCGTCGGTCCTCTCGCAGGCTCTCTCGCAGGCGCTCGAAGCGTTCGCGCAGTGTCTCAAGGTCTCGCAGGCGCTCTCGAAGGCGCACTCGAAGGCGCCTGAGGCGTTCGCGTAGGCGCTCCAAGCGTTCACGCAGGCGCTCGCGCAGGCGCTCGAGGCGTTAGTCTCGTTCGTCACTTGCCAACACCACCTAGTAATTTAACTATCAGGCTTGCCAAGGGTGTCAAAGCTTAAGCTCGCACCCATGACTATAGCCGTTATACGCCGTCAAGTATATTAACCGAGGGGCTAGGTCCCCCCGTGGACACGAAATATGAAACGTTGGACAACAACTAACTAGCGTACGGCGGCGCATTGTTTTTTCGCATCTTCCCCCGGCGACGGCGTTTTAAGTGAGACGTGCTATACAGTGAATCAGTCTGCAACGGCGCGTAATATTTTAGAAAAGTCTCGTCGTCGAGCTCATCGATCGTCTCGAGAGCAATTGTAACTTTTGCCTTCCCTCGCAGACTCAATAGCACCCTCCGCTTGCGGTCGTTTGCTGCACCAATCACTGTGCTAGTGTCGACCTGCACGGCACACGCATTGTACACACACGTGAAGTGTTCGGCTACCTCGACCCGAAGCTTTTTATTTTCTTGTCCGACCACATGAAAAGTTACCATGAAACTAGGGAAGAGAAAGTCCACGCGAATGACCTTGACGAGTGCACCAGTTGAACGTAGAAAACAATGACACCCATCGAATGGCATTATTAGTCGCATCGTTGCGATTCCCAAAATTCCGCGCTTCCATCCGTCCATGCGATACAACTTGACGTACGTGACGGAGTGCGGATCGTCCTCGAGTTGGCGCAATAGCGGCCACGGCAAACGATGCTTCATCCAAGCCCTTATCATGGACGTCTTCGCCGGTAAATTGCCACTCTCCTCAAAGAGAATTGCCTGCCCGGACGTGAGCGCGAAGCGGCTCCATCGGTTGTGTAATTCCGTCAGGATGCCCGCGTTCTTCGCGTTCTTCGCCAGCTTACTCGGCCTCTTTCGAATTACCTCATCTGACATCTTTTTACGAAATGACGCACGCACAAGAGCGAATCCAGAATAGCACTGCTTCCAGATTAACATTAACCTCTCTTTGGTCCTCCTCGATGCCTCCTCCATGCTCGACACGACAGGCACGGGTACCTCTTGCCCGTAAAGATTGAGACTAAATGTTTTTGTATTGAACTCGCTTAAAACGCACACATCGTGCTCTGCGGCCATCTCGATTTTCTGTAGACTGTCTATAGTGGACAACCAAAAGGCGGGAAATTTCCCGCGCGCTCCCGCCAAAAGTCTGTCTATAGTGGACCATTTTTTGAAAATCACAAGAACGATGCCAACAGTCATAGAACTCATCCGGTTCGAGCCTCGTATTGGCTCACCCGCTCTCAATTTGCTGGCGTCCGTAGCGTTAGCCGTGCGTAGCGGGGAACTTAAATTGTCGCCGCCTCGCCATAGAAAAAAACGAAAATAGATTTTTTTTCTCTGTTGTAATTAAAAAATGTCTCGCCGCTCTCGTCGTTCTCGCCGCCGCTCTCGCTCTCGCCGCCGATCTCGCTCTCGCCGCCGATCTCGTTCTCGCCGCTCTCGCCGCCGCTCTCGCTCTCGCCGCTCTCGCCGCCGCTCCATCAAATACGGCTATCTCGCACCACTCGTTGCCGCTGCGTATCTACGGTCGTAATAATACCTAATGTTTGTCTGCGTCGCTCCCAGTGATGCGGGGTGTGTCCATGTTCATATTGATGCTTTCGAGTTGTTCAGATGTCGGATTTAGTCGACTTATGAGCCAATTTATCGGGTTCCGTACGATGGAATAGGAGCTTTCCACAAAATTGATGTGATTATCCATCCTCGAGCATAGTTGCTTTATTTCTTTCAACTCGTTCTTTATTACCTTTAGCTCCGATCTAACGTATTCACGGTACTGCTTGCGTTCGGCATCCCAATAGGAAGATGGGTTCATATTTTATTTTTGCTTAGAATTAATTTCTTGTTGGGTGGACACCTTGCTTATTGTTTATTAAGACAAGTGAGAATTATAATGTTGGTATTAATAAATGTCGACAACTCGTACACGTACTCGACGTACGCGCATGACATGCGCTGTTTGGTTGACACCTTTAATTTTTGTATTAGCCGGTATCATGTTGTGTATGACATCCAAGCGACTGTGGAAGGCACGTGAGCATGTGGTAGATAAGAATGCCGAGAGCCAAACTGCGACGGAACACTTGACAAAATATTTTTATAATCCGTTTAGGCGAAATGGTTTCGAGAAGGGAGCAGCGCGACTGAATAGCGAGAAATACGAGAAAAGGCGTGATGGCTGGGAGGATGATCTCGCAAAACACAACGAGTCATTTTTTAGGTTCGCTATCGCATCTATACGATCTAGGGCAGCCGTGACGGATCCGAATATGGTTAGGGTTCGTGCTGACATTCTGTGCAAGAGTGCACCGGAATACATGCGAGAAGATATTTGTCCGTTAGGCACGATGGGGCACGATGGAAAGTCCCAACTGGAACACATGGAAGATGAGCACTTTCGCGACTTCGTTTTCTGCTTTCGAAAGATGCCACGGGAGACCGACGACATCAACGTGGCCATGGAAGCTTTGGGAGAGTGCCAGGACAGGGCCAATCGAAGGGCGTACGATCTACCTTAGTAGTGTGTTCGATACAAAAATAAAAAAAAACGGGCAAAGTAGACGATGCGAATTCACGAGTTTAACATGAGTAGGTTGCCGGACTGCCCTGTGATAATGCTGATCGGGCGGCGCCGCAGTGGCAAGAGCGTCAACACGATGTCAATCCTACACCATTACAAAAATACGTTTAAGTGGGGATTGGCATTTGTTGGATCAAATGCATCCATTCGTGACTACAAAAAATGCATTCCAAGCACGTTCATTTATGATCAACTCGACTGGGAGGTGTTGGAAGGTGTGATTAAGAGACAGAACGAAGCAGCCAACAGGGGCACCCCAGAGAAAATCTTCATCTTGATCGACGATCTTGCTTACAGCATCGACATATTCAGGCACAAACTGATCAGGCAGTTGTTTGCAAATGGCCGGCATTTGGGGGTGACCCTCATCATAACGACGCAGTATGCACTCGCAGTGCCACCCATGTGCCGAGGTAACACAGATGTCATCTTCGCGAGTCAGGAAAAGTCGGTAATTTACCGCAGAAAATTGTTTGAGACGTTTTCCATCGTGTTTCCGAACTTCAGGAAGTTTGACAAGGCGTACACTGCATGCACCGTGAATTACGAAACATTCATTATGTTGAGTTGCTCGGGGAACGTTTCTGACAAGATCGAGGATAACGTGTTTTTCTTTAAGAGCATGTTTCCGCTTCCCACGTTTAAAATCAACCCTTCGGGGCGGTGGTGGCGGATCCATGGAAAACGGCACGACCCCGAGGGTAGCATGAGTGCGTCCGGGAGTAGTGAGGTAAAGAAAATCACGATTGCGCAATTGAAAAAACGGCGGACCCCACCTGTGGAGGAAGGTGATGTAAAGGAAGAACCAGATTTGATTTGGGTTGCACCAAAGAAAAAACAAAATCGATTTACGAAGACGTCTAAGCCGACAAGGGGGTTGTCTCGATTTAGTCATAGATAGCTACGAAGCACAAGTTAGCATAGCTGCCACGGGGGGTCAGTATATTTGATGGCATGTAACGGCTACAACCAGGGGTGCGAACTTAAGCTTTGACACACTTTGCAAGCCTGATAGTTAAATTACTAGGTGCATTTGTTATAGCGAAAACAATTTTTGGAGGCCAAGAAACAGTGCTTCCTTTACGTGTCCGCGCGCAATTTCGATCGGGTTAAACGCTAGGTTGAGGCCGCGAACGACAAAGTTGGTCCACACAATCATGCTCATTCTGGTCTTGAGGGCGTCGATCTCCTTGCGTAGCTCCATGATTTGCGCTGATTCGTAAAGAACAAGTGTTTGTGTTTCATTTGTGGGATTTGCGAATAGCGTCTCGTCGACCAAATCAAATTTGTCTTCGTCGTCCATAGTTTACAAGATGCAAATAAATTTTATTTTTGTAAATAAAGCCAATGAGTCGGATGAATACTCCTTATACAGTTGATACGACTGGATCATTGGACAGTCTTGGAAGGAATGCGACTGGGTCAATGAACATTGGGGGGAGTAGCTATGGAAGTGGCGAAAGCAGATCGGGTGATGTCTTAGAGAGCCTATTGGTGTTCATGCAGGCGTTGAACGAGAGTGAGCTGAAGGCACTTATTGAGATTGGGCCGTTCATAGCTGCACGAGCGTTAGCGATAAAGAGGGGAGGGGCACGAGGGCAGATTCGTCGATCTCGGCCGTCGCAGAATCGGCGCAAACGTAGCCGCAGGCGCAAGCGCAGCAAACGCAAGCGTAGCCGGAGCCGGAGTCGGAGTCGCCGAAGTCGTAGTCGGAAGCAAGGACGAAAGTGAGTTGTTCAAACACATCTCATAAAAATGTTTCGCTGAATAAAAATGACTTTATCCGTCAAGAAGGAAATGCGAAATATCCTAAAGTACCAGAAGGAAATCAAGGAAATTAACAAGGTGGTCAAGAGCAAGCGCAAAATCCTGAACGACTCCAAGTCGAAGACTCTAGAGTACTTGGAGTCGAGTGGGCTGAACATCGTCGACGTTGGCTCTCACGAAATTGCGCTCAAAGTGCGGGAGACCGCAGCCACTCTGAACAAAGACTTTCTGACAAAAACCTCCGCGGCCTTCTTCGATGAGAAAGGGTTTGAAGATGCGACCGACCTCGGGCATGAGCTGTGTGAGTACGTGTTTCGAGAGCGCACGAGGCAGTGCAAGCGCAAGTCGTATCTGTCCGTGAAGAAGAACCCCGCAAAGAAGCAAAAGGTGAAAATTCAGGAGGTGGATATCGGTGACGAGGACGGGGATGTGACTGGCGAATCGGGTGCCGTGCAGGAAGACGTCGACGACGAAGAGGACGCAGAAATCGAAAGTTTGTGATTAGTATGATGTAAAGTTTTTCTCGGATAAAGTAAATGGTGAACTACAACGTGCTAGATAATTGGGAAACGGGAATATTTTTTATGTTGATCGTTGTGACTGCGTTATTCATTTACAATGGATTGTCTATAATGTCAAAGGGTATATACACTGTCGGTTTTGTTCGAGACCGCAAGGCCCTAGGGCGTAATGAAGCTGCGATCAATGCTATCTCGCGGTATGCGTATGTTCAAAAACTGCGGGATAGCGCGGAAACGTACAATAAATACACGGATGCGAGCAATTCTCCTGGGAAGGCGTGGGCAGCGTGAGAAATTAAGTTTGTGGAAATTAATTGTTTGTATAGTCTAAATGAACCTCACGAGCGTCCACTGGATCTTTTGCTCGCTTACAATTTACGCAAGCAGCATACTTAACACGGTGACGCTGATCAAGTTTATTAATACCTGTCAGAAGTGTTCGGATGATGCGTACATTCACAGCAAGGCCATCAAAGATGCGAAGATTGTGGAGTACGTTTCTCTTGCGATCGGACTCGTGGTGATGCTCTACCAGTTTGCGAGCAAGTTCTCGGCGTGGAGCGTCACCGGTTTCAAGTCTCGCAACAACACCCGCAATTTCGACGACATCTCGCTGTATAGTCTTTACTTTTCGATTGCTTACTCGGTGCTCACGTTCATGATGCTGGCGGTGGTGAAGCGCAAGTGCGTGACAGATGCGTGCCACAAGTACAACGACACGCTGATGAACTGGTTCAAGCGCGCAAAGCTGGTGTTTTCTCTGATGGTGTGCACGCTGCTGTCTTACTTGCTGTTCTGGAAGCAATGTCCTAAGCAGCGATGGGGCGTTCCCGGTGAGAGCAAGTGCATGCGGCTGATGTGCGAGAACAACGTGACGGACGACAAGAGCCTGCGAAAGTTCAAGCGCGGGCTGGAGAAGGCAAAGGATAAGTTCCCGAACGACGAGTCGCGTCAGATCCGGTACGCTAGGTTGCGCGACGAGGCGGGGAACGTGATTGGCGGCGACGAACCGGCGCGCTTTGCGGACACTCGCGACCAGATTCTGAACTGCGCCGGGGCGGAGCGGTCGAACGCGGAGCTGATGGGGTTCCGGGGCAAGAGCTGGGGGATCCGGTGCAGCAGCAGCATTTTCCAAAAGGCCAAGGAGCGAGAGAAGAAGGGCGATTATCTGGGTTCGAGCAGGTACGGTAGGTCTAATAAATACGGATACGGTAGGTCTGATAAATACGGATACGGGTCGCTGAGCGACTCTTCGTCGGACCGAAAGAGGAGGCGTGATCGAGACAGGCGAAAGAGGCGTGACCTTAGGAGGGCGCTGGGGATCTGAGGCGTTGCAAAATTTTTTGGTGAGTATTAATAAAGAAATGAGTACACCGTTCAGGTATAGCCCGATCGAGAGGTATTTGACTGATCCGCGACTAAGGCAAACGTTCGTGGATCAGCACATGCAGAGGATCATGTCGCAGTCATCTCGCTCGAACGTCGATGAACAGATCTCTAGGCTTAAGAGCAAACGTAAAAAAATTCAAGGATACATAAATAACCAAGCCGTATCCGCGAGCAGAAAGAGAAAGTACAGGGATGATAGGACTAAGATCAATGAGGAACTTGTTGATTTAAGGAAGAAGCAGAAGTTAGAGAAAGAAAAGTATGAAGTTAAGACGAATCAGACACTTGGTCCAGTAGATGAAATGTCATTGGTTGATGTTAAAGAAGAATTGGAAAAAAGGGGATTGTCATCTTCTGGTAACGCGGCCACAATCAAAAAGAGGTTAAAGGTAGACCGTGATTATGATTTTCCCATGGGCCATCATTTTTTGGACATTCGTCGTGGTACAATAAAAGGTGAACCTTTTTATGATTGGCTAGAAGATAAATACCCCGATGTTACGATTGCATCTCACGTATTGAATTTTGATATGAGACGAACAAGACGCGGAATCGTGGGATTGACAGCCATTGCTCGACCTGGATTCAATTCTGAAAGGGGGAATGCCCTTATGAATTTGAAGAAAGATATAATTGACTGGAGGAACACGATGAGAGAAAAGATTCGTGTTATGAGGAATTCAAACCGAAGAATTGCAACGGAAAAGGAAAGACTGGAAAAAAATGCTGAACGATTTTTTATTGTTCCGCTAGTAATTGGACGCCCAATGAAAACAGAAAGGGATTTTTCGCATGCAAATGCGCTTATTTTTGAACTCGAGGAAATCAGAAACGGAGATGAAATGTTGTTTGTGAGATTGTTTGAACCCTGGGGGTTTTGTGATACGAGCTCGGGGGAGATAGGGGTTTTGCATAGAGCTTTAATTAGTTCAGTTAAAGGTTTCTTAAACAAGAACGTCGAAATACAGAGTCGCATGCAGAACTTGAAGCCTTACACTCTTACTAATCAAGGGAGTTATTGTTGCAAGTACGCTGGTGGTGCATGTAGACGCGGTGTTCCCAAAGAAAAGATTGTAAATTTCATTGATATTAAAAAGGGTAGGAAATATAAAATTAAGTCAGGGCACGTCCGCTTAAATCATATGTCAGACTTACATGAAATTGGTCAACGGCAATCGCGGGTGTCAGAGCCTTTTACAGCCACTGCAGATGGTACAATTGGTAGCAGTCGAGTACCACCACATAATACACAGTTCTATGAATTAAGTGGGTGGCAAAAGGGTGGGAATTTAAAAGGTAATAAACTTTGCGATAGAGACATTTATGACGGTTTTTGTTATTCTTGGACACTCCATTTTATTGAAATGATAGCAGCAAATCCACAGAAACCGTCACAGGATACATACGAAGCACTAAGCAAGCGCCTGGACATGAGACTGAAACAGTGCAATATTGATGTGTGTAGTTTGATGCATGGGTTTCATACATTTCATAGTGGCTACCCGGAAAGGGAGTTCAAGTCAGGTGGTGCCACGGCTTCGAGTAGTCAGGGTACTTCAAGTAGTTCTTCGCAAGCTATGGTGGGCAGCATCATGGATATGATGATGAGAAAACAGTTGATGCGTCGATTCCGGAGGCAAACTCGAAAGCGGTCGCGCAAACGGTCACGCAAGAGGTCACGCAAGAGGTCTCGAAAGCGGTCGTGCAAACGGTCACGCAAGAGGTCTCGCAAGCGATCACAAAAGAGGTCTCGCAAGCGGTCGCGCAAGCGGTCGCGCAAGAGATCACGAAGTAAGCGTTCTCGAAAAGGCAGAAAATGAAAACTTTTTATTTGCAAGATTTAAAACATGTCATCAGCATCTCGCTTTGGGAGCAAAGCTGGTCTGAGCTTCCCGGTGTTTCCGTCTGAATATGTTGGTATGATAACCAACTCTCAAAAAAGACAAGCCCTCAACGAACTGAATGCAATGATTCGAGCAGAAAATGCGGGTCTTGATGAAGGAGAAGAACCAAGAAGTCTGGTAACATCATACAATTATGAATATTGTCCAGACACAAATTTTCTCAGTGATGGTCTTCAAAACGGAATGAAAAAGAAATCAAATCCTTATAGTTGCTATCTGAGGGGTTTCACCTGTGGTATGAACGATGGGGCTCGCGTGCTTATGAACATGAAAAATGTTCGAGAAAAGATGCTTCGCAAAAAGGGTCCAAAAAACGATAGGAAAAGGGGACTAAAATATATTCCTAACTCTTTTCAATTTTGTAATAAAGATCTCATGGAAAAGGCCAAGCGTGTTTCGAATCAACCCGGTTTGAATGCTGCGGAGGCAAAGGGTAATTGGATGCCACCTGCTCGTGGGGTCTCTTCGTCATTTGCAGATGCGATAAGAAAATCTAAACGGAACAGAAACTCTCGGGGTGGTAGGAGGAGCGGAACCGGAAGCGGAACCGGAAGCGGAACCGGAAGCGGAACCGGAAGTGGGAGTGGGAGTGGGAGTGGGAGTGGCAGCGGGAGTGGAAGTGGAAGTGGAAGTGGAAGTGGAAGTGGAAGTGGAAGTGGAAGTGGAAGTGCTAGCGGAACACCTACTCGATTTACTGGCCCCGGTAGCTATCGTTCCTGTGTAAGGGATCAACAGGCGGAAGAAAATACTGTAGAAACAGCGTCCCGACTGTATAGCATCAATTTTGTAATTTTTCAGAAAATTCCGTCTGAAAATAATTACTATGTTAATTTTAAGGGGAATAGAGAGATTATTGGTAGCGCCTTTCAAGATCTATTGACACCAGCAAATGGAATGAATAAATTGTCTGATCTTAATCAAATTGTTGTTTTAGTTTTAAGTAATAATCATTATGAACCACTTGCGTATAAAGCAAGAGGGACTTCACAAATAAAACAAGCAAACGAAACAATGAGTGAAGCTGTTGCAGCTCAACTTGCACATGAAGTTGGTCAGAGTTCTGCATATCAACCTGTGGTTTCTAGTAGTCGTCTGATGAGGAACCTTAAAAGGTGCAGCAATAGTGCAAGATCTGGGGGAGAAAGCAATATGTGTTTTTACAACGCAATAAGCAGTTATGTCCCCAGTAAGACTCCCATTCAAATAAAAGACGAAATTTGTTCTAATATTAGGCAGAGGATGGGGAGGAACCAACTTCGAAAGATTCGCACGCAGCGTTCCAGGCGAAAATCAAGGAAAAGGAAATCAAGGCGGAAATCAAGGCGGAAATCAAGGAGAAAATCAAGACGAAAATCGAGGAGAAAATCAAGAAGAAAATCGAGGAGGAGAAAATCGAGGAGGAAAGCAAGGAAAAACTAACGCCTCTTCGATTTTCGTGAACGTCTCCTCGATTTTCGCGAATGCCTCGAGCGTCTCCTAGATCGTCTTCTTGAGCGCCTGCGTCGTCTTGGTTTGGTGTATTTGTAGATTGGTGTGATCTGATTTCGGTCTATTCGTTTCAAAGTTTTAACACCTCTAAGAGCTCGTAAATATCGTGGTATTGATCGTCTCCCTGTAACAATTGCTAGGTGACCACCTTGTGCAAGATTATTCTCAGATTCCTTGATGCTCGATTCACGTAACCCTGGACAAAACAAAAATACAATCAATTTAAATTTTTTAAATCCAATTTGATCTTGTAAATCTTTGGGGTATTTGCCATCTATATCAACGGATGCATTTCGATTTGCTGCAGATGCGGTAGCTAAATTATCAATGGTCAAGATTTGGCTCGTTCGTGGTGACCTCATTCCTATGCGTTCGTATATGCCCTTTAATTCACGCTTTGTATCATTCTCTTCCAAATTAGACCTATTTGCACAGATGAAAAGAACAGTTTTTCCTCGCCCCAACCTCGGGTTTGAACCACGCATGGTTGGGGTTGGTGGTGTATCTTGTGAAGGACGTGTACGTGGGCGAAGACTTGCCACAATCATGCGATTTCCACGGTTAGCTAGAATGGATCTAGCTGCAATGTCTAGCGGAACATTGAATTGCTGGTATGCGTTTGAAAATTGCTTTGTTGGGTTTTTCGAAATAAATTCATTCATCAATACCATTGTAAGATTATGCCTCTCTCTTGGACTTCGGATTATGTCATTGAGTTGTTGATCTGAATAATTTTGGATCTTTTGAAGAATAAATGTTACAACGTCTCTATCGGGAGAAACATGGGGTCTATTATTTTCGTATTCCGACCTCGAGATTCCGTAATACCATTTATTACCCGTACCAAAGCGATTAAAAAAATCGTTTGGGTCGTCGTCGTATCTACCCATTTCATGTTCGAGAAAGTAGTCCTTCAGACCCCATAGCATTCCACGAAGATAGCAAATATATGGATTATTTTTGTTTTGGTCTGGCCGCATCGCCCGTTTGCATGACAATACAGTGTCGCCGTTCCGGAGTTTATGCTTCATTTGTGGTACAACCGTGTTATAGGTGTTGAATGCAGCACCCATGGGATTTGGGGTGGCTCTGTATCTCAACCTTGACATTTACCTTATCAAAAGAAAATGTTTAGGTAGTTATAGAATAAATGCAGGCAAATCAAGACCGCATCCTTCGAGCGTCCGAAGGTAAGTGCACGTACGAACCACCACGAAATGGTGAATGGGGTAATCCGTGGTTTTGTCAAAATGCGGGGTATGCAAATGCTTTCAAATTGATGGTGGGCAGGCACGGTCAGAGAGCACCGAATCGACCCGACTTTCGGAGAGCTGGGACACGCGGGGTGGGTGCTGCTGTTCCCGGGGGTGATGATGATGATGATGATGACGATGGCACTGGGGGTACTGGAGGCACTGGAACCGGAACTGGCACTGGCACTGGGGGTACTGGAG
>Ga0222718_10003646_pt1 | contig 13122 bp, 10 predicted proteins | sample C33_27DmetaG_FD_165045 | JGI IMG/M metagenome (GOLD analysis project Ga0222718, IMG submission 165045) | Estuarine water microbial communities from San Francisco Bay, California, United States - C33_27D | ecosystem: Environmental > Aquatic > Marine > Unclassified | place: USA: California... | reverse complement strand
AACCCTGTTCATGGATTCGGCCATGCTGGCTGCCATAAAGGCAGAGCAGCGATTAGAGGATTGTCGCCTGGTATTCTGAGAAATTACTTACTAGCATTGAAGATGTTGATGAAGAGACCAACGGCATCGCTGCAGGTATTCAGCGATCTGCTACGTCCCATGGTGTGCACGTATTTGACGGGGCAATTAGGGCGACCTGGCAGGATGGCGACAGTGATTTGGACGGCTCTAACTACACACTAACTGCCCAAAACATCACGCCCCCTATTCAGTGGGAAGAAGGTAGTAACTGCTCACTCCTCGGTCTGTGCTAAAGCGCTAGCCTGAGCGCCAGCGCTCTTCCTCCTTGAGCATCAATCCGGCAGGGCGTAAGCGAAAATATAGCCACCCTCAACCTCCTGTTCTCTCTCTCCTTCATTAACCTGTGTTTCTAGCTGCAAAATGCCACCCCCGTCTGGAACGGTGACAATTACATACTGCTTGCCGCTGTTTGGGCTGACGTAACTCATAGGAGTTGCAGTTGAGGCGGCGGGCAATTCATCGGTCCAGAGCTCCTCTCCGCTGAGGACATCAATAGCGCGCACTTTACTGTCAGTCACGCCAGCATTAAAGATGAGTCCGCCTCCGGTGACAATGGATCCTGCTGAGTAAAACATGCCCATTGGCAGCGGCAAGCGAGTGGGGATGCCCAGCGGCCCCATGTCAGTAGTGGTCCCCAGCGGGCGTCGCCACAGGACCTCCTTGCTGGCTAGATCCACCACCGCCATTTCCCCATAGGGTGGCCTCAGGCAGGGAGCGAACAGAGGTGAAAGGAAAAAGAACGAATAAACGGCATAGGGAGTGCCGGTCTGAGTCCCACCGATTCCGTAGTTATAGCGAGGCTGGGTTTCTGCGCGGGGTATCAACCTCACCACAGAAGGATTGTGGAGAGAATTAACCACCATCAGGTGATTGGCTTCATCTACCGCCACGCTGCCCCAGTTCATGCCGCCGGCAACGCCGGGGTAGTACAGGGATCCATGGCCAGTAGTGGGTGGCGTTAGCGGCCCCTCGTAACGCATGCGCTTGAACTGGATACGGCAAGACGCATGGTCAAAGGGCGTTATGCCCCACATATCTGCTTCTGTGAGCATGTCGTGATCGAAAGAGGGCATGCCCACCGAGAAAGGTTGGGTAGGCACTGTGTTCTCTTCCGGAATGTCAGTCTGGGGAGTAGGCAGTTCAGCCACTTCCGCGAGAGGCTCGCCGGTTTCTCTATCCAGCAGGAAGATCTGTGATCGCTTGGTCGGCACGATCACCGCCTTGCGCGTTTCACCATCCACGGGGATATCAACCAGAGTAGGCTGCGAGGGCACGTCGTAATCCCAGATATCGTGGTGCGTCGTTTGAAAGTGCCAGCGCACGCGTCCGGTAGCGGTATCCAGCGCGACGATCGAGCTGGCGTATTTCTCCATGGCTTCACTGCGGTGACCACCGAAGTAATCCGGCGTTGCATTGCCGGTGGGCACATAGACCAGCCCCAGTTCTTCATCGGTGCTGGTCAGGCTCCAGACATTGGGCGTGCCTCGAGTATAGCTTTCGCCAGGAGCAGGCAAGCCAATGCGATCTTCCCGGCCCATGTCCCAGGCCCAGATAAGTTCTCCGTTTACCGGGTTAAAGCCACGGACAACCCCGGAGGGCTCTTCGGTCTCCTGGTTATCCAGCACCCAGCCTCCCAAAACCAGCACATCGTTGGCAATGGTTGGGGGAGAGGTGACAAAGTAGAACCCCGGCTTTACGTCACCCATACCTTGCAACAGGCTGATCTCACCGTTATCGCCGAAATCGGCACAGGGCACGCCGGTATTCTTGTTTACTGCGACCAGTCTGGCATCAGTAGTTGCGGTGATGATGCGCTCCGGGCAGTCATTGGCCGGTTGCTCGGCAGGCGTTTCATAGTAGGTAACGCCGCGGCAGGTATCCCAGAATCCTATACGTGCAGACTGAATTTCCGGGTCATAGCGCCAGCGCTCTTCACCACTATCTGGATCCAGGGCCAGAATGATGTTGCGACCGGTACACAGATAGAGGCCATCGTCGACCTGAATTGGTGTGCCTTTGAATTCCCCCGGAACACGTGTGCGTAGTTGCCATGCAGGTTCCAGTTGTCCCACATTATCGGGGTTGATCTGACTGGAAGGGGCAAAGCGGGTGCCGCGTTTGGTGGCGCCATAGTCTTGCCAGTCGCCCGAGCTGTTAAAAACCTGGCCGGTGCCAGCTGCACTTGGGGGATTAACTTCATAGCCGGAGTTGGCCATAAACAGCGCGACGACTAAGACGGCAGCCGCACCCAGTACGCCGCGAGTCGCTGGCAGCTGAAACAAGGGGGTGGGTTCGCTTTGCAGCAGGCCTCGACGTACACGTGGAATTACAAACCAGAGGCCAAGCGCAGTAAACATGCCGACTCGAGGGGCGAGCTGCCAGGCGTCCAGGCCCGACTCATACAGCGCCCAGAGGTAAGTGAGTCCTAGAAAACCGCCATAGAGCAACGCTCCCCTGCGATCACCCCGAAACAGGAGCACTGCGGTTGCGATTAATACCAGGCCGGCGAGCAGGTAATAAAAAGAGCCGCCGACGCTAAGCAGTGTCCATCCCTGCAGGCTCAATCCTATTCCACACAGCGCAAGGATTACGGCAAGCACTCTTGGCTTTGGGTACGCTTTAATTGTGTCTGACAACGTGATTTCCCCCTTGATGATCTTTTCACGCAAGTAAGATCGCATCATCGCACAAATTGGGTGTGCGAACGAAGTCAGGCTTTGGGATTACTCAGGATATCAATGAGTTGGTGATTACATAACCAAGGGTCATTGCGCCAACCAGTAAGGCGCCGGTTAGCGTTGGTGGTGCGGGTACCGGGATGTGGGTAGCGCGACAGGCCATGCCTATCAGGAAGGCCAGAGCGATACCCAGAAGTTGGTTAAACATGGTCAATTCTCGTCTGAGTGGGCTACTGCATTTAAGCCTTTGGGGGTTTCTGTTGCTGGGCATACAGTCTGTCTGCAGACAGGTAGCCAAGGGTTATGGCGAGCACAATTATCGCGCCAAGCATCGCCGTCGGTGCTGGCAGTGGGATGTTTACAAGGCGACAAGCAACGCCAATGGCGAAAGCCAACAGGTAGCCGGCTATCAAACGGATGGTCATGGCAGACAGAGTAAATTAACGCAGCCGCAGGTCAAGTGTTCCCTGGTGCCCGGGCAGACATGGCAGTCAGCGCTGGGAGCGGGTGATCAGAGAGGGTAAACAGAGAGGGGGATCGGAAATCCAGTGGCGCGGGCCAAAACGGTCAGTGCCTTCAGGATTTGAGCCCAGGCATGGACCTGGGCGGACGGAATCTTTATGCTCACGACTTCAACAATAAGGAGAAACACATGTGCCGAATGTTCTCTAGGCTGGCTCCCCTGGCGGCCTTGCTGGCTCTAGCTAATCCGGGTTCGATCCAGGCCCAAACTCCGCAGGAACTGCTTGAGCAGTATTCTCCAGTGAGCTATGCAGAAATAGAAAACCCGGATCCCAAGGAGTGGTTGATGTGGCGGCGCACTCAGAACCACTGGGGCTACAGCCCGCTGGATCAGATCAATAAGGACAACGTGGGCGATCTGCGCCTGGCCTGGGCCTGGACCATGGAGCCGGGCATGCAGGAAACCACACCGCTGGTTCGAGACGGCATCATGTTTTTACCCCAGGCCTGCGATTTCATTGAGGCCGTGGATGCCCGGGACGGCACGCCTATCTGGGAATATCGGCGAGAGCGAGTTGACCATGCCGCTTCCCTGTCCTGCGCAAATCGCAATGCTACGCTGTACGGGGACCAACTCTATATTGCCACGGGCGATGCTTACCTGGTTGCGCTCAACGCGCTGACCGGCGAGGTAACTTGGGAGCGCCAGATTGGTGATTGGACAATAGGTCAGCACTATTCCGGTGGCCCACAGATTCTGGACGGCAAGGTCGTGGTCGGAATGTCTGGCTGCTATTACATCAACACGGGCTGTTGGATAACGGCCCATGATCCTGAGACCGGCGAGGAGATCTGGCGTACCAACACTGTACCGAAGATTGGTGAACCCGGCGGCGAGACCTGGGGTGATGTGCCCAACGAGGAGCGACGCGGCGGCTCTGCCTGGATGCCTTCCAGCTATGATCCAGAGCTTGACATGATTTTCGTTGGCGTCGCGGTGCCCATTCCCTGGGGTGAAATCCAGCGTGATACCCGCGGCGGTGATGTGCTTTACACCAACTCCACCATAGCGCTTGATGCGGATACCGGTGAAATTGAGTGGTACTTTCAATACATTCCTGGCGGCAACTGGGATTTGGACCATCCCTTCGAACGCATTATCGTCGAGTCTGAAGTAATACCTGATGCCGACTCGGTTTCCTGGATCAATCCCAATATCACGTCATCAGAGAGTCGCAAGCTGATCACTGGGGTGCCAGGTAAGACCGGCATAGTCTGGACGCTGGATGCCGCGACCGGGGAGTTCCTTTGGGCCAAGGAAACCAGCTACCAGAACGTCATCGTTGGCGTCGACATCGAAAACCAGAAAGGTATCACTAATGAGGATTTGGAGATCACCGAGATTCGCCAGCGGCGATTTGTCTGCCCATCTACCACCGGCGGCATCAATTGGAACTCGGTAGGTTATAGTCCCGACACCAACGCCTTGTATGTGCCAAGTAATAATGTGTGCATGGATTACTATCTGAATCCTGTAAACCCGGTGCTGGGCGGTTATCACAGCTCGGCAACACAAAGGAAATTGCCGCCTGAAGATTTTGATAACCAGGTTGGCATGTTTTCCGCGATCAATGTGGCAACTGGCGAAGAGCTCTGGACCTATCGACAGCGCGCTGGCGTTGCCGGTTCGGTCTTGACAACAGGCGGTGGGCTGGCGTTTGTCTCGGACGACGCGCGCCGTTTTCGTGCCTTTGATGCAGAAACTGGCGATGTCCTTTGGGAGCAGATACTGAATTCCTCGGCAGGTGGTTTTCCCATGACCTATGAGCTGGATGGGGTCCAGTATCTGGCGATTGCAGCGGGTGGTGGTGTGAATTACCGGGTTATGACACCGGAGATTCGACAGCGACGCGGAGGAAATATTCTTTATGTGTTCAGGCTGCCCTAAGCCTGAGCACACCATGATCATTTATGGCGCCGCTACTTATTTCGCAACTATTTATTACTCCACTTGGGCTGACGCTTTTCGCGAAATGCCAGACGAGCCTCTTTGCTGTCTTCGCTGCTAAATGCCTCTGACAGCGCTTTAAGAGCGACATCTGGCACCTTAGTGAAATCCATGTCCTCCATGTCGAACATTAGTTGGCGCGTGCGCTGTATTGCCAGCGGTGACATGGATGCAATTTTTTCTGCGAGTTTGAGGGTTTCTCCCTCTAAAGAGTCGTGCGGCACAACTTTTGTAATCAGGCCCATGGCTGCAGCTTCGACTGCAGTGATGGGTTCGCCGGTGTAAATAAGCTCGGCGGCTTTCATGCGCCCAATCAGTCTTTGCAAAAACCACACGTGCATGCCGGGAGGCCCGGCCAGGTTGGGGACGGCTGGATAGCCGAAGTCGGCATCGTCAGCGGCGATAATCATGTCACCGCCGAATGCCAGGGTACAGGCCCCTTCGCGAGCGTAGCCCTGCACCATAGTGATGAGTGGCTTGCTCAGCTTGCGGCAGATTGCGATGGTCTCAACGTAGAAAAGCCTCAGGAACTGCTCCATTTCGGCCTGGTCAAAACTTTCGACGAACTTGATATCGAGGCCGCCAGAGAGACCCTTGCCGCTTCCCGATAACACGATAGCTCGACAGGACGAATCGGCGTCGGCCCGTCGCAGTGCGTCGTGGTATTCGCGGGTCAGGATTTCATCAATCAGGTTAAGCGGGGGGCGATCCAGAATAATGCGGCAGACTCCGTTGGCGCTCTCGTAGCGGAGGGTGCTGTAGTCATCCATAGCCATAGCCATAGCCCGCTTAGCGCCGACTGCCATTAACAGTCAGGTTGCCAGATTGCGTGTAGAGGGTGCCAGCGAAGCGATTGCCGTTAACGGTGCCGTTGAAGTTCATGCGCTGAGTCTCACCTGCAGGGTCCAGAGGGCTTGGTGCATCCGCTGACCAGGACATGCGGCTGCCAGCCAGTTCAAGTTCATCTATGGTCATTACCAGCATGCCTTCCATGCGCAGGCCAGCGTCTTCATCGATATGCCATGTCGCATTGATCTCCCGGTCCGGCAACTCGTATACAACATCCCAACTGCCTTCGGCAACATAGGGGATGTCGCAGGCCGCCAGTAGGAAACTTAATAGAATCGCCAGCAAGGTACGGGGCCATCGGGTTCTTCGCAGGATGTTGAAGTAAGACACTATCTGGTAATTGTCCTTGGTTAGAAGTTAGTGATAACTCGCTTGGAGAGCATGGCAAATGCGTCAGTTGATTTCTGGCGCAGTTGTATTGTTCGCGCAGACTGCCCTTGACAGTCTATAGCAGTCTTATCCTCATCAATAGAAACTTTTCGATTAAAGACTCCACGCTAGGTTGCTTAGCTTACCGCTTTTTCGGCTCCGCGTTTGCCAATGTGATTGTGGCTTACCGGCAGTATCGAGGATGCAAGAGAGGTCTCTATGATTTCCCGGATTTCCTCAGCCAGTTGCTTGTAGAAATTTCTCACCGGCGAAGTGTTACGCCAAACCAGTGCATGGTTGCGCACCACGTTGATACCTTCCACATCTGCAACGCGCAGCTCCTTTTCATCACGGATCTCGGATTTAGCATAGAGGGCTGGCAGAAAGGCAATGCCCATACCCATCACCACCATCTGCCTCAGGGTATCCAGACTGGTGCCTTCATAGTCGCGCAGCACAACTGCACCCACCCTTTCGCACAGCTCGGTAATCTGGCGGTGGAACAGGTGATGCTCACTTATCGTCAATACCGGCTCTCCCAGTAAGTCCATACGGTTGATGCGCTTCTTGTTGGCGAGACGGTGATCTTTGGCCAACGCAAGCTTCAGAGGTTCCCGAAAAAGGGGGGCGACCATCAACTCCTTGGACATGATGGGCAGGGTGGTAAGGATCAAATCATGCTGACCATTGATGAGCCCGGTCTCCAGATCACTGGGGGCGTCTTCCCGCACGTAAAGCTTCAGGTCACTATAGTGATCGTGAATAGGGTTTAGGATATAGGGGAGCAAATAGGGGCCGAGGGTGGGAGTAACGCCGAGTCTATAGGTGCCGATGCCGCCACCCGAAAGCTGGGCAGCCTGACTCGTAAAGCCCTGGGCCTCTTCCAGAATGCGACGTGCACTCAATAGCAGTTCGCGACCCTGAGGGGTGGTGGTAATCCCCTTTCTGGTTCTTTCAAATAATTGAATTTTAAGTGATTTCTCCATGACACCTACCTGATTGCTGAGGGTAGGCTGGGTGATATTCAGACGAAAGGCAGCTTGGCGGAAACTGCCGTATTCGGCGACCGCGGCAAAGTATTGCAGCTGTTTAAGGGAGAAATTTTGCAGAGTATCCATGGTAGTACCAGGGTTTTGAGGGTGTCAGCTATATAGATAGAATCTATAGCGAAATCCCATAATTGGCAATATTCTTATCGTTTTATTGCTTCTAGACTTCCCATCTCGTTCTGAATCAAACGTATTTGTAGAGGCTCTTAAATGGAAAAGCTAATTTCCGGTATCGCACAGTTCCGAAATTCTTCATTCGAGGAGCGTAAAAAACTGTTTGCGGAGCTGGCTAATGGCCAGAGTCCTGAAGTCCTGTTTATAACCTGTTCTGACTCGAGAATAGATCCCAACCTGTTGACTCAAACCGAACCAGGTGATCTGTTCATCATCCGCAACGCAGGTAATATTGTGCCGCCTCACGTCCGCACTGCGGGCGGTGTCACAGCGTCAATCGAATTCGCGGTAGCGGCTCTGGGCGTGAAGCACATCGTGGTATGCGGACACAGTGACTGTGGTGCCATGAAGGGCGCACTTAACTCTTCCGCGTTGACTGGCCTTCCTCATGTGCAGAACTGGCTGGAGCATTCACGCGGTGCTGTTGAAGCAGTTCGCGCCAAGCACGGGGACAACCCTGACTCGCTGAAACAGGTGACCGAAGAAAACGTGGTGCAGCAAATGCAGCACCTGCGCACACACCCGGCGGTGCTGGCGAAACTGGCAACGGGTGACGTCGATCTTCATGGCTGGGTTTATAACATTGAACACGGCAGTATCGTGGCCTACGACACCGAGAGCGATAGTTTTGTCGCCGCTGAAAAACACTACGAAGAATTAATCAAAGCGTCTACAGATTCTTTAGAGACAGCTCAAAACTAATCAAGCAGGGATAATTTCATGATCAGTTTTAAGACTGAAAATCTTAAGGGCGACCTATTTGGCGGCGTAACTGCTGGCGTGGTTGCCTTGCCGTTGGCTCTTGCCTTTGGTGAGGCCTCAGGAGCGGGCCCAATCGCTGGCCTCTACGGTGCGATTTTTGTTGGCTTCTTTGCTTCCTTGTTTGGTGGTACCGGCTCACAGGTCTCAGGCCCAACTGGCCCCATGGTGGTAGTTTTCGCCGGGGTGTACGCTGCCCTGGACGGCAATCCTTCATTGGTATTCACCACAGTAGTATTGGCCGGTGTGCTTCAAGTCGCCTTTGGGGTATTCAAACTCGGCCAGTACATCAGGTTGGTTCCTTATCCCGTAATTTCTGGTTTCATGAGCGGAATTGGTTGCATTATTATCGCGCTGCAGACCAGTCGCCTGTTTGGTCATGAGCCTGAGGGCAGCGGCACAATTCCGGCTCTCGTCGAAATACCTGGTGCGGTCATGGATCCCAATCTGGCAGCATTGTTTCTTGGTGTGTTGACCCTGCTAGTGGTATTCAGGTGGCCTGCGAAATTCGCCAAGTTTGTCCCGGCACCTCTGGCGGCGCTAATTATCGGCACAGTGGCCAGTCTGTTCATTACCGGTGCACCGATTCTTGGCGATATTCCTACCGGTCTGCCTAGTTTTATCATGCCGAGCTTTAGTCAGGACTCCTTACTGGTGGTAATCGAGGCAGCAATGATTCTGGCACTGCTAGGGTCAATTGATAGCCTGCTGACTTCACTGGTGGCTGATAATATGACCCGTACTCGCCACAACTCTAACAAAGAGTTGATAGGTCAGGGTGTGGGTAACATGATTGCTGGGTTGTTTGGCGGCATCGCCAGCGCTGGCGCTACCATGCGTACAGTGATCAATATTAGAACCGGTGGATCTACCAAGATCTCAGGCATGGTACACAGTATGTTGCTGTTGGCTATTGTGATTGCTCTGGCGCCTTTGGCTGCAGCTATTCCACATACTGTGCTGGCGGGAATTCTGATCAAGACAGGTTATGACATTGTTGATCGTGCATATATCCTGAAAGCTCACCGTGGTCCTCGCTGGGATCTTGCCCTGATGCTGATGGTGCTTGGCCTGACAGTCTTCGTTGACCTGATTACAGCAGTCGTAGCAGGTGTGGTGTTAGCCTCGCTGGCATTTGTGAAGCAGATTGCCGATGAGCAACTAAAGCAGCTGCGGGATATTACTAAAGAAGGCTTGTCTATCAATTTCTCAAAAGAGGAAGCTGAGTTGATGACCCATTCCCATCACCGTATCAATGTCTTCGACTTTGGCGGTCCGCTGAGCTTTGGCGCTGCCGCAGACGTTGGGCACCAGGTGCGGGAAAAGTCTAAAGGCGTTAGTGAAGTGATGATCTTTGACTTTGCCCAGGTGCCGTTTATCGATGTATCAGCTGCCCGAGCGGTGGAAACCATCGCCAATGACGGTAAGATATCGAATAAACTGGTGTATATATCGGGTATGACCGCCGAAATTCGCACCATGCTCACAGATCTGATGGGCGACGTGATCCCGGAAGACCATTACTTTGACACGCGACGCGACGCAATCGCTTCAGCGGTAGAATTCGTGGAGTCCACCGAAGAAAATAAAGCCGGAAAGTTTTCACAGGGAACCAGTCCTGGCGTTATTTAACTCCCGTGACTTTCAGCACTGAATGAGCAGGCTTTAGGATTATTCAGCAACACAAAAAAGCAGAGTTCTTGAAAGAGACCTCTGCTTTTTTGTTAAGAATAAACAGGCAAATAAAAAGCGACTTTGTCTAACAAGGTTAATGCTACCTAAAGGGTTACCGAGGAGGCAGCACTTCAAGTGCTTCGTCAGAACTTAGCCGCTACCGAAAACCTGAGCAGCAAGATAGAGAAGAAAAAGTGGTGTGGACAAGGACGAGAAGAGCAGGGCCAGCGAACGGTAGTTAAATGGCCACACCTACATCTTGGTAACTGTCTTGCGTAATAGTCTCAGTGCCTCAAGATCTTCTTTGCTTGCAATTGACTGATACCCAGCATCACTGGCACTTTCAGATTCCAGTTTTGCGTGAATTTTCTCGTAGCGCTGGTTTATTGAGGCTATCAGTTCCTTTTTGGCCGCACTCATGCTTTTTCTAGTTGTATATAAGGGCAGAAAGAAAGCGATCGTTGTCAAGCCAAAATAGGCGACAAGTAAGGCCAGGTTGTAGGGGCTGGTGAGTTCGGTCCCGTAGTTTAAAAAGTTTGAAATGACACCTAACGCTGCAATAACGCCAAAGGCAATGAATACAGCGTATAGCTTACTGGACTGCTTTGCCAGACTGCTTTTGCCTCCGTAACCATCAACATTGAAGGGCTAAATATTAACCGGTAACCTGAAAAGCGACTTAAGTACGAAAAAAGCGATTAAAAGTCGCAGCGCGAGAAATGTCATAAAGTAGTAAAGGAGAAATACGTGCAACGGGATTAGCCATCCCGCGACATAACTGTCCGCAGAAAACCATGCCCTCTGCCCCAATAGTAAGGAGGAGCTGAGAATTGCGCCGATGATTCCCATCAGATAAGGCAGCACAACATTGGAGCGGCGTGTGAGTTTGGCTTGCACTAATTCTCGGAGGTGCTTCCATTGCGTATCGGTGGCTTTGAGAACTCCCGAGTCAACCAGCTCTCGCAGGGTGTGCGGAAATGTGCCAAAGTAAGCGCCAGAGAGAAACAGCAGCGTGGGAAATGCCAGTGTAAACTGATTCCACCAGCCGATGTCGTGAAAAAGATCCAGGCTCAGATCTGGGTTGATAAAGCTGCCTTCGATTATCGCAATCGATGGCGCCGAGCATCCCGCCAGTCCCGCCAACATAACAGCGCGCGTTGGATATCTGATGGCGAATCCAGCCAGAACGTAGCCTAACCAGCCTCCTTGGATCAGGCTAAACAGCCCATATTCGTTTCGCTCACGGGTGGGGCCGGATTTTGAGGTTGAGATGGGGGAATTGGAGGGGTTCACAATAGCTTGTTCGTTTTACTCAGCTAATAACTCTATGTATAGACTTCATAATATGTTTCGGTCGCTTGGATATTCACATAAGCGATTGTCTACGGGGCAAGTATGCACATTGTTCTTAGCGCTATACAGTACAAACTCGTTACGACTTTTTTGTTGCTGACGTTTGGGCATTTATAAAGGGTATCAGGACGAGCATACTGGTCTCGTGGCTGAGCAGGCCGTATCGGTGGCAAAATGCCTAATAGCAGGGAATAATTGTTGCCGAGTCCGAAATTGGTCAAGTTTTCATGGCTACCGTTGTGTCGAGAGTTCAAAGTATGGTTCGTCCCCGCAACGCCTTTTTTGCACTCACTTTTCTGGTGCTGGTGAGTGGCTGCCTTGCCTTGGGTGGCGAGGAGGAGTCACGCTTGAGCAATATCGATTCCATTAGTGAGCGCATCGAGTCTTTTAACGACTTTGACTTACATATAGTGGAAGGTGGGGATTCCGCGGGTCAGCCCGTGGTTTTCATTCACGGTACGCCCGGAAGCGCAGAATTCTTTGCCAGTTACCTGCTGCATCCGGACCTGCAGGACCTGCGTCTGCTGGCCTTAGACCGTCCCGGCTGGGGGACTTCACAAGCGAAGAATCAGTTTGATGGCACTCTGGCGGCCCAATCTGCCATGCTCGGAAAATTTCTCTGTAGTATTAAGTCATCAGCTCCTGCGCAGCAAGTTGTGATAGTTGCTCACTCCTATGGTGCGACTCTGACGCCACTGCTGGCAATGAATCATCCACAGTGCATCTCAGCAGCACTGCTGTTGGCAGGCGCTGCCGACCCAGATCTGGCGGCGCCGCGATGGTACAACTTGATGACCGAGGTGCCGCCTGTATCCTGGCTGGCTTCCTTGAGCGGGTTTGGGCTCAAAATATCAAACGACGAGATGATGCTGGTACAACCCGGATTGGAATTAATGCGGGATCGCTGGTCGACAGTAGACCTGCCGGTGACGGTAATTCAGGGCGAAAGGGATATGCTGGTGAATCCGGATCATGCCGATTTCCTGGAAGCCAGTCTTGCTCATATTCCGGCGGAGATAATCCGCTTTCCGGCAAAAGGGCATATGGTGGTTCACAGTGATAGGTCTTTCGTGATCGCCCAGTTGCGAAAACTATTGCAGCAGCTTAAATAGTGTAGCCAGGCAAGACCGCCATTACCCAAGCGTGAACTTACGTTTGATGTGAATTCCCGCCACCAGCAACAGTGTCAGACCGACAACAAGCAAGGCCAACAGACCAGCGAACCCTAGTCCACTGTCATCCTTTGCCAGGCCCGTTGCAGTATTCGGCGCTGGGTCGGCAGCACCAAACAGGAATTCAGCCAAACCGGGCAGCATGGTGTACTGGACTTCATCCCGGCTCGCAAACTCATTACCCACCGGCCCTGTGCCATAAACCACTCGAAAGGGTTGCTGAGGATCGACGCTCGCATCCATGACCATGGCAACAGCAAGGCTTGCTCTACCGCTTAGCTTGCCTGCACTTCCGGTACCTGCAAACAGTATTGAGCCATCGGTGCTAGGGTAAATCTCACCACCCTGTGCCAGCGCCAAGCGTCTTTGCTGCAAACGTGCAGTGCTGCCTCTCATGCCCAGCAGCAACAGGTTGCCTTCTACGCCACGTTCACTCAGAACACGCTCTACATTCGAATAGTCCCTCGCCCCGATCAGCATTTCGCCGAGCCGAC
>Ga0222718_10003645_pt1 | contig 13125 bp, 19 predicted proteins | sample C33_27DmetaG_FD_165045 | JGI IMG/M metagenome (GOLD analysis project Ga0222718, IMG submission 165045) | Estuarine water microbial communities from San Francisco Bay, California, United States - C33_27D | ecosystem: Environmental > Aquatic > Marine > Unclassified | place: USA: California... | reverse complement strand
CCACGTAGGTGGTCTTCATGGACTTGCACTTGCCGCACTTGAACATTCCGTCCTCATATTCTTCTGGCTTCTTCTCGATCACCTCCTTCTTGGGTTCCTGATACCAAAGGTCCCATATCTCCTTGGTGTCAAAGGTGTTTGGCTTGAGTTCACCTGACTTGATCCTGTCCAGAAACTTGGACTTGTCGTTGTTGCGAATCGCGTAGATCAATGATCTCATCCTGTTCGCGTAGAGGCGTTTGAACTCTGGATTCTTCCAGTTTGCCCGTGTGTCGTTCTCGCTGATGACCGTGGCGTTTTTGAAAGGCTTCGGCACCTCGACCATGTAGTCACTCAGATTTGATGAAATGTGTTCCGATAATTTGGCATGCTCGGCTTTAAGATCGTCGTTCGCATGTTTCTTGTCCAACACCGATGCCCTTTCGGCACGCACCCAACACTCTTTGGAGTTGATGTAAATGTCCCGTTGTATATGAACCAGTTTGGTCATTGTGTCCCTGCGAACTTGTGTGAGTTTCTCGCGTATCTCGTCCATCTTGTCAAAACGACGCATATTCAGAAGGTGCAAAAGTCTCTTGAGGATGCGCTTCCTCTTGGGGATGTCAGGAAGGTCGAGGTATTCTTCTTCCTGACCGATGAAGACCTTGGGCTTGAATGAAGGTCGACGAATAAAGTAGCGTTCAAGTTTTTGGTTGATCATGGACAAACCCTTCATCTCGTTCTCCATCTCTTCGATATCTTTCTTGACCAAAGTAAGAAGTCGCTTGAGTCGTGCCTGATCCAGTAGTCTTTTGCTGACCTTTTTGATGGGTGGCGTGAAGGTTTCACCAATCATCTTGTTCTTGATCTCCAAAAGGCGTTCCTGTTTTTCCACCAGTGGTGTCTTGCGCTTGACCACTCCACTTTCAGTAACGTCAAAAATGTAGTTCCTCTTGGCGAGATATTCCGTCCAAACCTTTGAGTTGAACTTTTGTAGCTCCTTCTGGTTTTCGTTCACGTCGCCGGGTTTCATTTGCTTGATGCACCAGTTCTTGGCGCCCTTGCTGAGGTGAGTGGCCAGCGCATCCGCCTTGCTCTCGCTCACCAACCCAGAGTCGATGAGCGCAGTCGTCGCGAGTGCGATGGATTTGGTCTCCATTGTGTCGGATGTCCAAGTGGGTATTGTTTTACACCCTGAATAATTATTTCAACTTCTTCACCTGAAGGGCTTGGGAGTTCCTATTGCGCCTGACCTCATTGGGGTCCTGACCGGGTTTGGTGGCGCCCCCTGCCTTTTTATAAGTCTTCTGATGGAGGCTCCAGAATTGCTGAGATCCAACTCGGAAGTTCTGATGGATCTTGGCCTTGTACCAGAACACACAATCCTCGATCCGATTGGACTTGCTGGTGTTGTCCAGAACCAGTACCTCGTAATTTTCGGTGCACGCAGTCATCACCTGGTTAAACATGTCGAAATTTGGGAATATTCCGAAGAATGCCTTATATAACTTTTCTCGGTTCTGGATTACATTTTCTCGAGCGATGAAGACATAGTCCACGTTTGCGCGAAGATCAGGGCTGAGGTCCATACAGTACTGCATCGTCAACATGAAAAAGATCTTCCAGTGGCGACCGTTCATGAAGCACTGGCGAATGCAAGAGTCTTTTAGGAATTTTCTATCATACATGCAGTCGTCCATCAATATGAAAGCTCCGATGTCCCTGGACGTCAGTTCCTTTTTCCCTGGTGGTGGTTTCATGTTTACCATCTTCCTCTGCCTATCGATGACCCTATCGATGATATCCTTGTCATATTCACCATAGATGAACAAGTCCGGAATGAATTGCTGATACCAGTGATTGCCTTCCTCGGTCGCCGACATCACCACACCTGCAGGGAGGTGCTTTTTATGATAGAGAATATCTGTCACCAAGGTTGACTTTCCTGTGCCACGCTTGCCAATAAACACACATACCTTATCGTCGCCCATTGAAGCGGGATTGAATTTTTTGAGTTGAATGTTCATATCTAATAGTCGTATGTATTTTTTGAAATCTTTTTTTGACACATCATAATAGTATGCGGCTTGCCGTCACAGGATACCAAGACACCTTTTTGACCGGAGATCCGCAACAAAGTTTCTATCAAAAGGTGTTTACGAAACGCGCTGGATACACGACCGAGAACCTTCGTCTGGCCTTTGATTCAGATATTAACTATGGAAGAACATCGATTTGTACAATCGACAATGATACCTGTGACATCATAACGGCTTTCATAGTGAATTTTACATTCCAAGAGTCTCAAACTGTTCCACAAGATGCAGGGCATGCCTTCATAGAGCGTGCGGAACTTCTGGTGGGAGGACAGACCATCATGAGTCTGACCGGTGAATACATGGCTGTGATGTCGGATCTTACGGATTCTCAAAGAACACGAGGCAATAACGACTCCATCCTGAAACGCAACGTGACACCCACAAGTTATGGAACAACGTCCGTCGCAAATCAATTCTTGGTCGAACTGCCATTCTTTGGAAGGGGTTATGCAAATTCTTTTCCTCTTCTGGCTCTTAATAGGCACACCATCGAAGTTAGGATAACATTTAGAACGCAAGCGGAGTTAGGAAGTTTACCAGTACCGGATGTCGTGCTTGATCTACAGGCCATCTATCTGAAAGAAGAACACCGCCAGTTCTTTCTTGGAAAACAGTTAGACTATGTCATACAACAAACACAACTTGCCCGAGTCACCGTGGGTGATCTCGAACAGATGCGATTCAAAACCGAAATCGAAAATCCCGTCAAGGAATTCATCTTAGTTGTGCAAAATGACTCTGGGACTGATGGTGTTTTTGATTATTCTTCACATAAAAGTACCACGTACACAAGCTACCTAAATGACCAGGTGACCCGATGGCGACTATTTCTGAATGGTCAAGTTTATTTCGACCTAGACCAAATGTCCATGAGAGCCATTCAACCCTACGAATACTACATTCAAACACCAAGTTACAAGGTGAATATATTCAACGTGGGCGAAGGAACCGTCAACACGAGTCGAATATCCAGTCAGATTTTTGAACTAACTCTAGTCAATAATAGTATATCGCGTAAAGCAAGACTCTACGCGGTAAACTATAACATTTTCCGCTGCCAAGGCGGACTCGGTGGAACATTATTCGCCTAATCAAGCTTGATCTCGCGGCGCTTCTTGTCAGACGTTCGCATCTTGAAGAACAGACGAAGCACGCCATCCACGTAACTCGCCTTGTACCCATCATCCGATACATCCACGTAACTGGGTAAATCGAATGATGCACTTCGATTCTCACCGTAGCCCACCGTCACCTCGTGGTCGTCCGAAGAAAGCATGATCTGAATGTTATCCTTACCCACCCCGGGGAGGTGCATCTCGATTTCGAACCCTTCATCTGTGGTGTGGGTACGCTTGTATAGATATCTGTCAGCCATTTTAGTATTAAACTGCTTCTCCATGTTGGGAAGCTCATTCAGAACCTTGGACGTCGTGTCCAGAAGGTCATAAAGATCGCCATGCCGAAGAAAAGGTAAAAAAGCCATTGTACTTTATCTTGGAATCTTTTCTTTAATTATCCTCCACTCCTCCCAGTCGGGGGATCTGGTGTCCGCCACACAGACCTCAGCGATCAACCGCATCGGCGTGGGATACACTGAATACACTTTGGCGTATGGAAAGAATGAGTACAAGTGACTCAGGTGAGGCGTGTGCTTGATGTCCAAATCCTCCACTTCACACTCCCAACCAAGTGAATGCAATGGATCGACCTCATACTGCTTTCCAATCTTTCCGTATTGTTTGAAATCCACGACATTGTATAATCTCCCGAGGTTGTCTGGATCAGGAACGGTCGCGTGATTGGTCGAGATGGTGATGTGTGGGATGTGCCTGAACTTGTAGACCTTGGTCAGAAGACGATGATTCAGTGGCACCAGCCAGACAGAATAACCATACATTACTATATATGCAGGATCTTTCTTTAAGCCAGAAGGTGGGTGTGGCCATTGCCATCGCTCCAACCGTATTGATGTTTGGACCCATTCCGATCATCTTGGCTTCAGGAGATTTCCTGATGCGTCAAATAGTTAAACATAAACTCCAAGATAACAGTGTGAAGTTCAAGCCCAAGTAGCCTCTTTCTGAGTGGATTGCCTGGGTGATTTCACATTGTTCTCCGGTAGCTCAGTTGGATAGAAGCGTGGGACTGTTAATCCCAAGGTCGTGGGTTCGAGCCCCACCCAGAGAATTTTTGTTGATCTGTAAAAAATTACTTGTCAACAAAGTACCTGCGGGCCAGATAGAAACCGACCGCGACGATGAGACCGCTGACAGCCAGACCGGCCATGCTGCGAGATCCATCCTTGGACATAAAGTTGGGAATGTAGACAGCCAACTTCGCCTGGACCTCTGGGTAGAAGACAAGAGCGACCAGAACAGCCACAATCACAGCCTCGTACTGCTCCTTGGTGAGACCAAGAGGATACTTCTTCTCCTCAACCACCGGAACAGGAGCCGGAGCGGGTGCCGGAGGAGGCGTGGCGGGAGGCGCCTGATGCTGAGCCATAAGCATCTCGTGGGGAGCCACGGACGCCTGAGGTGGGATCACAGTGTGCATGTCAGTCGACATGTGATTGTTCATGGGCTCCTCATACTCGAGATCCGAGATGGGAGTAGAAAATGCCATACTGCTCATCTGCATCGGTTTATCTTGCTGTTGAGCGTCATTATTTTTTCGCTCCAAAGCAGACCTTTGTGCCTCGTAACCAGTATCCCTCTCGGTCTGAGATCCAGGTTTTGGAACATTGAGACCCGTTCCTGCACCATTATCTGGAATACTGGGGCTGTAGGTCAGAGGTGTTCCACCCCCTCCCCCGGAATTCAAATCGTACATTTCCATTTCTATTAATGAAAAATAATCATTTGAGACGACACTGACGCATCTTTTCCAGTGCACGTTGCTTTTGCCAGGTCACCTGCGTCTCGGTGATGTTCATGGCGTTTGCCACCTGAGAAACGCTCATGTTGTGTATGTAAAGACAAGCGATTACAGCCCTCTGACCGTGGTTCAAACAAGACATGATATCGTCGACCTCTGTATATTCAGCTTCCGGTTCGGGGTTGTATACCTCGGCCACCGGCAGGTAGTCCAGGGCCTTCCTGGTCTTCTGAACATACCTTGACATGTATGACTTTATCCACGGATAAGCATATGTCGACAATTTAACTCCCTTGGATGGATCGTACTTGACAATCGCGCGGTGCAGTCCCAACGTCCCCTCCTGAACAAGATCCTTCCTAGAAATACCTGGTCGCTGGTATCTGTAGGAAAGTTTGTGAACCAACCCAAGATTCTGGTGCATAATCTCAGTCGTGGTCTTCATGTTTTTCTAGTTTCCGCCCTTTTTCTTTAAACGAAGATCGCTCGAGTGACCACACCCACGCTTACGGCAGTTGGTTGCCTTGGGTGGAAGGCGGGCATAGCACCTACGACACACCTGCTTGTCGCAGTTATCATGAGGTCATCCCACCGCGCAGACGAAGCACCAGATGGAGTGTCGAGTCCTTCTGGACGTTGTAATCCGAAAGCGTCCGCCCGTCCTCCAACTGCTTCCCCGCGAAGATCAACCGCTGCTGATCAGGTGGAATGCCTTCTCGATCTTGTATCTTTGCCTTCACATTCTCGATGGTATCCGAGGAATCAACTTCCAGCGTAATAGTCTTTCCAGTCAATGTCTTCACAAATAAATTCATATTCTTCTTCCTTATTACTATTCATTTAAATAAATAATCTAACTTACTAATAATGAAGAATTGTTTTATTTGTAAATTAGATCTCCCAGAGGAATATTATCACAAAAATAAGAGAAATTCAGATGGTTTGTGTTATTACTGCAAAGATTGTAGATCTACAATGAGAAAACAAAAGACTTACGAGAGAACAACCGAAAACACACGATGTAATATGTGCAAGGAATTGAAACCTGCTGATCAATTTCATTCAGACAAGTCTAGCACAAACGGATTACAAGGATATTGTAAGGAATGTACTAACATAAGAATGCAAAACTATTACGATAAAGGAGGGTTAAGAGTATTTATGGTGAAAATTTTTAGACATCTTAGAAAAAATGCAGAAAGACGAAATATACCTGTAGAAATCGATCTTCAATACTTACTCGATTTGTATGAAAATCAAAAAGGTTTATGTGCTTTGTCTGGTATAAAAATGGATTTCAAGTCTTATAAATCCCGTGATAAACAAAGAACTGCATCCAAACACAATATTTCACCTGACAGAATTGATCCGTCAAAAGGGTATGTGCCTGGTAACGTTCAACTTGTTTGTGCTGTAGTAAATGCTATGAAATGGGACTACAGTCAAGATGATTTCATTGAGATGTGTAAAATTATTACCTATCGTAATTCCAAATGATTGGCGTCGTCGCTTTAACTACCTTTTTGGTATTCTTCATAGAAGGGCTTGTCCATTACAACATTGGTAAGAACAAGTTGACCAAGTTGCAGTTTCCACAGGGTCGGGAAATCTTCCAGTGGATCTTCACGTTGACCTTCTTCAGTCTGCTGAACGGCGTCCTGGCATCCTACGCCGAGGAGGTCGTGTAACGTGAACTTCGCATGAGTTTCCATAGAATGATGATCAATATGGTGATTGTAATCATGTGAATGATTGCCGTGCAAGTTAAATAGTAGGTCAGATGTAATCTGAGTGGTTTCCACAGACGCGTGTGTATGTCTGGGTGACTGAAAATCATTTCTAGTGCTTGAGTAGTTAAATCCTGTTCCTCTTCCTTGCTCATGGACAAGTTTCTTAAAACCAAAAAAGATAATATCTTTGACAAATGCGAGCCAGGCAAACTATTTCTAGTCAAGGGCTGGTCTACGGCACAAATTTGTAAGACCATCGGTGCGTCGGCGGTCTACGTGGGGACCGACACCCTGCGTTCCCAGAATGTCACCCAAAACTTTTTCGGGTTCATCGGTTTCAGCAAGGCTGACATTGTCATGGATGACTGCTGCATGATAAAAAATGAGTTGCCAGGTTGGAGGTGGATCCAACAGAATCGCATCAAGATTCACTCCCGAATCTTCATACCTTGTGAAAACAATTTGGACACCCTTCAAATACAAGACAAAACATTGGAACCGGAAAATATCAAAGAGGTCGTGGAAACGCTCCACCAGCGAGACCTTTTCAAAACCACCAAAGAAATTATGGAAGACGTTCTAACCACCAAGGGCAAATTTATGGCGAATGACTATCTTGGAATGCACATGGACGAACCTGGAAATCGTATGGGCATCGTTCAGGAAAATTACGTCCACACCAAGGGGATCACCATGGATGAAGCATCCATGATTGCAGACCACCTCGTCGATGCGGACTACTGGGACACGATGATGTATTCAACTATGTACAACGAACAAATACACGAACAATTTGTCTTGTCTGCGGTGATAAATACATGTGCCATCATTCAAAATCGTATCCCAATTAACAAGATGTCACCCGCAAGAGTGTGGACCAAAGACTTCAATATGCGTCTCAAGAAATCATTGGAAAAACATTGGGTTCATTCGGATCCAGATACTATGCAAGTTCTACGTCATAAACCAGAATTGATTCCAGAATACTGCAAAAACTCGAGTGGCATCCACTTCATCAATCAGACATCCATGGGTCTCAAAATCAAAAATGATGTCTTGAAGTCCATCAAAGGTGTGTTAAAGGAGAGAGAGCAAGATTTTTTATAACAAGCAACATGAGGCGCCCCTATGCCAGAGACGACGAGTCCGACGATGGAAGCGATGTCGGGGTTGGTGGCGAGAACTACAACATAGACATCATAGGAAATGATATACACTTCACAGGTGAAATCTCTGACGAATCCATGCACGATCTCATCGTTCAGGTGAAGACGTTGGAAAGGAAACTCCTCGGTGTCAAGGAATACAAACCCAAGATTATGCTTTATGTCAGGAGCGATGGCGGTGACTTCTTTGCTGGACTGAGTTGTATGGATCACCTCAGGAGACTTAAAATCAAACTGGTGACCGTCGCCGATGGATTTTGTGCCAGCGCTGCCACCTTCGTTTTGATGGGTTCCAAGCATCGCAGGATCATGCCTCACGCCCACCTACTCATCCATCAACTTTCCACAGGCGCGATGGGAAAATATGAAGAACTCAAGGACGAAATCAAAAATTGCGACAAGCTCATGGAGACCCTCCGCAAGATCTATACCCAGTATACTCAAATCCCAGAAGACAAACTGAACAAGTTGCTCAAGAAGGATATCTACTTTACTGCCGAAGACTGTGAACGGTGGGGCATTGCCAAAAATAATATGTGATATTTACAAATATGAACATGAAGATGAACATGAAGATGCCCAAGCTGTCTCAGCAGGCCATGATCGTCGCCTTCGCCGCCGCCCTTCCGGTGCTGGCCTCAGCCTACAAGCTGCGTGTCCTCGATGCCGCTGTCCTGCTTCTGTCAGGTGCGCTTGCCGTCTATAACGTCAATTGCCTCACTTCCGGCAGCTGCAACACCTGGGCGACCGTTGTGTCCGTCTCGTTCTTCATCATGACCATCATGCAGCTCATGGCGCCGCGCGAGGGTCTTGAGGGAGAGGAGGAGCCCAAGGAGGAGGAGGTGCTTGTCACCGATAAGGAGGAGGTCGCCGAGGTTCCCGTCAAGGCCGAGGAGAAACCCACCGAGCCCGCCCCTACAGAGGCCAAGATGCCCGCAGAGGCCAAGCCCGAGAAGGCGATCGCAAAGGCCGCTCCCATCATCACCACCGATGAGGAGTTCGAGCTGCTCAAGGCTCAGCTGATGGCGTAAAGTTCACCGCAGCTTCATAGAGATCAATTCCATGGTCCGCAACGGCACAACAAGCCAGTGTTGACGCCTCAAGTTGCTCAAGGTCGGGCTTGTAGCCATAGGGACTGGTAACGAAACATCCCTTTACGTGTTTGAATCCCCAAGCACGCAAAGGAACCCGAGGGATGGGATCATTCACATCCACAAATCGGAAACTGTTGTCGATCACCGCATCGAAGAGACGACAGAAGTGACCTCCACCGACCCGTGGCGATCCGTAGGTCACACAGTAAGTCTCCACGTCACCCTCGACATTCTGCTCCACGTCCAGGGCACAAATGGACGCGAGCGCGCCGGCAAGTGAATGACCCGTGCATACCACCTTGGGGTTCGCCATGTACTTGATCGTGTCGATGATCAGCGTGCGACCACTCATGTACTGACCCAGGAAACCCGCATGAACCCTGCACTCGTCGGGCAGGAACGGCGTCTTGACCCGAAAGGTCATCAGGTCAGTACAAACATCATTCAATTGACCTGTCTCGGTCCCACGGAACACCACCCATGTGATGCCGTCTTCAGATTTGATGAAACAGTCCAGACCAGTCTCATCACTGCTGATGGGCTGAAAGTCATCCCGACACATTTCAGCCTTGTCGTAAGATTTCCTGCAAAGAGATGCACACTTTCTAATGATTTTCCTGGATTCCTCCTTCATCTTTATACTTGGTTGGCATTTTCTTCATCAGAATCTGTCGCCACCTCTGTTTGCTCACGAAGCCCCCGAAGAGTCTGTGCCACCCTCTGCTCCTCGAACGTCGGTGGGAATACCTCGGGTCCATCCGAAAAGGTTACACTGGAATTTCCTGGCGATGGCGGTGGCACGTCGTAGTTAATGTTCTTAGTGCTGAAGAACCGAGACGCAGCTCGCTTGATTCGCTCGGCGGAACTGACCTGGAACTTCTCGTGAGCCTCCTCGCTGAAGGGCGTGATCTCACGGATGTCAAGAATCTCGGGACGCGCGAAACTGTGTGCCTCCTTGGGGAACTTCTTTTCGAATATCTTCAAAATATCACCGGGAATAGGTGGTGACTGCTCGATAAGCCTGTCCATATCGAGCTTGGTCATATTGATATACTCGTGACCAGACATTGACCTCTCCTCGGGCGGCAAACTCAATTCAAGGCGCATGTGACGCGACATCTTACCGTAGGTGGCCGCACTGACCCTGTGTGCCTCCATAAGCTCATTCACCTTGAGGAACTGGGCGATAGTTGTTGCGATCGCTGCAATCAAGTTGAGTCCACCGATTACCAATGGTACAGTGGATTGTGTGTTGGCAGGGAAAGTTCCCTGGGCAAAATTTGCAGTCCCAGTCACCGTTGAAATGATGATGATTGGGATTGTAAAGCGCATACTCATCTTTTTGTATTTGTGATAGGACATGAAGTGAAGATACCGGTAGGTCGCAGCGACCTCTCCCCATATTTTGAGGATGCCTGCCTGCTGTGGGTGCCAATCCGCATCACTCACCATGCTTTTCTATCATAACTAACTACTTTCTTCTCATCTGCTCCTCACCCTTGTTTACAGGTCGCTCCACCTGACCGTATCGTGAATCAAGGCAATTCTTTGCGTAGGCTTCCCATCGTTCGGCCCATCTGTATTCACCCTGAGATCGCCAGTGGTTGGCATACCTCTCCGCTTCCTCCGCCTCGCGGATCTTCTGTGGCGTTGGTGGTGTGTATCTTGTCAGGGGTCTTCGCATTTGTCTTCTTTGTCTCCACTTCTTTAAGTGCGTGCTCAATGATATTGTTCTGAATGCACCAGCGAACAAAGTTCAACTGACCGATCGTGGTCTTAATGACTTCATCGTTCACATTGAAGTCAATGCGCTCCGTACGACAAAATGGATCGAACAATTTTTTGCTATATCCTTCCAGCGTTGATTTATACTCAATGTGAACAGTGAATACACGACCAGAAATTTCCTTCTGGTAACTCACATTATTCTTTTTCGCATAATTGGTCACGAACCACTCGATGGTCCGAAGAGAAATGCCGTTGATTCGGTGATTAATTATATCCAGTAATTTTGAACCGTTTTTGGGATCATCGTAAAACCGCTCAAGACTCTGGAGAAGAAGTTTAGATCGTCCTTCCATAACTAGTAGTTAGATGCGTTTATTCTTTAAGACCCGAACGAAGGCATGACTCGGTTAGGCAGGCTGGTGCGCCTCGTGTTAGAACTTGTCATCTGCTCGTAAGCCGTTGGTATCGCATGCTTTTCACAATATCCACGAAGGACTGCCGGGGTGGAACACTTCTTTTCACGCTGATCCAGGTGACAACACGTGTACATGCACTGAAACTTTGCCATCGTCTTGTACATGTCCTGCTTATAAAGACTTGGATTGTCCATGAGTAGCGCTTTTATGGCATTCTCAATACATTGATCTGCATAGATCTTCATCTTGCGATCAACATTTGTTTGCAGAGCTGAAAATTCACTGGTCAAGTCCATCTTGTTTTTGTTTGAGTTATTTTTTTAAATTGGCATAAGTTTCATGTGTCCACCTATGACAGCAGGATCGCAGTAGATATCAGTCCCAGTCTCACGGAGCTTGATACAGAAACCCACATCCTCGCTGGTGAAATCACGCATGTTGCCGAACTCCTTCCATACCGGCTGAAACCATGGATACTCCAGTTTTTCGAGTGCCTCCCTGCTTACCAAAAACATACCCATGCCCGTGTAATCAATTTTCAGTAGGTCAATCTTCTGCGTCTTGTGGATCTTCTCAACATCTTCCACAGTCAGAAACTGATATGACTTGTGCTCCTTGAAATACTCGTCGTCCATGTGCCTCACCACAGTGAAATGCTTCATGTCCTTCATACGGTAAAGACCGCAGATGGCATCCTTCTTGTGCGACGCGAGACGCTCGATCATCTTGAAATTGAAACGGATGTCCGAGTCAATCCACAGGACGTAATCATATTCAAACTCCCCGTTGTATGGCTTCTGTGACGGTCCACGACTCACGTCACCCCCGAGCAGCTTGTTGCGAACGTAATAGACATTCGGATCATAGTCCATGGACAATACAACCTCCCACTGTGCGATCCTAGCATCCTCAAGAAACTTGATGACGTCCATCATCACCTCGCGCGAAAACGTGTTACCGGGAATACAGAGTGCGATCTTCATTTAAAAATTTGTCGTGTATTATCTTTAATACTATGGAGCGGGCATGGGAACTCTTCTGGAAGTTGGATCAAAGGGACAAGTTCGTTCACATGGCGAGCCCCGCGGAGTGGGTCGAAAACAAAGACCACTGGACGAAGACCTGGCTCGAATACAAAAATAAGATACCCAAATTTATGCGACCATTTATGTTCATGAACCCTTTCTCGCTATACATGGAATATTGCTATAGGATGGTTTCCGAGTCAAACGAAACTCTTCGAATGCCACTTGTACCTCCGGAGTCTGAGGTACTCTTTGACGGCTGCACCAAAAGTGAGCAAACAGAATCGCGTCCGATACGTCGTGCCATCGAGAACTCGTCTCGGGAATCGTCCCTGGATGACGGTGACGCGCCAGAGCCAGACTTCGTTCCTTTCGGCCCTCATAGTCCAGATGGTTCATCGTGAAGTACGCATGAACCGAATTGGGGCTCACCAGTTGCGCCTTGCGTCGATACTTAAACAAAAGCAGCGACTGTATTTCAAGAAGACCTCCTGGTGGCTGCCGTTCTAGTAGGATGACATCCGCCTTTTCGAAGATTGGGTGATACTCCTGTATAAAGTGAGCCACCAGGTCTGCCATCTCGTTCGTGTGCGGTATGTCGCACTTGTGAAAGTCCACCCGCTTATGTGGCATTTCGGTTAGATCAACTCTGTGCCATTTTTCTAGTTCAGGGAAATGTCGTGGATGCTCGTCCCACCAAAATTCAACCATGCCAAGGTTCTTCAACCCAATATCGATGGATACAATGTTCATCCCTATTTGGTTCTTTAATTTCTTAATTGATAGTAGTGATGAACAAGAGCCTCAAGCAGATGTTCGAGGAGAAGTATGGCATCAGCCTTGGGGAACGACTGGGCACCGAAAGCAGTTACGGTGTCGTCTACGTGATGCCTCAGAAGTCAAGGATCGTCAAGATCTTCCGCGCCAAGACGGATGACCATGCCAACCGTGAAATTGCCATCAGCACCATCATGGGTGAAAACGGCGTCGGTCCAAAGTTATACAACGCCG
>Ga0222718_10003642_pt1 | contig 13131 bp, 13 predicted proteins | sample C33_27DmetaG_FD_165045 | JGI IMG/M metagenome (GOLD analysis project Ga0222718, IMG submission 165045) | Estuarine water microbial communities from San Francisco Bay, California, United States - C33_27D | ecosystem: Environmental > Aquatic > Marine > Unclassified | place: USA: California... | reverse complement strand
AAGTTAAGAGAACAAGTTCCAATTGATTCTCAAATCCCATTTAATGAAGGAGTTTTTACAAAAGTAATGTCAACTCTGTTTCATGAGTCTTGGCACACCCTAAAAAAGTATGATAACGATTCATATAAGAAGCTACTTAGTGTTGCTAGTCAGCCATCTGTTAAGGAGGCAATGCTCGCAACGATTAAAGAGCGTGGCTATAAAGATGCAAAAGGTTTTGATTCGTTTATGGTTGAGTCTCCAAGTCATCTTCTTGAATTTGCTCTTACACGACCAGAATTTTGGAGTGCAATCAAAAATGATAAGCCCGAGCTTTATGTTAAGTACAGCAAAACAATTGAAGAGCTGCTTAAATATGCGGCTAGACTCTTAAAACAAGAAGGCTACGACAATCTATTTACTGGAATAAAAAACCCTGAAGAAGTAGCTATTCAAGTGGGTTCTGTAATTAATGAGTTGCGGAAAAAATCTAGTGTACAAGAGCAAATAAATAAAGTTTATGGTGGTGAATCAGTATTTATTGAACCAGCAGCCAATCAACCAACGCAAATCTTTCAAAAAGCTGCTTACGAGAATCCAAACTTGAAGTCTCGTGCTGCGGAGCAAGATAAGTATATGGCAGACCCTGCTAAGTACCTAGAAGACACTATCAACAACTTACTGGGTGATGACTCTATTCTTCCGTTGCTTAGCCGAGAAAACCTTGTGGGGATGACTAAGGATGATGTAAACATCTACATTGCAAATACTCGCAAAAAGTTAGATGATATGGGATACAACTACTTGTCTAGATACGTAGAAACTATTACTCAAAATCTTTTGGGAATGGAGAAACGACGCACAAAGGTGGTTAAGATTCTTAAGTCGGCATCAGAGCAAGAAGATATTGTAGCTCGACTAGCTGACTTGAAGAAAGCTGGAGCACCACTGGAGCTGACTCAGCGCATTGGATTTATTCTTCTAGACGAGACACTGGGTAGGGGAGAAAAGATGGGGCGTGTAAATAAGTATATGCACGAAGAAAACCTAGCTATGATCTTAAGATTCGTGCATGACGGAGCTATTTCTGATAAACTAAATTTAATTCTTAAGGGTAAGAAAACTCCAGCACAAAAACTAGCTCAATTAAAAACAGTGCTAGACGGTAGTTTGCGTAAAGATGTTGATAGAGATACATCTATTCAAAGAAAGATTGATGCACAGACTATTAAAGATCAGTCTCCTATAATTGAGTTTCTAGTAAACAACGATCTGTTAGAAGTATTTCTTGGAGAAGATGCAAGTAGTTATATGTCATCTTACCGAAATGCTTCTTTAAAAAATCCAAAGATTGCTGAAATTTATGGGCGAAATCTAAAAGAAGCGTCTTTGCAGATGCACCTTGATTTAATGGAGGCAATCTCTACAGGAGAAATTCCAAAAAGGCTTGAAGGTGTTGAGTACTTTGAAAAGCTGGTGGACATCATCAAAACAGTTAATCGTGGTCAGATGGCTGAGATTAACCACTTGGGTGTAAACATTCGGGATAGCAAAAACTTTAGTGGGTACAGTATGCAGTATGACCGCAATGTTATAGCTGCTATGTCTGAAGCAGAGTTTGTATCCTACATGTTAAAGGTACTTGACGTAGATTCAACAACTCGCTTGCACGGCGGTGTCATGCAGGGGAAATCTGGTGGGAAAAAAGTAAAAGATATTAAAGCTACGCCAGAGCCTTTTGTTAAGTTTGAAATTAATGAATTTCTTGTACGTATGTACAATGAAATTAAATCTGGTAAATTTGAAGATCTAGGCGAGGGTGAAACATCGGCAGTTGGTTCAATGCGTAAGACAGCAAAGCTTGCTTACAAGGAGCAGTTTAAAACAGAAGCACTAATTAAATTAGGTAACTATGAGAACCTCGGGCGGTTGCTGTTAGGACAAATTCGTGGGCGAGCTGAAAGAATTGCTTTGGTTAAGAATCTCGGTCACGACCCGTACAATATGGTTATAAGTGCTGCTAGAGAAGCTGGGCTTACTAATCAAAAAGGATTTAATATTTTAGATGCTACAGCAAAACAGGTTACTGGTATGCTAGATAATCCTGTAGATGTTAAAATTGCAAACACAGCTCAAAATGTTCGAAAAGGTTCGAATGTGTTGTTTTTGGGTGGTTCTGGTATATCTACGTTAAGTGATATACCGATGATACTTGCAACACTCCAGTATGTTAACGGAGACGTAAACTTCAGAAACTTTATTGCATCATACAAGGAAGCTGTTGCTACACAGTTTGCTGGTAAAAACAAAGACATGGCTGCGTGGTATCGCTCTCAAGGAGCTGGTTTTGATTTAACTACACGTCAAATGGCTCAACGCACTGTTTCTGGTGAGTCTGTTACTGGTGGTTGGTTGGGCAAGGCTAATGATATTATGTTTGAACTTAATGGTTTAAACAGAGCAACAGCTGCACACCAGCAAATCTTTATTGACCTAATTACAAATAGCATGGGCGAACAGTTTCGTGCTAAAAAGCTTACTGAAACATTAAAAGCAAGAATGATGGAGTTTGGGTTTACTGAAAAAGAGCTAAAGGCTTTAAGTAAGTACGTTGTAAAAACAGCCGATGGAAAATATCGTCTGGGTTCATCCAATATTCCCAATGCAAAACTTCAGCAAAAAGTCAGTGGATTCCTAGTTTCTTATATGAAAGAAGCAGTTTTAGAACCAGATGCTGGAGCACAGGCTATTTCTAGACTTGGATTACAGGCTGGTGAAATTAACGGTGAAGTAGCCCGTTCTGCCCTACAGTACACTAGTTTTCCTCTTGGGATGTCTCGTGTGGTATATCGTAGGTTTATGCACGGTTATAAGGGTGAGCAAGCTCACAATGCATTTAAGATGGCTCACCTAGCAACTTACATTGGAACAGCCCTAGCTTTTGGATATATGGCAACTATACTTAAGGATCTGTCAAAAGGTAAAGAACCGATTGATCCACTGGAAATGACAGAATTTGAGCTTTCTCGGATTATTCGTCAGTCTGGTGTCCTTGGTATTGCCGAGATGGGGTTGAATGTTACCCAGTTTGGTCCCGAATCAGTACTGTCCCCAATAGGTGGAACCGTGGTTGATGTTGCAAAGGGTGACTTTAAGAAGGCAGCTAAGCCTCTTACTGGGGAACAATACCCTATAGTTGGTCCTGTAATGACCAAGGCAATTGCTTTTGTTATGGGAGAAACCACCCAAAATATACAAACAGACCTTTCTGCTCGTGCTGAGGCTGCTGCAAAAGAAAAGAGGTATCAAATCCTTGACAATGAATGACCTAAACTATAAATATACACTATAATTACTACTTAATAATATGCCCAATCTTACCGTATCTTCCGATCTCGACGCCCTTCTTGCAAAGCAAACGCTTGCAGAGGCTAAAACGTATCTAGGGGTTACGGCAAATGAGACAGCTATCACTGCTGAAACAACTCGTGCGACTGCTGCTGAGGGAGTAAATGCAACAGACATTGCTACGAATGCAACAGACATTGCTACGAATGCAACAGATATTGCTACGAATGCAGCAGACATTGCTACGAATGCAACAGATATTGCTACGAATGCAACAGACATTGCTACGAATGCAACAGATATTGCTACGAATGCAGCAGATATTGCTACGAATGCAGCAGATATTGCTACAAATGCAACAGATATTGCTACGAATGCAACAGCAATTTCTACGGAAACAACTCGTGCAACTGCTGCTGAAGGGCAATTAAGTACAGATATTGCTACGAACGATTGGGAGATTTCTCGTAATGCAACAAATATTGCTACGAACACAGCAGCAATTTCTACAAATGCAACAGACATTGCTACGGAAACAACTCGTGCAACTTCTGCTGAAGGGCAATTAAATACAGCTATTGCCGCTGAAATAAGTCGAGCGCAAACTGCTGAGCAAGGAAATGCAACAGACATTGCTACGAATGTAACAGACATTGCTACGAATGTAACAGACATTGCTACGAATGCGGGAAATATTGCATCAAACGCTATTCGCGGTATTAATAATCAAGCAGCAATTTCTACAGAAACAACTCGTGCGCTTGCTGCTGAAGCATTGCTCGCTCCCATTGATAATGCTACATTTACTGGGACAACTACAATTCCCTCGGCTGATATCACGACTGCGGATTTCAATGCAGGTGCAACTGGTGGAGAGCTTAGTTGGAACAATCAAGAAAGGACACTGGACCTTGTTACTGGAGCGGACACAACTATTCAGGTTGGTCAGGAGTTGGTGCTGTATGCTACAAACGCTTCTGGGGCAACAATACCTAATGGAAGTGTTGTAGCAATAAGCGGTTCTCAGGGAAACAAGCCAACTATTGTTTTAGCCCAAGCGGATACAGTTGAGAATGCTAGAAAAACAATTGGCGTTGTAACTCAGGTCATCCCAAATAATTCAAATGGATTTGTTACACTAAACGGAAAAGTTAGGAATCTAGTTCTGGACGGCGGCACATTCACTGAAGGCGAAGTAGTTTACTTGAGTAGCACTGTTGCTGGAGGTATTACAAACATTCAGCCCGACATAAGTGTTGAGCTTGGTCACGTTTTAGCAACTAGCACTGGGGGCAACACAAGCGGAGTGCTTGAGGTTCAAATTAATAATGAAACGTCTGTTTATGAGTTGAAGCAACAAGTTCCACACAACTCTGATTTAATAATCATCTGCAACGATGGTGACAACATCCAAGACAAGTATGACGAAGCGGTAGCATTGGCAACTGGTGGCTTGTATGGATATGCTGATTTGCTTGTCATGTCTGGAACTTATTCTGGGATTACTGGAACAGGTAATAACAATGTTTCAATCATTGGTGTTGGTAATCGTAATCACATTGAGATTGGGAGCATTACCCTTGATCAGAATTATGGGTTGATTGAGAATGTTAGTTCAGAGATATCAATCACCAGTAATTATGCTGATATTAAGGGCGTATACTCTGGATCATCTTTTTATATGCTTGAGAATTATGGAGATATAATTAATTGCTCAGCGTCTCAATTTTTAGGATCTTTTGAAAATTATGGTTTGGTTGAAGGATGCGAAAGCAGAGGCTTACTCAGAGGATTTGGCGGTTCTGCTAGTTCATTAAATGATGGAACAATTAAAAACTGCACAGCGTCAGGGCAAGATTCTTTTGGCAAACAAGGGGTAAATGGAGTAACTGAAAACTGCACTGGTGTCAACAGGTCATTTGCAGCAACTTCTTCTAATGCTTCCTTTGTTCGCGGCACATACAAAAACTGCAAAGGCGGCAACAATTCTTTTTTTGGAATTAATACTGATACAAGTGGAGTTAGGACAATCGAAGCGACTTACATTGATTGCACAGCAGGAAATAATTCATTCGGATTCGTTAATTTCGTAGGTGCAGAAACTCAATTTGCTGGATCTGCTTTGAACTGCACAAGCGGGGACAAAGGCTTTGCGGCAGCAGGAACAACTGGTGGAACTTCTAAAATTATAAACGGAGCAATAATTGAGAACTGCGTTGCAGGTAGTGCAAGCTTCGGAACTTTCAACGGATCATTCGGATCGTATAACGAGGGCGCAGTTCTTCGTTGCAGGACAACGGAGATAGGAGCGACTCCGTTCTCAGCAACTGGGACTGGTATCGTCCGACTCTGCTTAGATGGAAATTTCAATGAGGTAAACTTAGGATAATATGGAAAACAAAATATTACATTTAAAAGACTCAGTCTGGATGCTATCGCAGCCAAGTCCAATGCCCCAAGAGCTAAAGGATTTGATATACGATGAGAATGCTGACGAGCAAGAAAAAGCCGCAGCAATTAACGCTTGGAGAGCTAGTCAATATTCTACAGCAGATGCAGCAGACGCAGAAGCGGCACAAGCTATTTACGACGAAAAGAAAATGGGGGGTAACAACCTCATTTCTGCAACAGTCTTTCTTCCTAGTGGCAATGGTATTATTAATTGCCGCCAACCTGAAACTCTGGAACACTGCCAGATTCGTTTCTAATGAACACTCAATTGTTAGAACACTTTAAAATATGGGGAACACTGGGTGTTGCTCAGATGACAGCATCTATTTCAAGTGCAAATGAACTAGCTAGTATCTTTGCATTACTTTGCGGAGGATTAGCATCTCTAGCCATCGCTTGGTGGCACATCTTTAAGAAATAATTATGAATATACTAAACTGGATCATCACAAACGCTAGTGACCTTATTGGGGTCGCTACTACTATTGTAGCAGCTGCTTCCGCTGTTGCTGCACTTACTCCTACGCCAAAAGATGACACTTGGGTTGCTAAGATTTATAAGGTTGTTGATTGGCTCGCACTAAATGTTGGTAAAGCTAAAGATTAATGATAAAGCTAGTTGTTAGTTTACTGATTGCTTTCCCTAAGATTGCAAATGTATTATTTACAATTCAAAGTTCGTATGTTAAAGAAGTTAAGAATCGTAGGTATAATCGTAACAGCAAGCTTATTGATGAATGGTTGCGTGACAGTAAAGAAGAGTCGGATTCCAGAGTTTATACAGGAACTGAACAACCACGAATTTAATCAGTATCAGAAACAAACTATAGGAGAAATCCTTGATTACGTAAACACCCTAGAAAACCAGTAATTGTGCCAGAACCAATGATCAGTCCAGCGTCGCAATTTTTTATCCCAGCGATGAGGGGTGGACGAATAGCTATTGCTGCTGCACAAACAGTAACTAAGAAAGTTACAAAAGGTCTGGCAGCTAGAAAAGCAGCAAAAGTAGCTGCTAAAAAAGCAACAGAAGCTAAGGCAAGAGCGCAGCAAAGGGCTAGGGCAGAACGAGAAGAGAGACGAAAATTGCTTGAACAAAATAAAAAGAAAGCTAACACAAGTGATCTAGATAGAGTAAACAAAGACTTAAAAAACGCAGATAATGACCGAAACAAAGAAATTTTAAAAAAAGTAGCTCAGAAAAGTACCGTAGTGGGGTCTGCTGTAAATAATGAAAGAAGGAAAATGAAAGCTAATGCGAAATAGGCATTGTAAGCTAAGAAAAGAACTTGACTTGACTGAGGGCGAAAGAGCTGTCAGTGTTTTGAGGAAAGCAATTCGAAATTGCGAAAGGAAAGGAAATTGTAATTGTGGCGAGAAAAAAAGTAAAAGTATCAATGAGGAAGGAGCATAAGAACCCATCTGGGGGTCTTAGTGCTAAGGGTCGCTCGTATTACAACAACAAGACTGGAGCGAAGCTCAAGGCTCCTGTTACTGAATCCAATCCCAAAGGAAAACGGGCAGGGCGGAAGAAGTCATTCTGTGCTCGTATGTCTGGTGTAAAAGGTCCTATGAAGGATTCTAAGGGCAGACCTACACGTAAAGCACTAGCTTTGCGTAAATGGAAATGTTAATTTATGTCTACCTATACACTAAATAATTCAGCAGGAGATATTGATTCTGCACTACAAAAAGTAGTTTCTGCGGATACTACACCGATTGATAGTAGTCTTAACATGGTCACTAGCGGTGGTGTAAAGGTTTATGTGGATACGGAGATTCAAAATAATCCAGCGGTTGCAACCCTAACTACAGAAGTTGACGAATTAAGAGAAGATTTTTACAAAGAAACTTTTTCTGTATCAGGGACAGTTAGCTCTACTACAACTCTAGTTACATTCACAGCACCTGTAGATGGGTTATATGCTGGGTTATTGGTGGGAACTTATTACTACCCACCTGGTTCTTTTAATTCTATAAGGTTATATTGGGAAAATCAAGGTGAAGTTTTAGGTGGTGGCGTAACGAATGGGTGGGTTCAAGCAAATCCTGTAGACTCTGATGGTAGACCAGTTAACACACGTTTTGCTTTTACCAGAACACCCGTAGCTCTTCTTCAAGGTCAAACAATAAAATTAATAGCTTACAGATTTGGAAATACTATTACTGCTACTTACGATTTAACTTTTAAAATCTCTAGGCTAGTATAAAAGAATTATGGCAGAATATACTCTAACTAATACAGCAGCAGTCGTAGATGCATCTATTCAAAAGGTAGCTAATGCAAATACTACACCGATCGATGGAAGTCCTAGCATGGTTACTAGCGGTGGTGTAAAGGCTTATGTGGATGCACAAGATACTGCAATAGATTCTCGTGTTACTACTTTAGAGTCTGAAGTTGCAAATCTTTCTCCAGTTACTATTACTTATTGTTCTCTTAGTAGACCCTCAAATGCTGGTACTAATAATAATGTTGCATTTGCAGGTGTAACTAAAAGTTTTGGTTCAGATGACCCTATCCATCAACTTGTCCTTAGTTCTACATATGTATTGAACACACCTACAGCGGGAGCTTCTATAGTTTCTGTAAACGCTACTATTACTGATTCTGACTATGATAATTTTGATAATTATATTTTGAACTTATATGCTAATAATAGTGTAATTGCTCAAATTAGAACTCCCGATACGACTTCTACTCTTCAACTATGCTTCAGTGGCTATTTCTTTCAAAATAGTACTATTACAATGAGTGTAAGCCGAATATCTGGTGCGTCTAACTATTACAGTGTAATTGGAGGTATAACTTGCGTTAATTATCAATAAAGAATTGTAATAGTTAAACTTTTCTAGCACGCTGGTTCGTATAATCTTGTTATTAGTCCTTGTTTCTTATGGTACTCGAATCCAGTCATTGCTTGCTGGCTTCCGATAAATCCTTTTGATGCATGCCAAGCGTCTGTAGCTGTCAAAGCTGGTAGGTACTCTACCAAGAGACCGTGGTTCTCTACCCAACCGCCATTTTGGTCAGAGGTTACAAGGCTCTTTGCGCTACGAGCATTCTTGTGATGAATGTGTCCCATTTTTAGATGTCGCCATTTAGTCTTACCCCAGAGCGGAGCAAACTCAGTTGAGATGATACCTTGCCATTTGTTCATGGCTACTCCGTCACCGTGCGTCCACACTAGTAAATTGTCGCCCCACACCAACTTCTTACGAGCAGAGCGTTGCGTAACAATATTAACACGGTCACATTGTGAGTATGCGGCTTTTAGCACCTGCGTAAGCCAGACTTCGGAGTGCCAACTGTGATTGCCTTCCAGTATAACTACAGTAACTTTTTCAGCTACTTCGGAAGCCATAGATACAACATCGTAGCAAGCGGTCACAGCCTTTTCAACGACCATATGGTAGCGGCTGTCAACGTCTAGTACGTTGCCACTCATTTCAGTTTTATTGCTCCGAGTGTCTGAGTGTAGCATATCACCACCAAAGGTAACAACGATGTGCTCTGGATTATTCATACGACACAGTAGAGCGTCTGTAGTGTTGTGAATACGTTTCACAGCAATGTCCGAGTCGTAGTTTTGGCTGTTGGTTTCTCCTGCTTCGGCATACATACCAATGTGCGCATCGAAGCAGCAAATCTCAGCCAATATATCTTTACGCTGACGTGTTACTTTTGGTGCTGAAGAAATCTTTAGTGTTCCTTCGGCTCGTTTGCACAGTGCATCAACGAAGTCTGTCATAGCTTCTGCATTTGGCAGAAGTCGTTTCCATTCTCGTTGCACCTCACCATCTGGTCCGTACTGGACAGTGGTCTTAGCTACGGATAGATGATCTGGTGTGACGGCTCCACTGAGCCAAGGAGCAAATCCTTTGCGTTCAACTCGTTTTAGAGTTGCTCTAATATTTGATTCTGCAACACCCAAAGATCGTGCAACTTCAGCTTTATTTCCATACTCTAGAAAAGCGTCAAGTGCCTGTTGTTCTTTTTGTGTTAACATAATATAATTACATTAATGTGTCGCTGTCAGCTTTTAACACATCTTCAGTTAATGATTTAATTTGATCATTTAAAGTTGAGTTTTGTATAACTAGGGCTTCACAAGCTAAAGTCATTGTGTGCAACCCTCGTTCTAAAATAGTTTTTGAACTTTGATTAAACAAAGATCTGTTAGTTGCAGGTACTTTCATTCTTTCTCTGTTTGTGTATGTATTTATGTTACTCATTTAATTATTTAATTATTTCAATAAGATCGTCGAGCACCATGCTGGACAACTCTTTCTTTTCTTCTAGGCGTTTTAAAATAGCATCATCAACTGTGTTAGGTACAACAAGATCAATGTATGTACATTTCTTGTTTTGACCGATTCTGTGAATACGGTCTTGGCTTTGTAGTCTGGTTTCAAGGCTATAGTTGTTTGAGTAGTATACCATTGTCGATGCACGGTGTAATGTCAAACCTTTTGCAGCAGCGGAAGTAGCTAAAAAGAAGTCTGCTTCTCCTGCTTGAAACTGCCTAACAGATTCGTTTCGTGCAGTGTTGGATACATCTCCATGAAACTCAGCTATCTTTGATTCTGGAAACTGTTTCTGTAATGCTTTTTTGATTTCTTGAACGTTAAATTTATAGGCACAGAACACAACTAAAGGCTTTTGTGTCTCTGCTATTTGTAAGAGAGAAGCTATTCTGTTGTTTTCAATAGCGTGAGCTGTGCCGTCGTCATCTGTTACAAACCCTGTAAGGATTTGATGCAGCTTGACGATTTTGGTAAGAGCAATTGTAGATGTAACCAATTCTCCATTTTTTAAAAGTGCAATACAGTCGTTTTTCATACTGTCATATATGCGTTGCTGCGCTGGATGTAACTGAATAGCTTGTTTAACAAAGGTTTTTTCAGGTAAGTCAACACAGTCTTTTTTCTCGATTCTTAGTGTAAATGGTTCAAGTAACTTGGTCAATTGTTCTAGGTTCTGGTATCCAATAATTTTACGAAACGCTCGACTACCCATAGTCATTGTAGTTTCAATGGCAAATGCGTGTTTAAAAGCTGTGTAAGTATTAAAAGGTATTGCATTTTTACTTAGAAATCTGCACTGAGTAAACAAATCTAGTGGACTTTGTGTGATAGGTGTTCCGTTAAGAACCCATTTCCTGTCAACTTGATCAGCTAGTTTGAGCACTCGTTTTGTTTGCATTGCCTTGGGATTCTTAATGCACGTAGATTCGTCAATGATCATGTGTTTAAGACCAAAGCAATACTTTAAGAATGTGTTGACTGTGTCAAAACCTGCGGCTGTTCTAAGTGCCTCAATGTTTATTAGTAAGATGCGAGAAGCATCTCTAGTCATAAAGAACCTTGAAAGCTCTTGTTTGGCTTTTTTACTCTTGATTGGACCCTTCCAACAATACGTAACAACTGGATTTAAATCTGAGCTACCTAAGTGTTTAGGTATTTCATTGATGTCCCAGTTGTGGTGCAAACCATTAGGAGCAATAACAATAGCTTCGAACAGGTCGGCAGAGTTTCTTAGGATGTCTAAGACAATCTTTGTTTTGCCTGTACCCATTTCACAGAACAGAGCACCGTATTCTTTTTCTGCAAATCTATTTACTGCGTCTTCTTGGTGCGCTAATGGTTTTGTTTTGTAGATCATTGGGGTAGTTGGTAAAACCGATTGGTTACTGGTGTGTGAATGTATAGGTTTGTTTTTGCACGAGTAGCTGCAACATAGTAAACACGATGCTCGTTGTCCATATCCTTTAACATACCTTTGTAAGTTGTCTCAGTCATATCTGGTAGGATGATTACATTGTCAGCTTCACGACCTTTGGTTGCGTGAATTGTACTTAGCTCAACATCGCCACTACGTTCTAGCTTACCTTCTGATTCTGCTTTTAGTAGGATTTCTTTTGTGATATCTGGAAGTTTAAATATTAAGTTCCATTTAGCAGTAGTCTTTAATCCAAAGTTGTCAACAAGTTGATTTTTGTCAAAGAGTTCTCCGTCTGGCATTGAGTCCATCAACTTTTTACAACCTCTAGCAATTACACTGCCTGTCGGAAGGAAGTCGTGATATAGCTTTTTAATCTCAGAAGCTTTAAACTTATAACCCCGACGAAGCTGTTCCCACATAAGGATATGTTTGATTTGGCTTTGATTAAACAATGAGTTTACACCGCTAGATACAAACAACTGTTTCTTACGCATTAACTCGTGTTCAAAGATTGATAACATTGCTTTGTTTCGGCAGAGCAGGAACCAAGTTCCTTCGGTCATATCTATGTCATGCAAACTATGAATATGCTGAACAGATCCATCTTCTTTTCTACTGGTTACTTTGTACTTTTGTTTTTCAGTAATCTTTTTAGCAATTTTTTCTGCATACTTAAGGACTGGTTTTGGTAGTCGGTAGGATACATCAAGAACAATTCGTTTACCTTTGCGATTGATAAGCGAAGCTGGATCACCTCCAGCAAACTTAAAAATACTTTGTTTGTCGTCACCAGCAATGAACACTTCTTTAGCTTCTTTACATAAGAAATCAACTACATCCCATTGAAGTGGAGATAAGTCTTGAGCTTCATCTACAAATACATAATCAAACTTTGGAGATATATCTTGTTTAATAAATTGTTCAAGTTGATCGGTAAAATCATATTTGTTTTTAGTAATTTTAAATTCTTCATAGAATTTACTAAATGCTGTAAGTTGTTCCGCAGTTACACGAGCACCAATCTGTGCGTTAAGCACTTCTTCGGCAGATACTTTAAGGTTGCGTACTAGACTGTCGTAGTATAAGATTTTATCTCCAGCGTTGCTATTGTAAACTAAGCCATCTTTGTTTGAGTATGCAGAACCCCCAGAGATAGGGTAGCCTGTAAGCTCACCTAGTAGCTTATAGTCTTGTCCGCTGAGCATCTGTTTACGCTGGATGCGTCGATAACACAAAGCGTGTAGTGTGCTGAATCCTTCAAAGTCTGATAAGTGATACTTTAAGTTCTTAGCTAATGCTCGATCAATAGCTTCGTTTGCACCAGCTTTAGTAAAAGTAGTAAAACATATATTGCGAGGTTCTGTTTTTTCTAGGCAGTCTGTAAGTAAGTCCATTAGTGTTGTGGTCTTACCTGTGCCAGCACTGGCTACGAAGATTGTTTGATTTTTGTTAGTAGGCTGATTGTTCATTTAAATCTGGAAGAGGAACGGATGGATCAAGGTTTAAAGATTCTTCTTTAACTCGCCAACACCGCACATTCATCTTTACTGGTTCTTTTATTTTGTGTGTTACTGCATCAGCTTTAAGAACTTGTTTTAGAGCTGAGAGTATTCTGTTGTCTGGTAATTC
>Ga0222718_10003640_pt1 | contig 13137 bp, 19 predicted proteins | sample C33_27DmetaG_FD_165045 | JGI IMG/M metagenome (GOLD analysis project Ga0222718, IMG submission 165045) | Estuarine water microbial communities from San Francisco Bay, California, United States - C33_27D | ecosystem: Environmental > Aquatic > Marine > Unclassified | place: USA: California... | reverse complement strand
TCTATTGTATATCGTAATAAGATGTGGGATGGCAATATTCGATTATACAATAGACGTAATGGGTTGTTATATGCAGGTTTGCTTCATTATGTGAAGGACTTTTGTGATCAAAGGGAATATGATTTATCCATTGATAGTCAATTGGATCTAGAGGATAGTTTTTCTTTGAAAGATGCAGAGCAGTTTGCATCAACACTAAAACTCAAATATACACCAAGGGATTATCAAATTGAGGCATTTGCAAAAGCCGTAAGATCCAAAAGACGTCTAATCCTAAGTCCAACAGCATCTGGTAAATCTTTAATCATATATCTGTTGACACAATGGTACCAGAGTCCTACATTAATTATTGTACCAACAATATCACTTGTTCATCAGATGAAGGGAGACTTTGTTGACTATGGATGTGATGAAGATGACATTTATACGATACAGGGTGGTGTTGATAAACAAACGGATAAAGATATTGTTATTACAACATGGCAATCTATACACAAGCTACCTAATAAATGGTTTGAAAGATTTGATGTGGTTATTGGTGATGAGGCTCATTTATATAAAGCTAAGTCATTAACGGGTATTTTAGAGAAGATGGGATCCACTCCTTATCGTTTTGGATTTACAGGGACATTGGATGGTACCCATACACATAAGTTAGTATTAGAGGGCTTATTTGGCGCTGTACACTCGGTTATAACCACAAAAGAACTGATAGATAAGGAATACCTAGCTAGCTTTAATATCAAGGCTCTAATATTGAAGTACAGTGATGAAACAAGACAGCTGTTGAAAAAAGCTACATATAATGAGGAGATTGATTACCTAATGTCATGTGATAAGAGAAACAACTTCATTAAGCAGTTGTCATTATCCCTGAAAGGTAATACACTTATATTATATCATCAAGTAGAAAAGCATGGTAAGCCATTGCATGATATTATATCTAAAGGTGTTGAAAATAATAGAAAAGTATTTTTAGTGCATGGGGGTGTTGATGGACACGAACGAGAAGAAATTAGAGCAATCACAGAAAAAGAGAACAATGCTATCATTGTTGCTAGTTATGGTACTTTTAGTACTGGTGTCAACATTAGGCGCTTGCACAACGTCATCTTCGCCAGTCCAACCAAAAGCAGAATCAGAACGCTCCAGTCAATCGGACGAGGACTCCGTAAAGGAGGAGGAGACGAAGACGCAGGAATCAAAGCTAAGCAAACGGCTACGCTCTTTGATATTGCAGACGATCTTACGTGGAAAACCAGGGTCAACTATACCCTAAAGCATTTTCTTGAGAGAATGAAATACTATACTGGCGAAAAGTTTCCCTACAAAGTTCACAATATAGAAATAAAGGTATAATATGGAATATGTAATAGTTAAAACTATGACAGCAGAAGATATTATAGGTAAATTGAAGTTAGCTGATGATAAAGAATTAGTAATTATAGATCCATGTTATGTTAATATTAAAACAAGGATGGGTGGTGCTATACATTTTGGTATGATGAGAGTTACACTGCTTGGTGATAAGCATGAAATTAAATTACCTATAGAAAAGGTGTTGACATTTTATGCAGCATCTGATAGGGTAAGTAAGTATTATAATAAAGTAGTTAATGCTTATGATGAGTATTACGATGAACAATTTGCTCAACTTCTTGACGACCATTTGCAATATGAGGGGTACAAAGAAGATGAAGATGAAGAAGAAACAGAAATGATTAAAACGTACATGGAAAAGCTATTACAATCCAACACAAGTATCCATTAATGTCTAAAGCAAATCCAAGACACTATGTAAATAACAAAGAACTTTATGCTGTTATGCAACAGTATATTGCCGATGTAAAAGAAGCCGAGGATAGCGGAAGCACTCTTCCTCGTGTTCCTAACTCTGTTGGTAAGGCGCTTGTACAGATTGCTAATCGCCTTGCAACTAAACCTAATTTTTCTGGTTATACTTATAAAGAAGAAATGATTTCAGATGGTATTGAAAATGCTTTAATGTATATTAATAATTTTAATCCTGAAAAGTCTAATAATCCTTTTGCATACTTTACGCAAATTATTTACTTTGCATTTATTCGTCGTATTCAAAAAGAAAAGAAACAAACATACATAAAGTATAAGGCATTTGAAAAATCAGTAGTCTTTAACGAAAGTGTAGTATCTGATATACACATTGATAATCCACTAGATAACAGTGGAACATCAGACTTCAGAGGTGAGTTTATCAAGAGCTATGAAACCTCACTAAAAGAAAAAAGAGAAAAAACTAAACAAGCTAAAATTGATAGGGAGAATAGTGATGAATAAAACAGAACTTCCACCCCACATTACATACCTAATTCGTGAAATGAGTAACGATAAGACTCGTCCAGAGCTTCGTGCTAACTATATGTACCAGCTCAAAGATATCCGGGATGCTGTTAACCAAGAAATTGAAAAGTTTGAAAAAGTATACTACAAGTAAGGTAAATTTATATTATGAAAATAGCTTTGGTGACCGATACTCATTTTGGAGCTCGTGGTGATAATCTTGCATTTGCTTCGTACTTTAAACGATTCTATGATGAAGTATTCTTTCCCTATTTGAAAGAGCATAACATTCGCACCCTAGTGCATCTAGGTGATATTGTTGATCGACGTAAGTTTATAAACTTCCAGACAGCTAAGATTCTTCGGGAGACACTTATCGAGCCTATCATAGAGGCAGGTATTGATGCTCATTTAATTATTGGCAATCACGATACATACTATAAGAATACAAATGAAGTTAACTCAATGGCTGAGTTATACGAGCATGGGGTTTATCCTAATCTACATTTTTATTCCCGCCCAGAGGTTGTCAACTTTGATGGTGAACCAATTATTATGATGCCTTGGATATGTCAAGACACTAAGGATGAATCTTTTGAGATGATTAATAGTGGGCAATCTCAAGTGCTGTTTGGACATCTTGAGTTGCATGGTTTTGAAATGTACAAGAACAATCCAGTACACATTGGTATGGATCCAAAATTATTCTCTAATCTTGATGTTGTATGCTCTGGTCATTTCCATACACGTTCAACACGTGGCAACATTACATACCTTGGTTGTCCGTATGAGATGACTTGGTCAGACTATGATGATCCAAAAGGATTCCATATCTATGATACTGAAACTCGTTCGCTTGAGTTTATTGAGAATCCTAATCGTATGTTCCATAAAGTCAAGTATGATGATACAGTAATGAAGAATGAAGATATCCTTGCTATGGAATTCCCTGAGTTAGAGAAAGGTATCATTAAGGTAATTGTAAAGAACAAGACCAATCCATTCTTCTTTGATCTGTTTATTGATAAGATTGAAAAGATTGGCGTTGTGGATCTACAGGTTGTTGAGGACCACCTTAACTTGGATCTACAAGACGATGAAGATATTGTTGATGAAGCGGAAGACACATTGACTATTCTTACAAAATATATTGACCAGCTTGAAGATGTTGATAAGGTTGGTCTTGAACAACTTATCCGTAACTTATACAATGAGGCGATTGTAGCACAAGGATGATTTTATTTCAGAAGTTAAGATATAAAAATTTTCTATCTACAGGTGATGTGTTTACCGAGCTAGACTTGACTAAGTCAGAGTCTACACTTGTTGTTGGACAGAATGGTGCAGGCAAGTCTACCTTCCTTGATGCTTTGCACTTTGCCTTGTACAATAAACCGTTCCGGAACATTTCTAAACCACAACTTGTAAACTCTATGAATGGTAAAGGGTTGATGGTCGAGCTTGAGTTTAACATTGGTAACCAAGACATTCTTGTTCGTCGTGGTATCAAACCTAATAAGTTTCAAGTACTTATCGACGGTAAGGAACAAAACGAGATGGCCAATGTTCGTGACCAACAGTCATGGTTTGAGAAGAACATTGTGCAGATGGACATGACAGCATTCCGTCAAGTAGTTGTCCTTGGTTCTGCTAACTATACTCCTTTCATGCAGCTGCCTAGTATGCAGAGACGTTCTGTAATTGAAGAGCTTCTTGGTATCAATATCTTTACTACTATGAACCTTCTACTAAAAGATCACATTCAGACAAACAAAGACTCTATTGGTGATAACAATCATTCGATCGATAAAGTAGAGATTGAGATCAATGTGATGGATCAGTTTAAAGATCAAGAAAGTAAGAAACGTAAGCAGCAGATAGAACAGCTAGATAGTAAGAGAAAGGTTACACAAGATTCTATTCTTACTGTCCATGGCATGATTGAAGATCTTCAAACAAAAGTATATGAAAAGCAGGAGTCTATTGCTGATGAGGGAAAAGTTAAAGAGACCATTGACCAGATGCGTTCTATCTATGCTAAAGTCGAAGACAAGATTCATCGGCTTGAGAAAGAGATTGAGTTCTTTGAATCGAATGACCAATGTCCAACATGCGAACAATCCTTTGAACCTGAGTTCAAGGAGAAACATGTCTGTAAACGTAGAGATTCAAAAGAACAAACTGAATCTGGTCTCATTGACATGGATACCGAACTCAGCAAAAGGACAGACCGTCTTAACGATATTGCTACTATCGTCTCTGAGATTAATAACCTCAATCAGCAGATCAGTCAGAAGAATGGAGAGCTCACCGGACTCCAGAGGACCTTGGAAGAAGTCGTGGATACAATTGCAAACCTTTCGAGCGATACCAGTGAAGAGGATGACAATAAAAAGAAAGAACGTGCTCTCAAGAAGCAGCTCAAAGAACTTACTAAGATCAAAGAAGAGCTGTCTAATGAAAGAGAAGTATTGAAGGTAGCATCAGTCCTGTTGAAGGACGGTGGTATCAAAGCTAAGATCATTAAACAGTATATACCAATTATGAACAAGTTGATCAACAAGTATCTAGCATCAATGGACTTCTTTGTAAACTTCGAACTAGATGAGGAATTCAATGAAACAATCAAATCAAGATTCCGTGACGCCTTCTCGTATGACTCTTTTTCAGAAGGTGAAAAAATGCGTATCGACCTTGCCCTACTATTTACATGGCGAGCTATTGCTAAACTACGTAATAGCGCTAGTACTAACTTGCTTATTATGGACGAGGTTTTTGACAGCAGCTTAGACAACACTGGAACAGATGAATTGCTAAGAATTATCAACGACCTTACTAAGGACACCAATACGTTCATCATTTCGCATAAAGGTGATCAGTTGTTTGATAAGTTTGCAAATGTAATTAAGTTTGAGAAATCTAAAAACTTTAGTAGGATAGCAGCATGACAAATGTAATTTATAAAGAACCAGAAAATATGGACCACAATCCAGAATCACGTAGTTGGTACTATGATGATTTTGGTAATAGAATAGATAAGAAAACAGGCGCCTTTGTTGTTTTTGTTTGTAACAATGACAAAAAGGTAAAGCAAATACTTTTAAGTGAGACAGATTATGATACTAAACCTTGTGACACCGAATGATCCAATTTTAAAGACGGTAATGGAGCCATTTGATCCAAACTCCATTGATCTTGAGAAAATAGTTGCAGATATGTTTGAAACAATGTATCACTATAAGGGTGTTGGGTTATCTGCTAATCAAGTTGGATTATCTTATCGTTTATTTGTTATGGGAACACCAGAGATGGAATTAGTTTTTATTAATCCAACAATTACTTCATATGATGGTAATAAGATTTATGCTGAGGAAGGTTGTCTCTCATATCCACATACATGGGTAAAAGTCAAACGTCCTGAAGTAGTTCGTGTTAGATCAACAAACATGCAAGGGGAAACAGCAGCTCAATTATATAAAGGTATGACAGCAAGGATTATTCAACATGAGTATGACCATTTACAAGGTGAAACGCACCTATCGAAAGCTACGCGCTATCATCGGGACCAAGCTCTTCGGAAAGCAAATAGCCTTAGAAAGAGAAGCAATTTGGCTCTCAATCAAGTTGGCTAATCTAAGAACAAAGGTAAATGTTCTTAGAATTAGAACACAATACCCTAGACCTGCTGATGATATTGAGGTGATGAAAAAAAGACTTGACTTTTTAGGACCAAAGTTGGATAAATGGGAAATAAGATATGCTGAGCTTCAAGAACAATTGAAGAAGTATCCTAATCGTAAAATTACTTTTGCTGATATAGCAGATTTTATGGACAAGTATAAATGAATAAGGAAGAGGTCTTTAGAACTGATTGGCACTTTGGCAAAAACCCTATTGCTGATAATTGGGAAAAGATTTCTGATGAATGGCTTACAAATAAAGATCACTACCAAGAAAAGGTTTATGGAAGTGTTTATCACATTTCTGAACATGGACCAAATTATCAAAGAGGCGAATGGGGCAATCTTGGTTTAGCATTTAATAGTAAGATTCTATATTACGGAGCAGAAGAATTATTTCCTACTTTGTATGAATGTTTAGAACATATACCACTATTAAGTAACTGCTGTTTCAGTATAATTGGTCCTAAGAGTTATCTTGTTCCACATTTTGGTGACAGTCTTCCTATTCAAAGATGTCATACAGTTATCGAGGTTCCTGATAATGCTACTAGTAAACTGTTTATACAAACAGACGTAGAAGAGATACATGAGATCGAATATAATCTAGGCACTAGTTTCTATTTTGATAATACACTATTGCATTGGGCAGGCAATCCTAGTCCAGATCAACAAAGAGTCAACATAATGTTTGATGTATGGGTTGACGAGAAAAGCAAAATAGACTATGGGAATGATTATTATGAAAAGCAAAGACGAAGAGATTCACAAACAGTTAGACCAAAAGGCTTAGTAAGGAAAAAAGAGGATTAGCATATGACATTTTATAGTACAAAAACATATGGCAATGATAGAGGATTATCATGCGCCTTTCGGCAATGGAGAGCCACACATTCACATTGTAGTTTAATTCATGGCTACTCAATTGGTATCAAGTTAATTTTTGCTAGCGATACATTGGATGATCGCAACTGGGTTATGGACTTTGGGGGCTTAAAGTTATTTAAAGAGTGGACAGAACATATGTTTGATCATACGTTATGTGTAGCTGAAGATGATCCTCATCGTGCTACATTTGAAACCCTCAATGCAGTTGATGGTGGTTGGAATAATATGGGTCTATGTGATCTTCGGATTGTTCCAGGTGTGGGATGTGAGATGTTTGCCAAGATGTGCTATGACAAAATGGTGGAACTTTTAGAAGATATGAAGGATAATGCACATAGTCGCTATCCTGTACAATCGAGTGTTCGTCTTGTTAGTGCAGAGGTATTTGAACACGATGCAAACAGTGCAATTTATGAAGGAAGTAAATAATGACAAATAAAGATCCAGGTAAAAGACATTTCTATGTAAGTATTGCAAAAAGCATTCTACGGTTTGCTGCTTGTGGTTATCTATATTTTGGAATGTATGAAGGTGCAGCTCTATTTCTGTTTTCAGCAGAGGTATTAGGTATTGCTGAGGAGTTATAATGTCTAAAGAATATCACTATAGTGAAACATTTTACTCTATGCAGGGTGAAGGCCATTATACAGGACGTCCTACTGTATGGCTACGTTACTTCCTCTGCAACCTACAATGTAATGGTTTTGGACAAATTGATCCGAAGAATCCTGAGACATATTTTCTTCCTTATGAAGACCTTGATGTCCACGAAAAGGATTTGATGGGTGAGTCTAAATACAAAGTCATGGAAGATTTGCCAGTGTTTGAGCATGGCTGTGATTCATCTTATAGCTGGTCTAAGAAGTTTAAACATCTACAACGTAAAGGAACACCTGATGAAATCAAGAAAGTTCTTGAAGATTTGCTCCCAAGCGGCCGCTTTGGTAGCTCTACTCATTTATGCTTTACTGGTGGCGAGCCATTAATGAAGCATGCTCAAGAATGCACAAAAGGTATTCTTGAATCGTTTGCTGAAGATAATAATACACCTAAGTTTATTACATTTGAAACCAATGGTACACAACCATTGACTGATAGCTTCTTTGATTATCTTGATAGTGATTATGATGGTGAAGTCTTTTGGAGCTGTTCACCTAAGCTATGGACCGTAGCTGGTGAAAAGGCTGACAAAGCTATTAAGCCAGAGAATGTCGCCAAGTATAGACAAGTATCTGGTTCACAAGGTCAACTGAAGTTTGTTGCTAATGGTACCGATGAATGCTGGGATGAGATTGAGTCTGTAATTCAACAGATGTGTGATGTTGGTGTGGATTGGCCAGTTTGGATCATGCCGGTTGGTGCCACTGTTGAAGGACAGAAGGCACAGATCAAAGGTCACCATTACACGGACGGAGAGATTGCAGACATGGCTCTGCAACGTGGTTGGAACGTCAGTGCTCGTGTACATACTTATTTGTGGGGTAATAAAATTGGTGTTTAAAGACGGCAAGTTTCATTATACATGGGATCGTTATAATGAAGACATTTGTGCGCTAGCAGATGATCTTACATTTGAGCCTTCTGTTATTGTGGGTATAGCAAGAGGTGGTTGCATTCCCGCAGTACATCTTTCACATCTATTGGGTAAGCCCTTTAAAGCTGTTACGTGGCAGACACGTGATGGGGGAGTAAAAGAGAAGTATAACATTCCGGAATATGCTTTGATTGTTGATGATATCAATGACTCAGGTAAGACTTTATCAGAGTTTACGTCAAAATGTAAACACGATAAGTTTGCCACATTGACAATGTTTAGTAAACGATCGAGTGAATTTACTGTTGACTTTTATGCCAGGGAAGCTGATGATGATAAATGGATACAATTTCCTTGGGAATAATTATGGAAGAAGTGAAAAGAGAATGGGGCACCTATCAGGTGCTGTTCAGTGCAGATACTTACAGAGTTAAGCGTTTAGTTATTGACCCAGGTTCTGCTTTATCTAATCAGTATCACCATCACCGCAAAGAGAGCTGGAAAGTTGTCAAGGGTGAAGTGAAGCTGGAGCTAATGCATCCAGATAAGGACTTAAAGCCTTATACGATTATACTCGAAGAAGGTGCTGGCTGGACTATTGATAAAGGCACATGGCACAAAGCTAGTAACCCAACAAACGAACCGGTAGAAGTAATTGAGATCTGGACCGGGGATCAACTATCTGAAGATGACATAGTAAGACAGGAGCAATAATGAGCAAGAAATTATATCAAGAATTAATTAAAGAGATGCAAGAGGATGGTCACCGCTTTTGGGCAGGTGACAATATTAGTGATTATGTTACAGAAACTGATAAAGAGATTTTGATTGAAGATGCTGCTGAAGCATTTGAAGATGTTCTTGATAGATTGCTTATTGATCGACATAATGATCCAAACTCCAAAGGTACTGCAAAGCGTCTAGCTAAGATGTACTTCAATGAGATTATGGGTGGGCGCTACGCCAAGCGACCAGATGTGACTGCTTTTCCTAACGACAATGATGATGATCGTTATACAGGGATGCTGGTTACTCGCGCAGAGATTAAATCTATGTGCTCCCATCACCATCAGCCTGTAAAGGGTGTTTGTTATATTGGTTTGATTCCTGGTACTAAAGTGATTGGCTTATCAAAGTATGCACGTATTGCTCAGTGGTGTGCTCGTCGTGGTACATTGCAAGAAGAACTGTGCCGACAGATTGCTGAAGAGATCCAACAAGCTACTGGTGCAGAAGATGTAGGTGTTTACATTCAAGCCACTCATGGTTGTATGGAAAACCGTGGTGTTGAGGCTCACAGCTCCTTGACACAGACAGCTGTTCTTCGTGGTCAGTTCTATAATGACTCTATCAAGAAAGAGTTTTATGATAATATTCGGGAGCAACAACGTCATGCATGCTAAGCAGAAGTTTATTTGGGTAACATTCCAGAAGGAAGGGATCCACAAGTATCCTGATGCACCAGAAGGTGTAGAGTTTCTAAAGTATCCACATAGACATATCTTTCACTTCCGTGTAGAGTTGGAAGTGTTTCATGATGACAGAGATGTTGAATTTATTCTGTTGAAAAGAGAGCTGGAAGGGTTGTATAATGAAGGCACATTGCAGCTCGACTATAAGTCTTGCGAGATGATGGCTGATGATTTGTATGACTATATCTCAACAGCTTATCCAGAACGTGACATTGTTATTGAAGTGAGTGAGGATGGTGAAAATGGAACACGTGCGTACTACCCCAAGTGAGTTAACTGACATTGAAGCAAATAAGCCTCAGTTCTGTCACATTGCTCCTACACCACATTTGGATCTTGTAGATGGCCGCTCAGTCCATCTTACACTTGCACATCTGATTGAAACAGATCAAAAGTATATTGACTTCTACGTCGAGCAGAAGGAGAAGTATGGCTGTACCATCATTATGGACAACAGTGCATTTGAGATGTATAAGCAAGGCCGTCCAATGTATGATAGTGAGAAACTGATTACAATGGGTGAGCGTATTGGTGCTGACTATATTGTAATGAGTGATTATCCTGGCGAAGAGTCAGCCAAGACAATCGAAGCAGCTGAACGAATGGCTCCAGAGATTAAAGCAGAAGGATTCAAAACATTTTATGTTCCGCAGAGTAAAATTGGAGATATGGATGACTACCTTGAAGGATTTAAGTATGGATGTTATTCAGATAACGTTGATTACATTGGTGTGTCTATTCTTGGTGTTCCCAATGCGTTTGGTGGGATCGAAAAGGATAACAAACTACAGCGCTTTGCGTCTAGGCAACGGATATACTACGAACTAGCAACCACACCATTGCTTGAGACTGCAAAGTTTCTTGGTAAGAAGTTTCACTTCCTTGGTATGGTAGATGGACCACATGAGATTATGTTTATGAATCCATTCCGTAAGTTCATTGATACCTGGGACTCATCTGCAGCTGTATGGGCTGGTCTGAATGGTATCACCTTTGACAGTAGTCCTACAGGCCTTATTAATGGTAAGTTTGAAAAAGAAGTTGACTTTAGCTTTGAAACATACGATTATGGTCTTATAGAGATGGCTAAGCAAAACATGAAGTATATTGACAAGTTGGTATGGGGCTATCTATGGGAAAACTAAGGGATGAATTTGGTATGGAAGTAAACTTGAAACTATTGAAGTTTAGTAAAGGTCAATACAACTACAACGAGCCTGAGATTCTACAAGAGCTTGTTGACTATGTTGATTCTACTTATGGACAACACTATGTGAATGAAGGTATTCAGGTAGTTGATGTATGGCAGAGTATGGGTAGTTTGAATACAACTGCTCGTGATACTGCAATAAAGTATCTTGCACGTTATGGCAAGAAAGAAGGAAAGAACCGCAAAGACCTTTTGAAGGCTATGCACTATATTATTTTAATGATGTACGCAGAGGACACAAACAATGATGAAGCATCTAGCGAGCTCCAATAGTAACTCACGCCTGATCCGAGTACGTGATGGTAAAGAGGTAGTTGGATTTGATGAAGTACAAGTACAGCCAAATGCGATTGACTTAAAAGTTGAATCGTTAATGTTGATTGATGATAGTACATTTACCATTGATGAAGAAAAGAAACTACACCGTGGATCAAAGCCAGTACCAACTAAGGATGGCTACTGGCAGCTTGAAGCTGGTAAGCGATATGAGGTTATCTTTGAAGGTATTGTAGATATTGCAGAAGGTGAAGCAGGTTGGGTGATTACTCGCTCTACATTGAACCGTAATGGTCTGTTCCTTACTTCTGGATTGTATGACTCAGGATACAAAGGTGTGATGGCAGGTTGTCTGCACGTAACATCTGGTCCTGCTCAGATCAAGAAAGGCACACGCCTTGGCCAGTTTATCTTGTTTACAGCTGAGACGCTTTCAACTTATGATGGTGACTATGGTGTAGATAGCGAACACGATAAGAAGTATGATGAGTAACAAGACTGCATTAGTTACTGGTATCACTGGACAGGATGGTGCATATCTTGCACAGCTACTTCTAGAAAACGGATATGAAGTTTATGGTGCTCAACGCCGTAATACTGGTGTTAGTCATTGGAGACTAGATCGTCTTGGTATTACAAAAGATATCCATTTTGTTGACTTTGAGTTGAATGAGTTTAGTAACATTCATCGTGTGTTAGATAATGTTTCACCAAACGAAATATATAACCTAGCTGCGCAGTCTTTTGTACATCTATCGTTCGAACAGCCTCTATACACCTCAGACTGCGACTATATGGGGCCTAGCCGTATACTAGAGGCGATGAGAACACTTCATATGGAAGATGATGTTAAATTCTATCAAGCAGCCTCATCAGAAATGTTTGGTAAAGTACAGGAAGTTCCCCAATCTGAGACAACGCCATTTTACCCAAGATCACCTTATGGTGTTGCTAAACTTGCTGCATATTGGATGACAGTAAACTATCGTGAGTCTTATGATATGTTTGCTTGCAATGGTATCCTGTTTAACCACGAATCACCTCTACGTGGTAAAGAGTTTGTTACACGTAAACTGGTACATAACCTTGTTAAGGTTAAGAATGGTGAACAAGAATATGTAGAAATGGGCAATATGGATGCTAAGCGTGATTGGGGTCATGCTGCAGATTATGTAAATGCAATGTATCTAATGATGCAACAGAAACAAGCAGATGATTATGTAATAGCAATGGAAGAGACACATACTGTTGAACAATTTGCTAGAGTCGTATGTGATAAACTTGGTCTAGTTTATGAAGATGTTGTTAAGATTAACCCTAAATTTTTAAGACCTGCCGAAGTTGATTTATTAATTGGCGATGCTACAAAAGCACGTGTTGACTTACAATGGTCACCGAGGTATACTTTCGAAACCCTTATAGAAGAAATGGTAACAGAGGAACTACAATATTATGGAAATTAGCATTAGTACAGAAGAGCTACGTAAGCGTAAAATTATGGTAGCGACACCAATGTATGGTGGTCAGTGTGCAGGTATGTACACAAAGTCTTCGGTTGATTTATCAGCTGTAGCACAACAATATGGAATGGATGTTAGATTCTTCTATTTGTTTAATGAGTCGTTAATTACTCGCGCACGTAACTATTGCGTCGATGAATTTATGCGTAGCGATTGCACTCATCTTATGTTTATCGATTCGGATATTGGTTTTGATCCGAATGATGTATTAACATTAGCAGCTTTGCAGAGTGACAAT
>Ga0222718_10003637_pt1 | contig 13139 bp, 14 predicted proteins | sample C33_27DmetaG_FD_165045 | JGI IMG/M metagenome (GOLD analysis project Ga0222718, IMG submission 165045) | Estuarine water microbial communities from San Francisco Bay, California, United States - C33_27D | ecosystem: Environmental > Aquatic > Marine > Unclassified | place: USA: California... | reverse complement strand
ATGGTTTCGTCTATCTAAGTCAAATCATTGATCGTGACTTCGATCCTAGTTTGCTCTCTTTTAATGAGGCTGAACTATTTTCTGATTATACAGATAATACTGGGTTTGAATTCCTTAAGTGGATGCAAAACCTATGTAAGGTCCGTAATGAAGAAGGTGTTTGGGTCTTTGACTCTAAGAGATTCCGTTCGATGCTTTCATCTTACGGTTATCTCCTTCATCAACATTGGAATGATTACAAGTGCGTAATTTTCGTTGATGATGATATGGAACAAGGAAAGGCGAATGGTCGCACGGGCAAATCCGTAGTGTTGAACGATTCCTTATCGTCTGCACTTAATACCTGTGTTATTGATGCGAAGACAATTTCCAAGAAGGGGAATTCCTCTTCTAGTAAAGACTTCGCATATACCTTTGTCGATCAATCTACGCAATACATCTGTTTTGATGATGCTTGCGAAGATTTTGCCTTTGACTCTCTCTTTTCTGTAATTACAGGAGATTTAACCTGTAATGCGAAGTTTGGGAAGATGTCTAAGTTCAGTAAGAAAGACAAACCAAAGATGAGTATCTCATCTAACCATCCCATTATTGGGGAAGGTGCTTCTTACTCTGATCGTCAGCATATTGTTCCTGTTGGTGGTTTCTATCGTTCCCATAAAATGGATCTCGGTAAAACTCCTGATAAGTTCCATGGTGGTTGGTTGTTTGATGAAGAATGGGGAGAACAGAATTGGGCAGAGTTTGATGCCTTGTGTGTCTTTGCTCTGCAGTTCTATCTCCAAGAAGGTCTCGTCGGTGGTGGTTATTCCGAGAAATATCGTCTCGCAAAACTCCACGCTGCTACAGGGTCTGCAGAACTATGTTCTGCTCTCTATCGTCTGCTCCAAGAATATGATGGATCTGGAGATGTTTTCTACCAGAAATCTGTTGATGGAATGTCTGATGAAGACAGGTCCCGTAGCATGACTGAATATCTTGAGAGTGCTTGCCCTGGTGAAGAGTTCACTCCTAACCAGTTGTCATCCTCTCTTCGTCTAACTGCTGACTATTACGGTTATAAGGTCAATGTTGGGCATAAAGACAATCGTATACAAAAACGATTTGGTCCTGGTGCAGGTAAGGCAGTCAATGCCTACCAAATCACCTCAACTAAAAACCCCTTCCCTACAAAGAAGATGGTTTCTGACCCCGTAGTCGTGGAAACTCCTGTTGCCGCAGTTGATTTGGTAAGTGCCGGTGATGAACTAGACAATGCAGAGGCACTCTTTGCTGGTCTAAGTCCATCTGTCTGATAGTTGTAATGGGGGAGTTATTCTCCCCCACTTTTTTAAATGTGATTATGTGATTTTAGTTTCACAAAATCACCCCAGGGTTAAGTATTCAGTCCTTTCCTTCGATACACCGCTCTCTAACATCACTATTGTCTCGTCCATTTAACTCACACTATAAGGTTTATTATTGCTTTTTTAATCTAACCCGAATGTATATACTCTTTTGTATATACATTCCATTCTTATATTATCTCGCATAAAAAAAGACCTGCAGAAACGGAAGTAAATGCAGGTCCTAGCAGGCAATCGGGAGTGGGCTGTCTCAACCCTCAATTATTTAGTTTAATTCTTGAGGGAGTATCCAAGATCTCTCAACCATTTATCCTTCACTTGCTCATGGAAATCATTAATACCACCTACTTGGATCAGATTAGAATTATCTACTTCTGATCGACTATCACTAACTGTTGTAGATGCTTCTCCTTGTGATTGTCCCTGTGGTTTTTTTGCTTTCTTCCTAACCAGTTTTGCGACTCGATCAATCTTGGTTTCTTTTGTCTTTTCTTTCATGGATCTCCTATTAGGTTATAAACCGTTTCTAGTGTTGAGTTTGTAATTTGAATAATCAGATTTCTAGGGACATCCTTATCGGCGTATCTTATTTGCCCATATGGTGTCACTACAATCTGGTGCTCCTTACTTCCACGACTCCATGTGATTCTGCGAGAGATGCATGAGAATTCTTGGTCGTCTAGATCCTCGGTATCCTCTATTGCATAATTTGCTATTTCTTTCTCATACCTCCATACCAGGTTGTCCAGCATGTCTGTATAGACCTTTTGATCTTCTTCGGTCATATTCATAGAAGTTTTTGCGATTTTAATGATTGATATAATTGTTCGATTGCCAGGTCGATCACTTCATCACGGGTTTTGAACTGTTTGCCACCCGTCAGGTTGTTCTTGACTTTGGATTGCATCTGATGCAGGTACGACTGCGTTTTACTACTAAGTGCCATGTTTGCTCCTTCTTATTGGTTGTAGATAGACCATTTCTTCATTTGGTTGTATTCCCTGACGATGCGCCAGAGTGTTGGTCCCATTCCCATATTCCATTCCATTGCTTTTGATTCAGCAATGTTCACTGCTTCTTGATTTCTCTTACTCACGGATACACAGATCGACCGTGGTTCACTGGGTGAAAAGTTTGCCATTTTTACTAGTTGTTAATGTCTAATACTGAACTATTTTTGCTGTCGTAGATTTCTATAATATTATCTACATTATACATGTTTTTAGTCACATAAGCAACCTGTCCTTTCCATCCTCTATATCCATCAAACATTCCATATTCATTTGATGGCTGTATATCAATACTCATATGGGAGGTACTCACAAAATCACATCGGTCTTTGATTGCCCTATCTATCAGGTCTGCCTTGACCCTTACCAGTCCCTCCTCGTCCCTCAGGGAGAGTGGGATCTCGTCTAGTCCATAGATCCTGCCTATGGAGTCCCTGACCCTCTTGGTGGGGCACAGGACGGCATCGTCTGGTGGATCTGAGAGAAGGGTATGGACATGGAACCCTCCTTTCCTTACCTCCATCTGCCAGTCGTATTCCCATTCATCCAGGAGGGTGTCCCTTACCTGCACTTGTTCCTTCTTGACCAGTTTGTCCTTGTGCCTTTCGATGAAATGATCCTTTTGGATCCATCGGTCAGGCATTCCCCTGGGATTGAAGAAATCGTCCAGGACCCTATTGATCCTGTCGTTGTGCTCCTGCACCTTCTCTCTGTCTTGTTGGTCATAGTGGTACGACCTGGTGATCATGTAACTGGGAGGCATCCCATTTGAGAATTCATCGATGATGGTTTCTCTGATGTGGGTCTGATTAATCTTCCATCCTTTAGTGCGATGCTTTTCTTGGCTGTCGTCTTTGTATAAGGATCCATATCTAGATCTGATCCAATCCCTATATTTCCCTTTGTTTGCAGTGGTTGTCATGAGTCATTTGCTATTAGTTGTTCCAAGATTTCTTTTCTCCTTTTAAGAGCATTTAGTTCATCATTCATTGCACTCTTTAACTGATGCATTAAATGCTTTCTTACTAATTGCTTATCTCTATCAGTTGGGTCATCGTCAAATCTCATGTTTTTCAATAGAAACTATTATTACCATTGTTTTGCATAGTCATAATTGATGACCTTAATCTTGGATTCATTACCTGCATCCCATCAGGTGGAGTTCCAATAATAAATCTTCCTTCATTGGAATATTGTAATGTCATCTTATTTGCCATAGCATTCCAAGCAACTCTTACTGTTCTAAACTCTTTATCGTTTCTAGGGTTTAGTTCATAAAATATCTTACCTATAAGACCATTATTCCATTGCCTCATATCTTTCATTGTGCGTTCTGTTTCGTATGGCATAATAGAAGTGATTATGTGATATTTTTAGATACACTGGTTCCTTTACTACCTGTATCAGGAGTTTAGAAATAACTGGTTTGTTCATGCTGGACCTCCCGTCTCAAGCAACCTTATATTTCCTATGGAAAGTTTTATCTTTTTTATTTAGCATAAAATGTATTTACATATCATATACAGTTTGTATTACGAATACACCAAGCACTCTCTTTGGTGCTACTGGGTTTTCTTTGCTTGACTTCTGGTTGATTGACGGTTGACTGACCGATCACTTAATCACACTGATACTGCCTGGTGCTCCTTACAGGTCTTCTGCACGGCTGCTAGGGATACACCAGTCAGGGAGACAATCTGCCTCAGGGAATTGCCTTCCTCCCTCAACCTGATGATGTGGTCCTTCTTTATCTGTGGGAGTCCTGGTCGTCCTCCCAGGTTCCCACCTGTCTTCCTGCGGTGCTCGATGCTTTCACGACTGCGTTCAACTATTAATGATCTTTCTACCTCCGCCAACCCCGTCAGTAGTCCCACTACCAGAGGTGCCATCTTCCCCAGTGCCTTGGTATTGAGTAGTCCATCAAGGGTGCGGACATAGATCCCTTTGTTCTGCAGGTCGTCCAGTCGATTAATGACCTCGACCATGGTTCTTCCAAGTCGGTCCAGTTTTGCCACTACTAGTTCGTCCCCTTCCTCCAGCACTGACAGGCACGACTGGAGTTGGATCCTCTTCTCCTCTGGCATTCGACTGCTGACCTTCTCATGGAAGATGCGATCACACCCAGTTGCCTTCAACTCCTCTACTTGAGGTGCTGTGGTTTGGCTGCTGGTGCTGACTCTTGCGTATCCGATCGTCCGTCCCATGTTTTGTGCTCTAAAGGGTCGTCTTTATATACAGTAGCACAAACACCCTTTATGAACACCACGCACCAGGGATCTTGTGGGATCGATTTCTGTGCTTCGTTCCGTAGGGATTACATACGGTTGATTGACTGTTGACTGACGGTTGATTGATGGACGATTGACTGATCGACTACTCGTCCTTGTCCTCAACCACCTTGATCTGGTGCTGGGTGTAGTCCGTAGGTTTTAGTAGGTCGTTCTCCTCCTGGGTCCTTTCGTCCTCAGGCACCCATCCCATCTCCTGCTGGAGTTCTGCTGTTGCGTAGTCATCCAACCAGATGTCGTGGACTTCTTGTGTGGTGGTCACCTTTGGGTTCTTTGCCAGGATCCCGTAGACCTCCCACCTCATCTTGTCGATCTGATCAGGGGTCCCCTCATATCCCTGCAGTGCTTCTGCATCGATGATGGAGTCATGGATGTGGAGCAGGGATGAGAGGACTAGTCGTGTCTGCTCTGGTCCCTTCAGGTTTGGGATTTCCATTGGCTGCTTGGTTTGGATCCTTATCGATATGGGTTTGGGTGTGTGCTTTGTCTTCTTGGATTCTGTAAATGGGATCTCTGCTTCCATCGCCCATTCAATTGCTTTACGGAGTTGCTCCTTCACCTTTTTCCGTATGGGCATTGGTTTTACAGGAACTCCGTTCTCATTCTAATTGTTGTTGGTGATTTTGTGATTCTGTATATTCTTTTATTTTCTCCTTTAACTTTACGATCCTTTTCTTATAAGAAGTGTATGCCATTTTATCGGTAAGTCCTGCTCCTCTTCTGTCATCACTAGGACAAGGTATATTTTCTAAATCATATTGCTTTCTTGTTATATCAATCCATTCCTTATAATATCCATCATTGTAACTTATCCACCAGTGCCATTCGTCATAGAAATCTTTTTTGCGAAGAAAGTGCATATTCTCACCTTCATACATTTCCCATAAAATAAAGGATGCTATGTAACATTCACCTTTATATGGATTGTCTCCTTCTTGGTTACCTATTACTGCTTCAATCAGTTTGGCTGATTTAAGTACCTTTTCGTATAATTCTTTGTTTGCCATCTTTCCTCTTTCTTTGTATTTACTCTATACAATTATATCAGTTTGTATTACTTTTGTAAATACATTTTGTTCTATATGTTAATCACTAAATCACAGCAGATCCCTGTTCTAGAGGGGAGGGTCGGATTCGGACCCTCCTTTATCTGATGGGTGATGTCCTTGCATCGTCTGCCACCCGATAGGTCATGCCACCGACCTCTACCTCTCTGGTTATTTGGTGTTTCTGCCCCCCTGCATGCCATGCAGGTGCTCTACCACCGGTGGTTTTATTGATAAATCCTTGTCCTGCAGTGCTTTCTCTCTTTTCTGCTGATCCATTAGTCCCGCTAGTTTCAGGTTCCAGTGACTTGGGGTCTAGACCCCCACTTTGGGGTAGTGGGGGTCGTGGTGGGGTCTTCCCATAGGCATTGCAGGTTGCCACCGCATCCATATGAGTTTCCTTCCGTTCTGGCTGTTGGTTTTTGTTTTCGGTCTTAAAGAATTGAGTTTTAGTTTTTTGAGTAGGAAGAACATGACCCGACGCCCGTGTCGTTTCGATGTGATTCCTCGGTCTTGATCGTTGCGACTGGTAGTTGCCTGAAATTGTCCGTGGTCTAAGTGCCTCTAGTGCCTCCTCCCGTGCAGGAATGGCATACCAGTAGTCCCTCCTGTATCTGTGCTTCCACTTCTGCTCTCGTCGTATCTGATCGGTGTCCTCTAGTTCCTTGAGTGCTCTTTGAATTGATCGGGTGCTGACCTCTACCAGGAATTCTCTGGATAGTTGGTCTCGTAGTTGGTCTGCCGGCAGTCGTGTCCAGGGTGTTCCCTGTTCATCGATCTGTCCTCCTCTGCCCTTACGGGCAACATTGATCCAACCTCGCACTACCCCTAGGCATAGGGATGCGAGTGGTGTGATGGGGGTTCCCATTGCAGTAGCAGGATCCTTTTGATCCGTTGTTGGGTTTTGGGGTTGACCCTTCTGCCAGAACTCCGTTTAATGGATCAGCACCTGTATGTGTGGCTGCTCCGTTTGGAGGAGTCCTGGAACCCCTGACCGACTTGTAATCGGTTGGGGGTTTCGTCTTTTATGACGACTCAGGGTTCCCGTAGTTCTATCGGACCCCATGGGTGGTGTCCATAGGCATCGGTCAAGTTCAGTCAGGTTTTGTCTTGTTCGTATTTGCTTCTTCGTTTTGTCCGTCCAGGGTCAATCGTTAGTCAGTCAAGTGTCGTTGGGTAGTTGGGTCTCTCAGGTCGGTTGAAGGTCTTTCAAGTAAGTCCAGTTTCTTAAGGGGTCTCTGGGTCCATCCTTGATTTACGGGTGATTGACCCTTGACTCCTTTGTCCACTACTAGGTTTCATCGATTGACTGGTCTTTTTCTGCTTCAGTTGACTGATCCTTGATTGATGGTTGATTGACCCTTGACTCTTTGGTAAAAGGGGGGTGCAGGTACAGATTTCATATCCCATGTCCATTCCTCCTTATGCACCCGATGGTTCTTTGCCTCCCATTCCTTCTGAGGAGGTGACGGCAAAGGATCTCATTGCTCGGTATGAGGTTTCCAAGCAAACCATCTACACCCGACTGGCTGCCATTGGTGTCACGGGATCCAAGAGAGGGAAGCAGGTGTTCTTCTCTCCAGTGGAGGTTCATCAACTCGATGCCGCCCATCACTGGTTGTCTAAGGGATATGGTCTGCAGGATCTAAGGGACTCTGTTGCTGAGGGTGCTGGTGATCAGGTGATTGACCTTCCGATGCCTGCGGTGGAGGAGTCCAACGGCAGGCAGATGGAATTGACCATTGCCCCTCAGCAGGAGAGGGTCGTCATGGCATTAACCACTGCCGTTCAGCAGGCACTGCAGGCATCTACTCCTGCTCCAGCAAAGGATCCTCTTGCTCCTTATCGGATGCTCCAGGAGTCAGCAGATAAGAAGTTCCAACTCACCAGTCAGTCATTGAGGGAAATCCTTGGGTTGTCCCAGTCCACCATTAATTCTTGGGGTGCTGAGGTCCACCGGAACGGGTTCCTTATCAAGAGGGTTGGTCCTGGTCGTTGGAGGGTCTTCCAAGAGGAAGAAGACCTTGATATGGCTGCTTGATTGACCCTTGATTGACGGTTGACCTATGCGTTGCCCGTAGGGCAAAACCCCCGTTCCTACGGGGGTTTTCTCTTGTGATCCTGTGATTGATTGATCCTTGACTGACCCATCACAACATCACTCCGTCATTCCTCGTCCATCTCTTCTTCGGTCTCTATGAGGAGGTTGTTCATCTCGACCAGTTGAGAGAACAGCAGGTTGCTGGTCAGCATTGGTTCCAGTGATTTGATCACTGCATGGGAGGTGCTGACCTTGGTGGTGGTTACCAGTAGGAGAAAGGGATTACGGATTGAACAGGTCCATAAGTGATCCGTTCTCATCGACGATTCGATGTCTTTTCCCAGTGTTGGATGCTCTGTTCTGGGCAGTCCGATATGCAGAGGTTTGACCGTGTTGGGTCTGGTACTGGTGCCATCTAAAAAACTGATCCTGCCATTGAATGACGAATTTGCTTGCCATGCCTTCTAAATAGTCCTGTCTGGGAGGGCTGTTTTATAGGACTGGAGGGAATAGATGGCAACAAGTTCAGGACGATCAAGAGCAGAGATAATCAAAGAAGCAGTGAGAGCATCCATTCGTCGTCAGATGATCCTGGATGCTGTCAACTCGTTCGTTATTTACAGATCGGATACTGGTGCGACTCTTGCTAGGGGTGTTCAGGGGTATGAACTCGCCAAGGACAAGGCAAATCAAATCCGCAAGAAGTATGGGTTGAAGTGGGATCAGGTGAAATTCAAGGTCGAGAGGAATAAATCTGCCATGTCTAGTGCTGGTGCAGGTTCCCATCGGAGTCGTATTGAGGTTGCACCGAGATATAACCCTTCTAAAAGGACCAGGTTTAAGGGGGTCTATGACTCTCAGGGGAATTATGCCGACCTGGATTAAGAAGAACTATCCACTACTCAACTGGGTTCTAGGGAGTGATTATGTGATTTAACTTTCACACAATCACTCTTTTTTTTATGCTACAGGGAAACCTGCTCCTCTAAGCATCTTATTTCTCCAAGCATTTAACTCCTTACCATCCTTCGTATCATCGATGAATATTTCATTCATTCTTCGAGTGTATTCATACCTTTGTGTCTTATTTGTCGTTTTTAATTGTTCTAATTGGATCTTACAAACCCAGGCACGACCCCACTTCTCCCAGAATGTTGATCTACTTCCTTCTGATCTGATGATGAACCCAGTGAACTGACGGAGGGGTGTTGCCCATAGTTCTTCGATGGTCTTGATATTGAACTGCTTTCGGATCTCTTCTGGGGTCGTTTGGAACCAGTCACTGGTCAGATGGTCTTCCATGGCTGTTCGCCAGAATGCTTCTTGCTCTGACCGTTGCTTGCTCTGCAGGTCTCTGATGGTGTCTTCCTTCTCTGGGGTCCTGACCTCCACCCCATAACCCTTGAGCACCTTTGTCATCTCCTGCTGGAGTTTTAGGAGGTCATCTGGTGTCAGTGGTTGGGATGGGTCCTCGTTAATGGTCAGGAGGGTTCTCCAGGTGGGGTCGTATTGAACTTGCGATCTGGGTTGGTGATTCTGTGATTGGGTCTCTGGTACTGGGAACCTGATCCTTTTCACCAAATCACGGGCATCTCTGTTGGTGGTGCTCTTGGTGATGTTCTTGCTCTTGATGGCAGTGAATAGTTCCTTTGCCGTCAGTCCGCAGAAGGAGTGGATCCCGTTGTAGGAGTCGGGGAGTGCCTTAATTACGGTCTTCTGCTGGGTTGGGGTCAGTTGGGTCATGAGTGATCCGATGACCTTCAACTTGGAGAAGATCTTGTCCGATATGGGCATCTCGTCTCTGGCTGCCCTGAGGGTTGCAGGGTCCAACTCCATTGATGCCTGATGGATTCCTAGGCAAAGGGTCACGACCTGTTGGGCATCACCTGTGTATGGGTTCTCTTCTGCCAGTGCCAGGAGTTCTGCTGGGGTCACTGGTCACAGGATCACTCGGCAAACACTACCTCTCGACGCCGAGAACCTGCTGAGAAAATGTTGCCTCTCCTAGTCATACACTACGACCCCTTTTTGCCGAGAAGTCGTTGTATCTTACAAGGGTGGTCAAGCAGGTCCGATGAATTTCTTTTACCTCGTCAAATCAAAGTTCTATTTCTTCCTTTATGCCTTGTCCTGTTAATCACTCAATCAATACTTTTTTCTCCTATTTCTTTTAACTATGACTTCCACTGCTACTCGCTCTACTCATCCTCTTCTCCGTCTCGATAATCAACTAGACATAACTGATTGCGAAATTATCGACAATGATTACCAAACCAAATATCGTCCTCTCCTTGTTGAATACCTCAAAGATAAGGGTCGCATCAAACTATCCGACCACGAAATCCAAACAATTCTGCATATAGAACTATTTGATTACGAGGCTGAATTTTTAGTTTCTCACCCTTCTACATGGCTCGATATTGATGATCCCGATTGCTTCGATGAAAATGGTGAATACGAGGGTGGGGTTGATATTGCATCTGCTGAATGCTTACTCCAAACCTATGTTCAGCACCTTGCACACCGTGAATTCTACAATTGCATGGCGCTACTAGAAGATAAGTTCCCAGATAAGTTCCTTGGGTTTGTAGAGAGTCAACTCAAAATGATGGATGAATATGCCTTACTTGCCTGCTCTTCGTCTCCTCGTCGTCCGCATCGTCCTGCTCAGGGGTTTGGGACCTCCTGACCTCCTGTGATTCCGTGAGAACCCTGTATTAACGGGTTTCTCAGGGTCCAGTTGACGGTTGACTGACCCTTGACTGGACCCATCACAACTTCACTGCTTTATCCAGATCAGGGTCGTCTCCCAGTTCTTGTGGGTGTAGTGAAAGTCGTAGTTCCTCAGGGTTGATACGGAGACGGCTGCTGGTGCCAGGGTGTTGAAGGTGCGGTCCCAGAGGGTGAACCCTTCCTCCTCGGCAATTCGGGCGAGCACAAAGTCCATGGAGACCATTCCCGTCTCTGCTCTTCGTGATGCGTTCATCTTCATGATCACAGGGTGAAAGGAACCTCGGTCTATGGGTGCCTTCTGCTTGCTCTTGGTGTTCCTATCAATTGCCTCTCCCATTGCCTCTGTCCAGGCATCCTCTGTTGGGTCTGAGGTCATCCTCAGCATTAGGGGATAAAAGGTCTTGTCTTTAACGGTGCTCTTCTTCAGGAGTCGGTGGTACTGCCTGAATGCTTCTCGCATCATGTCCTCCCACTCTGGCTGCTTCATGTTGCTCAGATCATCTGGTTCCTCTGTGTAGACATCTGGGCAGTTGAGGTATGGAGGGTCGGTGACGATGGCATCAAAGGTCCCCTTCTCGTCCTTAAGGGGGAGCATCTCCACTCCGTTGTCGTTGTAGAGGTGCAGGTTCCCATCGGGCAGGTGGTCATCCACCACATCCTGGATTCGGTCGATCAGTCGAGGGTTCAGATCAAACCCGTGCATCTCCATTCCCATCCAGAGTCCTGCGATGAGGTTTGTCCCCTTCCCGCAGAAATTGTCCAGCACTCTCGATCCAGGGGTCCTGACGAAATACTCCAGCAGGAACAGGGAGTGGTCCACGAACCCTGAGTAGTTGGGTATCTCTCGTCCAGTGACATCACCCTTGATCGTTCTGCACTCGGTGTGCTTCGTGATCTGTCTGCAGATCCTTGAGAGTTGATGGTTCTCTCGGTCAAACCTCATTATTGAGAAGGGCACTCCCCACTTGTCCTTCAGTTCATGGACGAGTTGTGACTTCTCCCTATCCGTATGGATCTCAATATTGGCTGTATCGATATGGAACCTGAGGGTTTGGTTCGGGTCGTTCTGGACTAATTGCCCGACCCGTATTTGCACTTCCTCCTTCTGCCTGCAGAGGTTCAGGAGGTCGTTGAGGGACTTACGGGCATACTCAGTCCCCCGTAGGGCATTGCGTGCCTCTGGGGATAGGTCTGCGACCTGTCTCCGCATCCGATACATCTTGTTTGAGACGCCGATCCTGTCTGCCAGGTCATCTGTGGTCACCTGGTCTTCGTCATCTGAGTATCGGTTGGATCCTCTTTGCCTTCTTGCTCCAAGGCTGGTCAGGATTCGTTCTCGTTCCTGTATGTGCTCTGCTGCTGCGATGTAGCAGAGTTCGTTCCTGATCAGGTTCTCGTCAATTTCAATCAGTTCTCTTTGGAGGTCCTCCTCGTCAAATACCTTTGCTTCGATGGTTTCCCATCCAAGGTTCTTGGCTGCCTCAAGTCTGTGTCTGCCTGCGATGAGTGAGAAGTCCTCATCGACCGATATGGGGTTGATGACCCCGACCGACTCGTAGGAGGTCATCAGTTCAAGGACCTTGCCCTCGTCCAGTTGCCTCATGCGTTCTCCGACCTTTATTGCCGTAACTGGGATCTGCTTAAGCACTGGGTATGGAGGTCCTTCTAGGGGTCAGGATGACTGGAAATAATCTACCGATCAAGTCCCCAACACTTTTGCGGGGTCATTTTTTTCTGTGATTATGTGAGGTCCAATCACTAAATCACCTCTTATTTGTTTCTTTGGTGCCCTTTTTATTGCGCCGAGAACTTGCCGAGAATAAAACACTTTGATCGATTGGTATATTGACGGTGCCGCATTTTTGTCGTATTATGTTTATACAACTGAATACTTCGGGTCTCGTCCCACTATCACCTTTAAGGAGTAATCCCACCCTCCTTGGATCATCAACCTAGTTAATACCGTTGATGCTTGTTTCTGTAAACCTCAGTTGTTGAGGTTCAACGATCAAGTAAAAAAACGAACGAACCTCGACAACTGAATATTAACCCTGGAGGGTTCTAATGGCATCTGCCACTAAGTTCTTTTACGACGCCGAATACATTGGTGCGTGCGTATCCCGTATTCTCTCTAATCCCTTTTGGAAAGAAGAGAATGGAGTTGTTGGAGAACTCGATGATAAATCCGTCGATACTTTCTTCTCCCATACTCTGCCTTCTTGCGGTTTCCATAATATCCTGATGGATAAGGGAACTGTTGCCATTCAGGTGCGAGACAACCTCGTTCGAGAGGTTGACATTAAAGACATTCGTATGTTTGTTCAGTATGTCTTATCTCGTCTTCCTGGTGGACCTGCGATTATTGATCGCATGGTGCAGAAGTTCAACAAATTCCTAGACCAGAAGATCATTACGACTCTTCGTGTCCTAGATGAATATGCACCTCTAAAAGACCGTCGTCGTAGTGCATATCGTTTTTACCAGAACGGTGCGGTAGTAATTGAGTCAGGATCCAAAGAGGTCAAACTCATTGAATACAAAGATTTAGATGGTTTCGTCTATCTAAGTCAAATCATTGATCGTGACTTCGATCCTAGTTTGCTCTCTTTTAATGAGGCTGAACTATTTTCTGATTATACAGATAATACTGGGTTTGAATTCCTTAAGTGGATGCA
>Ga0222718_10003635_pt1 | contig 13142 bp, 16 predicted proteins | sample C33_27DmetaG_FD_165045 | JGI IMG/M metagenome (GOLD analysis project Ga0222718, IMG submission 165045) | Estuarine water microbial communities from San Francisco Bay, California, United States - C33_27D | ecosystem: Environmental > Aquatic > Marine > Unclassified | place: USA: California... | reverse complement strand
GGTTCCTCTGGATGCTGCTTACCTGGCCCTCACTTTGACGCAGGTATGACGCAGGTATGACGCAGGTGACAAACGCTAAACGTGATGCCGTGACGCAGCGTGACGCAAGTGACGCAGCTTTCTCGGGTTACCCTCGCACATGCGTGCGCGCACATGCGTGTGTATGCGTGTAAACCCTAAAAAAGTGCGTCATGTGCGTCACACTGCGTCACGGTCTAGCGTTTAGAGCGTCAAGGCTGCGTCAAGGCTGCGTCACACTGCGTCACGGGACAGCGGTTTTGCTCTGGCTTGACTATCGCGCTTGATGCACTTACACGGAGAGAGATGAACACGTCACAGATGATGAACCCTCGCACGCTCAGACGGTGGCTCGATGCCCTGGCCATCGACTACCGCAAGCCACAGGTCTGGCAAGTGTTCGCGGACAGCAAGACAGCCAAGGTGCGGCCAACGCATCGCCATGCGCGAGCCCGTGACGTGCTGTCATGGCTCAACGCCACGCAACGCGCAGGCGGTGGAGTCTTCATGACCATCAATGAGACCGATGGTGGCAGACGCGCCCAAGACATCAAGCGCGTGCGTGCGCTGTTCGTAGACCTGGACACGCCGCAAGACGTGCCGCAGTGGCACCTTGAGCCTGCCTGTGTGGTGGAGAGTAGCCCGCGGAAGTATCACGCCTATTGGGTGGTAGCTGATGACATGCCGCTGGATGAGTTCAAGACGGCCCAAGAGCGCCTGGCGCGCCTGTATGGTGGTGATACTGCCTGCAAGGATCTATCGCGTGTGCTGCGTGTGCCCGGCGGTCTGAACCTCAAGCGCGAGCCCCAGCCGGTGCAGCTGCTGCACGTGAGCGCGTGGGGAATCTACCGCTGGCGGGATATCCTGGCCGGTGTGCCTGAGCTGCCGAAGACACGCCCAGCGCCACGGCCTGAGACGATTGAGCGCCTGGCGAAGACGTCACCACGTGCGATGCGTCAAGGCATCGACGTCAGCACGCTCGATATCGTTGGCCTGTTCTCTGACGCAGGTTTACTGCTAGACGCGCAACGCCGCGGGGGGTATGGGGTAACGTGCCCTTGGCAACATGAGCACAGCAGTGAGAGCGCAGCCACTGCCACCATGATATGGCCAGCAGGCGCCCAAGGTGCGCTGCCTGGGTTCAAGTGTATGCACGGCCACTGTGCGCATCGGGGATTGAGTGACGTGATGCGGTTATTCAGAGGGACACTGAGCGACTATGCCAAGCCTGCGCAGTACGTGGGGCCTGGGGTCAAGAGCGCCGCTGCTCGCCTGGAGCGGTTGAGGGGGAGACGATGAGCTATAAGGACGACACCATAGACTTCACAGACATTGGCATCGGTGAAGTCATAGCCGCTCAGCACGGTGACGCGCTGCGATACATTGCCACTGAAGACGATTGGCTCACCTGGAACGCCAGAGAGAGCCGGTGGCGTGATGACGAAGTGCTTGAGCGTTATGAACTGGTGAAGGTGACTGCTGACACGCTGATGGACAGCGCGCACAACGTGGAAGATGACAAGGCACGCAAGGCCGCGGTCTCAGCGGCCATCAAGGCGCGGGCATGGGGGAGGATGACCAGCTCGCTGAGCTGCGCGAGCACGCTGCCACAGATCGCCAGCCGCCGTGAATGGTGGGACGCTGACCCGTATTTGCTGCATACGGCCAGCGGCATCGTTGACCTCCGGTTTGGGAAGGTGCGCGCCGCCACGCCTGATGACCTGATGCGGGTGAGCACAGGCGTCAAGGTGGAGGGTGAGTGTCCGCGGTGGGAACGTTTCCTAGAAGAGATTTTCTGTGGTGACGCGGAGCTCATCGAATATGTGCGCATCTGCTGTGGTATGTCGCTGTTCGGTGACCAGCGTGACCATGTGGCGCTGTTCTGCTTGGGCATCGGATCGAACGGCAAGAGCACCTTCCTGGGCACGCTGCGCAGCGTGCTGGGTGAACATGCGCGCCTGGCCGTCCCGAACCTCATCAGCTGGAAGTCAAACGAAGGCCACAGCACAGACAGCGCGCACCTATTCGGGGCGCGTATGGTGTGCGTTGATGAAGTGAAGGCCAGCGCGCTCGATGAGAGCAAGATCAAACGCCTCACAGGTGGTGGCGAGATGACAGCGCGCTACATGCACGCAAACAACGTCACTGAGCGCCTGAAGATGACCCTCTGGATCGACGGCAACGCGGCGCCGAAGATCGTGGGCACAGACAAGGGAATCTGGCGCCGCATCAAGGTGATTCCGTTTAAGGCTCACTTTGACCCTGAGTCACCTGACTGCGACAAGAACCTGCCTGAGACGCTGCGCGCCGAAGCGCCTGGGATTCTGGCCTGGTGCGTGCGTGCTGCGTCTGACTACCTGCGCCACGGTCTGCCGAAGTGCGCCGCTGTGACACAAGCGGTCAATGAGTACCAGCGTGATCAAGACGTCCTGGCTGAATGGCTGGATATCTGCTGTGACGTGTCACCAGACAACGATGAGACCAGCGCGCAGCTCTGGTATTCCTGCAACATGTATCTTGAGCGGGCTGGCCTAGACCGTGGATGGCATCAACGCAGGATGACCGAAGAGCTCAAGCGCCGCGGCATCGCTGAGCCCATCCGGAAGGGGGGAGCGCGCCGCCTGCGAGGGTTGCGCCTGGTGTCCCACTGGCGTGATGCGCTCAATGAGATGATTGGCATCGACGGCGATGGCCCGCGGCCAATGCCCAAGTCAGTGGTCAACTGGAACGATTGAACGCGAGCCGTGATGCGTTAGTGACTGAGCTGTCAACGGTGAGCTAGTCGGTGGTGCCCGTCCATGCTGAGCGCGTGGGGGCATCATCGGCGCTTTTGTGTATAATGTGCGCAAGTTGGAGGGGGTCAACATGCGCGATCTGAGTGCGATGGTCGATCAGCCAGGGAAGCGCTCTGACGCGCCGCTCTGGCGCCGATGGCGTAACGAGGGATGGAACCGCAACAGGTGCAAGCATGACCTCGCTGGCCTGACTGACGATGAGCTCAAGGAGCTGCGCCGCCTGTGCATGGAACGCGCCAAAGCCGCGGGCATCATGCGCACGAAGGCCCAGCCACCAACGGACCACCAGCGGATTGACAGCAGCGTCAAAGATGGCGTGTGGACCATCGACGGGCGTGGCCGCATCAGCTCGCTTGGCCAGCTGCTTGACCGCGCTGAGGTAGACACAGACCGCTGGTATGTGGAGAGCTGGCGCGCCAACGCATACGAAGCACAACGCGCAGGTGGTGGCGTGGTGCAGCTCTGGCAGGTCAAGGCGTCACTGCGTGAGCATCCCGCCTGGGTCTGGTCACCTGTGAAGCCGCGCCAGACGTTTGAGCGGGTGCAGGTTGCTGACCCTGACGTGACGCTGGTGATACCCGACAGTCAAAACGGGTATCGGTGGGTAGACCGTCACCAACGGCTTGAGCCGCTGCACGATCGACGTGCGTGGGATATCGCTGTGCAGGTGGCCGCGCTGCTGAAGCCTGCCCGCATCGTGCTGCTGGGTGACATGGTTGATTATGCCGAAGGATCGAAGCGCTGGCCGGTGACGCCAGACCTGCGCGCAACGACTCAGCCGACGATTGAAGAGCTCCACTGGTGGCTGGCGCAGCTGCGCGAGACCTGCCCGCTGGCAGAGATCGTCTACCTTGAAGGCAACCACGAGGACAGGATTGACCGTGCGCTGCTCAGCGGGATGCCTGAGCTGGTGAACGTCACACCAGCCGGTGAAGACAGACCGCTGGTGACCTGGCGCCGGTTGCTGGCCCTCGAAGCGCTGGGGATCGACTACGTTGGCCCGTATGGGGAGCGCGTGACGCTGCACGATGACTGTGAGGCGCACCATGGGTCAACAGTGGCCAGCGGTGGAGCTGCGACCGTGGCGCGTATGCTCAAGGGTGCGCACGTGTCGCAGATTGTGGGGCATATCCATCGCCGGGAGTACGGGTGCCGCACGGTCTGGGGTCCACGTGGCCCGCGCACGATCTTCGCCGCGTCACCTGGCACGCTCTGCCGCGTTGACGGCGTGGTGCCTGCGGTACACAGGCGCGTCGATTGGCAGCAAGGGTTGGCCGTGCTGACCTGGGACGGCAAGCGCACCAGCTGTCAGGTCATCCCGATCGATGACGGTGCGGCGTATGTCTACGGTGAGCGGGTTGAGGGTGCTGACCGTGGCGCAGAGATATCGCGTGACGTTGACTGGCCGCAAATAGCGTGAGACGCTATTGAGCATGAAGCTCAGACCCTATCAGACCGAAGCGATGACCAAGGCCCGCGCCGCGTATGCCGCTGGGGCGCGTGGCGTGCTGGTGGTCGCACCAACGGGCTCAGGCAAGACCGTGCTGGCCGCTGCGTGTGCCAAGTCGGCGCTCGACCGTGGTGGATGCGTGCTGTTCATCGTGCCACGTCGCGAGATCGTCAAGCAGACGGTCAGCAAGCTCGAAGCGCTGGGGCTCGATCCGTCCATTGTGGCCGCTGGCCTAGACCGTCAACGTGATGAGCGCGTGACTGTGTGCATGGCGCAGACGATGGTGAGACGGCCAGCAGACTGCGTGAAGCCGCCCACGCTGGTGATCGTCGATGAGGCCCACCTGGCCGTGGCTGACACCTACCGCCGAATCTTGGAGCGCTGGCCATCGGCGCGCAGCCTGCTGCTGACGGCCACGCCATGCCGCACGGACGGGCGCGGCCTGGGTGAGATCGCTGACCAGATGGTTGAGACGACGGGCACGCGCCAGCTCATCGCTGAGGGTCACTTGGTGCCGCCTGTGGTCTGGTCAGCGAAGACGCCAGACATGAAGGGGATACGCAAGACAGTCAGCGGCGAGCTGTCACCGAAGCACGCTGGGGCGAAGTATGCAGCGAGCGTCATCCTAGGTGACACGCTCGACCAGATACGCCAGCGGTGCCAGGGGCGCACGGTGCTGGTGTTCGCGTCATCGGTGGAGCACAGCAAGGCGCTGCGTGACGCGCTGAAGGCTGAAGGATACAAGGCCGCGCACATCGACGGGGGCACCAACGCGGCGATACGTGCGCGTGTGCTGACCTGCCTGGAAGCGGGCCAGCTCGACGTGGTGACCAACTATGGCTGTCTGACGGAAGGATTGGACGTGCCCAGCCTGGGCGCGGTGGTGGTGGCTCGATGCACGCAGAGCCGTGCGCTCTGGTTTCAGATGGTGGGCCGCGGGCTGCGACCATCGGACAACAAGACTGACTGTGTGGTCATCGACCAGGGTGGCAACGCGCACAGGCATGGTCATCCAGCTGCGTCACCAACCTGGACGCTGGAAGGCAAAGAGAAGCAAGAACGCGGGGACGTGCCCACCTGCACCACGTGTGAGCAATGCCTGGCGATCTATGAGCGCAGACCTGACGCGCCTGGTTGCCCGCGGTGCGGAGCGGTGCCAGTGCCGAAGCCACGCCGGGAGATCCAGCAGCTCAAGCGCAAGGAGCTGGCGCTGGTGGTGCCTGGTCCTGACGGCAAACCCAAGCCCGTGCGCCCGATGCCTGACGGCTGGTATGACCGCGGCAAGTGGGAACAGATCGAGCGCCAACGCATCGCCGCAGGTTATCATTGGCGCTGGAGTCTCCATCAGTTACAAAACGAAGGATGGATACTGAGGCAAAAGTTCAAGCGTCTGTCCTCTTGGCGATCGGTTCGCTAGATGGGGTGTATTGTGAACGACGGAACGCGGGCGCATTCATGGGACGCGGGGGATTGGTCCGTGCTGGCGTGGCTGGCGTGGCTGATATTCTGTGCGTTGTCGATGGCCGTGCGGTGGCTCTCGAATGCAAGACGCAAACAGGACGATTGAGCACAGTACAGAAGCGATGGCGGGACGCCTGGCGCAAGGCTGGGGGCTTCTATGCCGTCGTCAGGTCACCTCACCAGGCGCTCAAGGCCATCAGGCAAGTGCGCAATGAGTCACAGCGCGCCGCATCGGGGTGACATATACAAACCATGTGAACGGGAGAGCACATGAACATCACTGAGAAAGACAAGCAGAGCCTCACTCTGGGCCTGCTCTGGATTCAACGAAACATAACCATCCAGCGAGACGCGAGCGGTGGCATTGGCCGTTATGCGTCGATGGACGGCATCTTGAGAGCGGTTGACGCCGCGCTGATGGAGCTTGGCATCGTGCGTCGCTGGACCACGCGAACCGTGGACACGTCACAAGGCGTGATGCTGGAAGTCAGCTGCACGCTCACCCACGCTGAGACAGGTGAGAGCATTGAAGGGGCCTTCAGCGCGCCCATCACCATCCCTGAGTCTAAGGGTGGCCGTCAGATTCTCAGCGGTGAGCAAGCCGCTGGGAAGGTGGAGACCTATGGCCGCCGCCGTTCACTGATGGCCGCGCTGGGCCTGGTCGAAGAGACCACAGACCGCACGCCAGCCGCAGCCAAGCACAGCGCGTCACCCGTTATTGATGACCGCATGACGCGGCTGATTGCGCTGGCCCAAAACACTGACGGTGGCATTGATGAAGTCCGCGGCGAGCTCACTGCGCGCCTGGGGAACTTCAACGCTTGGCGCGGCCTGAGCGACGAAGAGTTCAACAACCTCATTGATGAGGTAACGAAGGCGCTAGACGTGCCGCTATAGGGGGAGAGTCATGCCAGGAATGATCACAATCGTGGGCAATCTGGGCGCAGATGCAGAACTGCGCGATATCAATGGGCAATCAGTTTGCAATTTGCGCGTGGGGTGCCGCGTTGGCTACGGAGATCGAGCCGTCAGCACCTGGTGGGACGTCGCCGTCTGGGGCAAGCCAGCGCAGTGGTGCGCGGAGCTGCGCAAGGGGGATGCTGTCACCGTGATGGGTGAGCTCTCAGCGCGTGAGCACAACGGGACGACGTACATGGGCATTCGTGCCCAGAACGTCAGCCAGCATGAGCGCCGCGATCGAGCGCCGCAGCCGCAGCGTCAGAGCCGTGGCGGGATGCCCTTCTGATGGGTGTGCTCAACGTCGATGACGCGACATATCGCGCGCTGAACCGGTGGAGCTGGAGCACAGCGAAGCATGTGCTGGAGTGCCCTGCCGAAGCCTATGACCAACGCACTCGACCGATCGAGACCACTGACGCCATGGAGATGGGCACGCTGATGCACGCCCTCATCCTAGAGCCTGAAGAGGTGGAGAAGCACTATGCAGTGGCGCCCAAGATCGTGAAGGGCTTGGGTGGCTGGACGTGGCCCGGCCATGAAATGACATGGCGACTCAAGAAGGAGGCTGAAGCCACGCTGGCTGGCATCATGGGTGAGCGTTTCCTGGTGACTCAGGAGCTCATGGATGACCTGACAGCGCGGTGCGACCAAGCGCGCCTCTGGGTGCTGGCGCATCAGCCGCACGTTGAGATGGCGATGGTGGGTCAGATTGAGGGTGCGTCTGTGAAGGGGAAGGCTGACATGGTGTGCGGCAACGCCATCATTGACGTCAAGACCACCACGGACATCAAGCCCGCGTCGATCCAGCGCGCAGCTGTTCAACGTCACTGGCTCGGTCAGGTGTGGACGTATGGCGAGCTCGCCCGTCAGTCAGGTCACCCGATCGACCGCTATGGGATTCTACTGGTGCAGACGCCGAAGGTGAGCAACTCGCCGCTGAACCTGAGCAAGAGCCGCCAGCCGCGTCAGAGCTGGCGCATCATCTGGCTTGATGCTGAGGCCATCGCCTACGGAGAGAGCGAGGCCCGCCGCGTCTGGCGTGCAATCCGGGATTGCGAGGCGTCTGGTGAATGGCCAGACTATGCGGGTGACTCGCTCAGCTTGCCTCGGTGGGCAAAGCCTGAAGCGGTGCAAGAAGAGGCATTCTGATGATTGCTGCGGTGGTGGTGTGCGTGCTGCTGGCTGCGCTGTGCGCGAACCTGGCTAGGTTCTTCTACATTAGGTCGCAAGCCGCTGAGGATGAAGTGCGCCGCTATCGGGCGCTGGTTGTTGACCTGCGCGATGAGCTCAGCACGATGACCATCAAGGCCCGCAATGAGCGCACGGCTGCTGATGCTTATGTCTCACGGATGCGCGAGACCGCTGCCGCAGCTGCTCAGGTGGAGGCCCGTCTCCAGAGCGATGACCCTGACAAGATCGCTGAAGCAATCAACAAGGCACTAGACCTGTGATGCGCGTGTCCGCCTGGGTGGTTATCCTCACGCTGCTCATGCCGCTGGATGCGTGGTCAAGTGCCTGCCGCCGTGCGTGGGGCGCGAGGAAGGGAGAGCCCGCGCCCTGCCACGGTGTGATACTTCCGATCGAAGGGGCGAAGCGCTGCGCACGTGCGTCGATCGACTTGCGTGCGTGCAAAGACTCCCTGGCTGAATGGAAGCGCCGCGCCGCGATACCGCTGGCAATGCCATGCACGCCCACAACGCTCACCGTCATCAAGCCCGTTGAGAAACCGCGCCCGGTGTGGCACGTCGCTGTCGCTGCCGTGGTAGGATTCGCCGCGGGCGCATGGGCCACGTGGAGGATGACGCGATGAAGTTGACGAAGCTGGCGCTGGCGATGATGGAAGAAGACGCCTGGGAAGATGAGCACGATCTTGGCCAGCGCGAGCTGGTGAAGCGTTGGCAAGCTGAGTTCATGGGTGACGCCGAAGCTGACGGCATCTATGGGCCGAAGACCGCAGCTGCGCTGTGGAACCTCCACAAGCCTGGCCGTGATGACATTGTTGAGCGTGCGCTTGAGTCTTGCCGCCCAGCCACGGGCACGTGGCCGGTGGTCAAGTACAGCATGAGAGCCAACACTGGCATGGGTGAGACGTACTTTGGCGAGGGTCCGTTCGCCACGGGTGACTGCTCTGATTTTGCAGCTCACTGCATGGGCCTCAGCAAGCACCACAAGCGGAAATGGTACGGGACAGACGGAATCGTCAGCGATGCCCGTGGATATAACCAGCTGTACGAAGAGGTTGAGCGCAAGGCCGCGTCGCCTGGTGACCTGGTGGTCTACGCTGGCCGATATGAGCGCGGTGAGCGCGTGAGCATCGGTCACGTTGGCGTCATCGTTGAGGTTGACGGCGAGCGCATCACCACGGTTGACTGCGCGTCAAGCAATCGGCGCCGGTTTGGGTCAGCGGTTGCGATGGTAGACAAGACAGAGGTTTGGGACCGCAAGCGGGCGATTATTGCCCGCCCGTCCTGGCTCCAATAGAACGTCACACGGTGTGACACGCGGCATGTCGCCGCAGCGCCTGCCCTGGTCAGTCGGCTTGAATGGGGCAGGCGTTATTCTTTTACTCCACCTGGCGCCAGGTGGGGTGCTTCTGTCCCAAAATCAGAAACGCCAGCGGGGTAGTCATCCGCTGGCGTCTCCTAGTGCGGCCCTCTTGGGGCTCAACCGGTAGCACGGCCTCTTGGGCTCTGTGCGCAGCCTATCATTCGCCGTCGTATTCTCGCAAGATGCGATTGGCCCAGCGCTCAGCAGCCGTGCCACCCCACAACAAGTGAGCGATCCAGCCAGCGCTGGGATTGGTACGCGAGCCCCATCCAGCTGCTTCACGATCGCGCTTGTGGCGAGCGAAGAAACCGCGCATACGTCTGATGGTCTCAATGGGTATCTTGCGACCGCTGGCGATCGACGCAGCGCGAGCCACGCCGCTGCCAATGCCCTGCTCGCCTGCTTCTTGAGTGCTCAGCCCGCCGCGCCCGAACTTGCGCCGCAGCTCCAAGCCTAGACGCGCATTGGCGCGCATGTCTGCTGTGGTGGCGAAGCTAGGCACGGTCGGCCCGCTTGCTGATGGCGTTCAAGGTGAGCTCACGGACGCTGGGCCAGACCTGTGGTCCGATGATGCCGCCGCACGCTGACCAGATAGCACCAACGTGGCCGTGGATGCTGTAGCCCGCGCCATAGGCCGCGGCGATGCCGATGACCGTAGAGCCCACAATGGCCGCGATATTCGACCAGCGTGGGAGCTCAACGCCTGCGTCATGCTCAAGGCGTTTGTGGGTGGCGACGATGAGAGCGCTGACCTGGCTGGCCAGCACGCCCAAACAGAGCATTTCATATTCCATCACGCACCTAACTTAGCCAGTTGACGGCCATGCTCTTCGATCTTGGCCCGCATCTCATCGTGCTGCTTGTTGTTGATCTCAAGCGCTCGCTGGTGGTCATCGAGCCGCCTGACGGAGCTGGCGTGCCGCTCTTCAGCGCGTGCGATGTGCGCGGCCAGCTGCTGGCCAATGTCGCGAATCATATTCTCAAGCCGCGCAGTGTCAGCTTGCCGGTCAAGCTCTGACTGTTTGAGCGCGCCACCTAGCTTGTAAAGCGTGCCGCCCGCGCTGGCGAGCACAATCACTGCTTGCAAAACTAGCTCTGGTGTCACGTTCATAGCGTCGTCAGATCGTTGGTTCTAGCGCCGGTCCAGATGGTCACGGCCTGTGAGAAGTTTACAGCAACAGGCTCGACCTGTGGAGCCTTTTGGGCTGTGATTTCAAGCTGACGGTCTAGGTCCGCAGCAGGCGACGGGACGATCGCATCAGTGGTGGTGTACTGAGCAATCTGGCCATCTGCCTCAGTGGGCCAGCTCTGAAGCCGAATCTCTGGGTTGAGTGCGCCGATCTTGGGCAACTTGACGGTCACGCCGTCTGTGGTGCCGTCGATCTCAGTGGGTGCCGGTGGGTCTGTAATCGGGCCAGCGATCGGGCTGATGAGATGAGCCGTCACGTCAGTGCGTGCGTAGGTGGTCGAACCTGCCAGGCGCACCAACACCTTGCGCGCTGTGCTGCGCGTCCAGCCCACCATGGCCGTGCCTGCGTAGGGCTGGAGCGCCACGGCTAGCGGGTACGCATCAGCCATCACCAGCAGCTGGCCGCTACATGGCTGCGTCCATATCTGGGGATAGGTCGGCGGTTGAACCAGTGGCTCAGTTGTCTGCTGTTGGTGTAGGTCTATGAGTGTCGGTGTGCGTTTCATGGTCAGACCTCTGGCCAGATGATGACGCTGTGGCAGTACACGTCACCAACGCCATCGCCGGTGATTTGCAGGTCAACATCAACGAACGCGCCCAGCCCGTCAGATTGTGGCTGAACCGTTAGAGCTGCACTGTTGACCGTGGCGTCAGCGTCCATCTGCGTGCTGGCTGTGGTCTTGCCGGTGAGCGTCACGGTGATCGCCCGCGTGACGGAGCCGCCAGCGCCATACTCAGCGAGCGCCTCAACGCGGAAGGTGGTGTCTTGAGTGTAGCCTGGGAGCCTCATGCGCCCACGCGGCCAAGCCTGGTTCATCGAGCTCGTTGCGTGGCCTAAGTGGTTGGCTCGCGCCGTGGCCTCAGTCACGAAGGCATAGGCACACTGGCGCCGGTCCTTGTAGACGATGAGCGCGCTGCGCTTGCAACGGTCAAGGAACTCTTGGTGAATCGGGCTGTCAGACTGACCAAGGACGCCGTCATCATAGGAACGGAACCCGCAAGGGGCTGAGCCGGTTGGCACGGCCTGGGTCGCGGGATACACGCAGAGCGACTGAGGCCAGACGGTGCCTGAACCAACGGATATCTCAACCTTGAGAATCCGATGCGCCGCGTCCAGCGTGAAGGGGCCATCAGTGACCACGCCGCTGGCGCCGGTGCTGCCTGTGGTGCTGCCGATGCTGGCGAAAACCGCAGTGGTCAGGTCAGTGCTTGATGTGGCGCTATATGTGCGCGTCACGGTGATTGACGAATCCAGCGCCGCGGCGAAGTTGTAATCAAGCCCGTCTGAGCTTGGCCTGATAGGGATGTAATAGACGAAGGGGCCAGCTGCACCGGTGTACTCTGCCGGTGTGCATTGGATATGCGCCGGACTGTGGAACCTGTAGACTGCGTTGACGTTGGTGAGCGCCGTCTGGAGCGGCTCAGGCAGTAGCTCAGGCAGAACGAACGCCGAAGGGCTGAGCACGGTGACCGCGCTGGGGCTTGGAATCGTCATAGCCAGAACCCTCCCTGGTCAGTGAATGCGAAGCTCTGCTGGTAGGTGGTCGCGTTGCCATGGTCACGCAGCGTGAGCCGCGAGGGATTGACGCCGCCCACGGTGACCGTGGGTGTGCCCACGTTGGCTTGAATCGTGAGCTGACACGCGCTGCCAGTGTCAGTGACTGCGCGAATCGTGAAGCCGTCAGCGGTGCCCTCGTTGTCACCTGGCAGATAGACCGCCACGTCAAACGCGCCGTCTTTTGCCAACGTGGTGGCAAAGTGCTGATACCAGCCACGGGCCACGGTGATGCTGACGCCTGCGCTGTAAGCGGTGACCTCAGCCGATGGCGCGAGCGCCCTGCCTGACAGCTGCGCAGACGCAGCCACGATAAGCTCAACGGCTTTGGTCCGCAGATCGAGCGACCTGCCAAGCACTACCGCGGCGCCGGTGTATCCCGCTGTACCTGACGCCCAATCATAGATTGCAGGATGAGTGAGATCGAGCTGGACGGCATCGCCAACGTGAACGTCAATCAGTTGAGAGACGCGGAGCTTGAGCGTCTGGATGGTGGGTTGTGTTGCGAAGTACGAAGCCACCAGCGGTGTCGCCACGCTATACACAGTGTCACGGTCGTTGTGTGGAATCGCCCACGTCTGCTCGTTACTGCCAAACGTGTCTACGGCTGGCTGGTCGGTGTAGGTGATTGACTGCCCGTTCTCTAGTTCCAGCTTGATCAAGTTGGCCGGGACTGCACGATCAAGCACCTCAACGGGCGAGCTGTTCAAGCTCAAGAGATCGGCGTCAGTAATCTCAACGACGCCGCCACTGTTGCCCAGCGCAGTGCTCACGATCGCCAGCTTGAGTTGACGATAATCATCGGAAGTGTCTGGCCGTGCGGCGATGGCCAGACGGCCCAGCGCAAGCAGCCCGCTGAACAGGTCAACCAGCGACCTGGCGCCGGTGGTGGTGTCCAGTGCTAGCGCGCTGACGGGGCCTGTGGCGAGCTGCGCGGTTGACGCCTGGTCAACGCGGGACGTCTGGAGACCGTAGCCTTGAGCGCGTGGCAATACGTCAAATGTTGGATCTCTGAGCGCCGCAGTGCCTGAGCTGTGCAGGTGCTTGAGTAGCACTTCTTGCGGCGTGCCTTGGGCCACAAACTGAACGCTTGCCGTCTTGCCCACTAGGTCAACCGCTGCCTGTGCTGCTGCGTCAGCCGCGGTGAAGGTGCCGACGTAGAGCAAG
>Ga0222718_10003634_pt1 | contig 13143 bp, 17 predicted proteins | sample C33_27DmetaG_FD_165045 | JGI IMG/M metagenome (GOLD analysis project Ga0222718, IMG submission 165045) | Estuarine water microbial communities from San Francisco Bay, California, United States - C33_27D | ecosystem: Environmental > Aquatic > Marine > Unclassified | place: USA: California... | reverse complement strand
AGCGTACTATAAACCTGGCAGTAACACTCCGGGCACACAGGCCTATCTTGGATGGGGCGGCAACGCCGGTCTGAGTTGGGCCCGAAGGATTTTGAAAAAATAATGGAGGTAGATCAGAATGGCAGGTATAAAGACAAGGAAAGGTTCCCAGACCTACCACTCGAAATACTATCTCAATGGTCAGGAATGGAAGCCAGCGATGGTGTCCACAAAGAAAATGTTTGGGGATGGATATAAAGAATATATGGCCGCACAAAGCGTCCAGACAGGTGAACTGTATCACAATCATCACGGTAGGATAGCACCTTGGCATTCGATCGCATTCACTTCAATAAAACCTGAAGGATTAGAATAATGCCCTACAAAGGAAAACTAGATGGTAAAGCCATAGAGACAGCCACATCACGTGCCTTGGAGGCCGTGTTCGATGAATACCGATTACACAACAAGAATTGCATAGAGCGACAGAGCCAACAGGGTGCTTTCCAGGCCAGGAAGGCTTTACAAAAAATTAAATATCTTGTACACAAAAGGAAAATAGAATTACTTGAATTGTACACACAAGATGAAAGGAGATTGAATGCCTATCACAACAACATCGACAGCATCAGCACTGCTGGTGAATCGGATACCAACCAAGAGGAGTAAACCAATGGCTAGAGCGAGCGGAAGAAGAAAACCAATGTCATCAAAAAAGAAAAACAAAAAAGGTGGCAGAAGAAAGTAAACTAATTGAAAACTGGATTAGAGGACAGATTGCTAAGGTCCATAAAAAGACTGGAAAAGCAATCTGTCCGTTTGCAAAAAAGGCTCTACAGGATCAAACAATCCAAATCACGAAAGCAAAGGTTGATCTATTGGATCACATTATCCATTGCTGTCATATGGTTCCTATTTTTAGGCTTGATATCGTTGTGTTATACATTGATTACAAGATAAGCGAACAGCGATTGGCCACGATCTGTAAACAGGCACACGACAACAAATTACACATGGCGGTGATGTATGATCACCCCGCCAACAAAGGACTCCATAAAGGTGTAAGTTTCAGTTACAAGAGGAAACCTTTGGTAATGATACAACCCATGGACAAGTTGAAGGCGGCACAGGCCCGACTGCGTAGGTCAGGATGGTACGAGGCATGGGGTGTGGATGATTTGGAACAATTCTACTAAAAATATAATCATACGACTTTATTACTGTAAATAAAGATGTAAATAACAACATACTCATTAGGAGGAAATCTATGGAAGATTCAAAACAACCAGAAGTCAAAGTTGCAGAGGCCACGGAGGCACAAGCGACCGACTCTAAACAACAAACTCCGGAGACAGAGGTGTCAAAAACCTACACTGCTGACGAATTCAACAACGCAATGGCATCAGTCCGTAAAAAGACAGAAGCAAATGTGTTGAGAAAATTCGAAGATGTTGATGTTGAACGTTATCGTGAACTTGTTCAGAAGGAAGAAGCAATGAAACTGGAAGAACAAAAGAAGCGAGGCGAGTTTGAAAAGATATTGAAGGAAACTGCTGAAAAGAAAGACCAAGATATCCAACAACTTCGTTCACAGTTGAACTCAGTCAAAGTGGATGGTGCATTGTTGAACAGTGCTTCCAAACACAAGGCGATAAATCCTGATCAAGTCGTGAGACTTGTCAAGGACAAAGTCAGATTGAACGATGCTGGTGACGTAGAGGTCATTGGTGACAATGGCACACCTAGATACACTGATTCTGGAGAATTAATGGGCGTTGATCAATACGTCAATGAGTTCTTGTCACAGAACACACACTTCGTCCAAGCAGGACCAAGTGGATCAGGAGCAACATCAAACACCAACGCGAAGTCAGTGCAGGAAGTGGACCCCTCAAAACTGGATCTAAATGATCCACAACAGAGAAGGATCTACAAGGATATGAAACAAAAAAATGTTTCAAATCCCAAGTTCTTCTAAATTAACAAATAAAGGAGAATAGCAATGGCTATTAATACTACTAGTACACATGGTGCTCTTTTAACAAACATCTTACAAGAAGCAGTATTCACTGCATCAGAAAGATCTATCGCTGGTAATCTTGTAAAAGTGTTTGACATGACAGGAACACCAGGTTTAACAAGTCAGGTTCCAGTATACCCAGAAGTTTCTGCTTCAGGTTTAACTGAAGGAACTGACATCACAGCACAAACAAGTGTTAACCCAACTTCAGTAACAATCACTGCATCAGAGATTGGTGTTAGAGCTGACTTAACTGACTTATTAAGAGAAAGTTCAGGCAGAGATGTTGCGGCTGACGTAGGTAGAATACTTGGTAACGCAATTGGTGAAAAAGTTGACGCTGACGTTTTCGATCAGTTCGATTCATTCACTACAAACAGATTAGGAACAGGTGGAACAGACCTTACTCCAGATTTAATCTTACAAGCAGTATACAAGTTAAGAGCTCAAAACGCTCCAACTGATGCTGACGGTGATTACTTTGGTGTGTTTGCTCCAGCGGCGATCCACAATGTTGCTAAAACATTAACGAACGCAGGTTTCTCAACTTCAAGCAACGCAATGAGTGACTTAGGTAACAACATCTTAAGTTCTTCTGCTTACTTGGGTAGAATCTACAATGTTAAATTGTTCATGACAACTGCGGTTGACGTTGACTCTGCTAATGATTCAATCGGTGGTGTATTCTCACCAGAAGCATTAGGTCACGTGATCAAGAGACCAATCGTTGTTAAAGAGCAATACGATGCATCACTTCGTTCTACAGAATATGTTGCCACTACTGCTAGAGGTAACGCTGTTCTTAAAGAGCAATATGGTTGCAGAATCAAATCTGAGTCATTAGTAGACTAATCGTCTATTAGACCTCGGTTTATAGAACAAGGCCCCGTCCTTCCCCTTCGGGGCCTTTTCTTTTTGTGTTGTTAGTATCAAGATTACAACGCAATAAATAACATTGTCCAGAAGGACTGGACACAACATTTAGGAGGGACCTACAATGGCCAACATGAGTCAAGACTCAGACTTACTTGAATACGAACCGGATATCCAAAATTTCGGCATACAATCATTTTCAGACCTACACACGAAAACCACAGCAGACATCCTAAGGAAACTTAGATATGAGTGGTGGAACCGTGCGACATACGGAAGATACGACATAACAACAGGCACATACACAGAGATGGACAACAACTTGTTGACATACAGCCAATTCACAAAAGCGGCTGTGTATCATGTGCTGGCTGAGTACATCTATCCAAGGTTATCAACATTCTCTCCAGATGGAGATGTGTTCAGGGAAAAGATGATGTATTATAAAGAAAAATTTGCGACAGAATTCCAAGAAATCTTAAAAGACGGAGTAGAATACGATTTCGATTCAAGTGGTACGATAGAAAATTCAGAGAAACAGCCTACACACTTCAATCGTCTCGTTAGATAGAGATGAGTGCAAGAGAATTAATAGCAGAAGACATCAAGGAACAACTGATCAACATGTCAGACCCAGCGCCTGGCAATGTCACGCGTGAGTTCTTTGAATTCGAGAAACTGGCTATAACACAATATCCAGCGATCCTGATAGTAACCGGAAATGAAGAACGAACTGACGTGTCAATGTCAGAAAGACAGGGCATCCTACAGGTAGAACTGAGATGTTTCGTGCGTGGCAATGAACTTGACACCAAAAGGAATCAATTGGTTGAAGTCATAGAACAGACATTGGAAGGATCAAGGGGTAGAAATTTAACAACAGAAAAAGACGCAACACACTACGTGGAGACACGTGTGACAAATGTTGAAGTCATAGAACGTAATCCACCGATCGGACAGGTAATAGTCACAGTTGAAGTGGAATACATGTACAAGAGAGGTAATCCATAATGCTTAGAGAGATGTACGACATAAATGGGAATTCTCATCTAGTCCCGAGCGAACAGGTTCAGGACAAGTTGAAATCAGGTTGGGTGTTTTTTCAAAAACCTGTCTCGCCACCAAAAATGGCAGAGAAGAAAAGCACCACAAAAACAAAAACTAAAAGACCAAAACCGATGATGCGAATAACCAAGGCAGAAGCGGAGGTCATAAAACCAAATGAGGAGAACAACTAATGGCAAATAATACTACTGCATATGCAGGTACTTCAGGTGTAGCCAAGTTCGATGTTGGTGGCTCCGCTACTACTATCGCATCGGTTATATCATTCACATTAACAAACACAGGTGACGTAATTGAAACTTCAGCAATGGGTTCGACTGCTAGAACATATGTTCCAGGTCTTACAAATGCTACCACTTCAATGAGTCTATACTTTGTTGATGGTGATTCAGCACAAGCGGCTTTACAGTCGGCACCAGGTGCGGCGGCGGCCACTATAGAACTTTACCCTTCAGGTGAGACTACAGGTCAAAAATTAAGTGGCGAAATGATCGTTACTTCATTCGAGATCGCGGCGGCTAACGATGGCGCAGTGACGGCAGAAGTTGCTGGACAGATTACAGGAGCGTTGACAGTAACGAACCTATAATGAAAGTATTCTTCAACGCGACATCCTTCAAAAAAATGATCAACGAGGTCACTGAAACAGCGGCCGAGGCGGTCACGGATGTCGTGTTTGAAGATGTAAAACGTAGGTCTCCTGTTCGTTCAGGACTTTTCAAGAAGAGTTGGCGTAAGAGTGGTAGCAAGTTCAAATACAAACTTACCAATCCACAACCATATGGCGGCGCACTTGAAAGAGGACGTAGCAAACAGGCACCAAAAGGTGTGATGAGACCTGCGATCGAAAACATTAAACAACCAATCAGGAGATATAGATGAACATAACAGACAAGATATCAAAACACTATCAGAAAAGCATAGGTGGTGAATTGATCAAATATCATTGTGAGGAATGGGACGCTGACATTTATTACAGAAGCACATATCCTCTCAAGGACGAATCAAAAATCTTGCAATTACAGAGTGAGGGCAAGACGATTGAGGCATTAGTGGAAAGCATTGTGGTCAAGGCAAGAGACAAAGACGGCAACAGGCTTTTCCAAGATGCGGACAGGATTAAGTTGATGCACGAGGCAGATCCAATGACTGTGGTCAAGGTGGCTTCGCAGATCAACAACGCCAAATTGACGGCGACACAGGAATCTATCGCAAAGGAATAGGTTCCAGTGTTGAGTTGAGATTTGTAATGATGCTGGCTGATCGGCTGAAAAAGTCAGTCGAGGAAATCTTACAAATGACAACACTGGAGAGGGATCTCTGGGCCGGGTTCATGTTGTATGAACACAACGAAAGTAAAAAACAGTCTAGGACTCAACCACCTAGACCGGTGAGGAGGAGAAGAAGATAATGGCCAAAACGGAAAAACTGTTATTAGACATACAGGTAAAGAACCAACAGGCTCTTGGCAAGTTAAACAGGAACGTTGACAAATTACGTGGAAGCACATTAAGCCTTGGCACAGCCGCCAAAGCGGCACTGGGTGCGTTCACGGCATTGGGAGCGGCCAAAATCGCAGGAAACTTCTTACAGGTCAACAGGCAGGTTGAGAACCTAGGACTAAGATTAAAATTCCTATTCAACAGTGCGGAAGAGGGTGCCAAAGCATTTGACACCTTAACAAAATTTGCCGGACAAGTTCCATTCAGTCTAGAAGAGATTGCGGCCGCGGCAGGTAACCTTGCTGTTGTATCCAAGGACGCAGAAGAACTAGGTAAAAATTTAGCCATAACCGGTAACGTTGCCGCGATATCGGGTTTGGATTTCAAGACAGCGGGTGAACAGATACAGAGGGCGTTGTCGGGTGGTATATCGGCCGCTGACCTATTAAGGGAAAGAGGTATCAAGGCCATATTGGGTTTCAAAGATGGTGTCAAGATCACAACCGAAGAAACAGCAGAAGCATTAGAAAGAGATTTTGGTCCAGATGGTAAGTTTGGACAGGCGGCGGAAGCACTTGCCAACACATTTGATGGTATCTTATCAATGGTTGGTGACAAAATGTTCCAATTCAACAAGACGGTTGGTGAGGCCGGTGCATTTGATCAATTAAAGGCCGCTGTTGGTTTGTTTGATGATTTCCTTGAAGGAAGATTGGGAGATATCAACGCAACCGCAGAAAAACTTGGTGAAGGTTTTGTCACTTCAACGGAACAGATCATACTAGGAGCCGGATCAATCCTTGACGCATTGAGTCCGGTCATAAGATTCACAACTGACAGTTTCAACAACATAGTTTCGGCCACAAATGGCCTACCTGGTTACATCAAGGCGCTGGGTATATTTGGTTTCCTTGCACTGGGTATCAAAGGCAAGTTAGTGGTGGTGGCCATAGGTGCTGTGGCTGACGAGATAGCCGGCATCATGGCAGACTTGACAGATTTTATAGCAGGCAGTAAAGAAAAACTGGCAGGATTCCTAGAAGCAATAGGATTCGAAGAAAAGGCCGCCGAACTGCGTCAGAATGGTGCATCCATGAGAGATGAGGCAGAGGCCTTGAGAAACAAATTCAAAGATCTAGGAAAGGGTTTTGGTGAAACGGAAGATGACCTTGATGCCATGCTGATGAAGATGGCGGATGGCACATTGGAAGAAGGCAAATTCACGAAAGCCGGTCTTAAAATGATCCAGATGTTGCGTGACAAGAGAAAAGAGTTGAAAGGCGTTGAAGAAGAACTAAACGCCAACATCGAAGCCACGAAACAACAAGAAGAACAACTGGGTGCTGTGGAAGAGGCCATTAGGAGTTACAAAGACGGTTTCTTGGCCGCTAAAGACAGTGTCAACGTGTTGGAAGAACTGAACAAGGCAGGTGCAAGAACATTCAAAGGCATGGAAGATGCACTTGTTAACTTTGTGATGACCGGAAAATTAAACTTTAAAAATTTCGCAAATTCTGTTATTCAAGATTTGATTAGAATTGCAGTGCGTAAAGCCTTGGTATTTGCTATTGACAGAGCAACCGGCGGTCTCGGAAGTATCATAAGTGCTTTCTTTGGAAGGGCGGCCGGAGGTCCAGTGGCGGCAGGACGTCCATACATGGTTGGTGAACAAGGACCTGAATTATTCGTTCCACAACAGACAGGATCGGTTGTTCCAAACACACAGATGGGTGCCGCGATTGGTGGTGAGGTCAATGTAAACTTCAACATCAATGCTGTTGACGCCGCGAGTTTTGATGAACTATTACTATCAAGGAAAGGACTCATAGTTGGTACCATCCAACAGGCATTCAGACAGCAGGGTAGGAGGTTTGCTTAATGGCATTGGAAGACAGGATCCAGACTTTGAACTGGAAGAGCAATTATGAAAAACTTACCAACACCGCTTTGAGTGGCAAGAGGTATACTGCTGATTTTGGACAACAATATTGGAGTTTTGAGATAGAGACACCACCGCTTACTAGGGCAGACTTCCAAAACAATTTCGCAGTGCTATTCAATGACATAGACAACACAGCAGTGATCAATGTCAAACCGTCTTTGTTACATGATGCCGGTGGTAGGGTTGGTTATACCGATCCATCAAGTATTGGTCCATCGGTATTAGAAAGCCCAAATGCTTCTAGAGGCGCATCACAAATTTATTTTGAATTATTTGACACCACTACAGATGGCATGGCATTGACATTTGGTGATTTCATACAATTTGCCAATCATGATAAAATTTACATGATAAATGAAAATGCCAGTCTTGATTCAGGTGAGTGGGGAGGTGCACCGACCACGGCAGGACCATTTTTGATTTCGCCTGCTCTCATGAAAGCAACCACCACAGGCAATGTGAGAGTAAATGATCTATCTGTCAAAGTAGTTGGCATCGGACCAACGAATGAATTTAGAACAAATGAAGATGGCGTTTATGTGTTTTCAAAAGAAGTAAGGGAGGTTTATTAATGACTTTGGGCATCAGTGTCAATAATAATTTTGATGATACGGGTAAGGCAGTAACATATCAAACCTTGAATCTAAGGAGTGTAAATTATTTGATTTCAAACATAGATTCATCACAAGTTTACAAGCAGAAATTTCTAGGACAACGTTGGGCCTTCACCATCCAGTCACCACCATTGTTGAGATCTGAGGCATTTGAAGTCATGGGAAGACGATACACCGGTGAATTTTCCACCAGTATTGTTCCACCAGTCATATCACAAAGCAGTGGCACGGCATCTGGTACAATATCTGTTAGTTTGACATCAAGCACGGATCCTGCTTACAATTACACCAAGGGTAGTACCACCATAGCGGTAACTGGAGGTAGTGGCACATTGAAAAAAGGAGATTTCATCAGGTTTTCGGACCATGACAAGGTATATCAATTGACCGCAGATACCAATCTCGATGGAAGCAGTGTTGACACAGTATCAATCTTTCCTGGATTATTCCAAACATTGACATCTGGTACCAGCATAGGTTATAATGATGTGGTATGGACAGTGGTAAATGCTGATGATGAGACAGAGATTGAAACAGATGAAAATGGTTATTATCAATTCACAATTAATTTTATAGAGGACGTTTAATGCCTAGGATCACTAACTTAACAGATACACAATTAGCAAGATTTGAATTCGCACAATTGAGGATTGTTGATCTAGTGAGATTGGAATTGCCAAATGGCACCGTGAAAAGATTTACGAACCATAGCAGTGATTCATATTCAAACATCGTAGATGGAAGCACCAATGAATTATACTTGGCAGGACAGGGATATGACTCACACAGTCCTATACCGCTCACCCCACAGGTCAATGCCAACAGGATCGAGATAACCTTCAGTGCAGTGGAGACCGATTCCAGTGCCACAGAGCCCATAGCAAGGACACTTCTAAACAATCCAATATCAGGTGGAACGGTCCACATAATCAAACGTGTTGATCCTGGTCTTGATGATGCCAGCAATGGAGGGGAATTCGTAGCATTCAAAGGATTCATGGATAACCTTTCGTACAAGGTCACAAATGTAAACAGCACCATCACAATCTTCTGTGGTGGCCCATTTAGTAATTTTGATCGCACTCCAATATATGGTTTCACAAATACCGCTTCACAACAGAAAGTATTTCCCGCAGATACAGGTTTTGATTTCAGTGCCAACAACGTTAGAAACATAAGGTGGGAGGAATAGATGGGAATATTCAAGAAAATATTTAGGGCAGTCACAAAACCAATCAAGGCCATAGTTGATCCAGTCATAGATCTCGGTGCATCCGTTGTCAAAGCGGTGATATCACCATTTACTGGAGCATTTGATCTACCAGATGTGGCAATCAACACTGACATAACCAGTTCAGAAATAAAAGCCGCGACGATTGTGGATTTCAATGCCGCCAACAAGGCAGTGCCTGTGTTGTATGGTATAAGATTAGAGACAGCAACCATTCCGGTATTCATAGGCACGTGGGGTGACAACAGTGCGGACACCAGTAGACAATATCTATACATGGCGGCCGTGATTTCACAAGGGTTCCATGGCGGCAACAGTGACATAGGTGTCAATGGTGCCATGGGCAGTCTTCTCTCAAGGATGACCATTGATGGCAAGCCTGTACACCTTGGTGGTTTGACCAACACTGCCAATCCAAACTATTCGCAAGGATATGATGGATCCACTGCTTTGAATTTACAGGATTCAGATGGTGGTATATTTGCAAGTGGAAAGGGCGGGGTCCAACCCACACAGCATACCATAACGAAAGGCACTTTTGCCAACAGACTGAAGATACAATATTTTGATGGTAGTTCGGATCAACCAGTTTCATCATTGCTGGATGAACACCCGGAATGGAGTCCGACCGGTGCCAGTAAATTAAGTGGAATGCATTATGTCGCGTTGAGATTTGAGATCAAGGCCGCGGACGAGGTAGTGGGTGGTTCAGATGGGAATGGCACGTTTGGTAATCCTTACAGTAATGTACCAGCAGTTGTTGTGACTACAAGTGGTAGGAGCATTCCTAATCTCATCGCCAGTAAAGCGGCTGATCCTGGATATGAAGAAAGATTTGACAGCAACTACGCTGACAATGACAAGACAAGATATATCAGTTTCCACTTACCGTTGGCAACCCCAAATGCAAACGGTGAATTAGTAACACAGGAAAAAGATGAAGTGCATGTTGAGACAGTGCCCGCAACCACTGATATTGAATTCCAAAGATTTGACAAGTTCCAAAGAGAAAAATTTAGTGATGGATCCACACAGCCATACAACATCCACAACATACTTTTCAATCTAGGATGGACTTATGAGTATGTGTTTTTCTATCCAGGCACAATCACCTTCGGTGCCACCAGTGCCACCACGCAATTTGGAGGCATTTCAACCTTATCTGGTGATTTTGGATTCCAAGCGATATGGTTAAAGCACGTGGGTGGCGGACATTATGAATTGATATCCAAATTGCCAACCGGTTTCAAAGTGAGGGCATTGAGTGGTGCTTTCACTTTCTTTGGATACAATGACACTGGCACGACAGAGGCCAAGATTAATGGATCTTATCCTGGGGAGGATGTTGGTACTGACAGTGCTGAATACAGATTTTATGCACCAGACAATGTCACACAGGCCATTGAAAATGCCCATCTAGCCGGCAATGATATGATTTTAAGGATTAGGGTCAGAGAGACCAATCAGAATGACACCTACAACATAACTGGGGTGGATCTGAACAGTGCGGCCAATTTCATAACATTAGGTATAGTAAATGAAGACAGTTCAAAACCCGCGGACAACTTCTACACTTCAGTGCCGCTGAACGCAGAGATCTATGTGGAAGTAAAGAATGGACCTGCAAACTCAGACAAGTTTCCCGCAAGTTGGGATGTCACATTCGCCAATGACACTTATGACGCAGAAGGACTGGGATATCAAGGCTACAGACCAGACAACAACGTGGTTGAATATATCATTGATTACCTGGTAAACCCAAACTATGGTTTTGGATTGAGCTTGAACCAGATAGACCGCACCAGTTTCATCGAAGCGGCAGTGGCCGTGGATAGACTTCCGGAATTCTTTGATTTCGACAGGACCATATTCAATCTTGGAGGTGGATTCCTGTCAGTGTTCGACCGTAATGAATACATGTACGGTGAGAACGCAACCACAGGAGCCAGTGTTAATGGTAGCACGGTGCGAACACTGAACAATGGTTATGACAGGCAGTTCAGGTTAGACACGGCCAAAACTTTCATCAACAACTTGAACCAGATGCTGTCCTCAATAGGTGCCTACATGTACTACGCTGATGGCAAGTTCAGGATTAAACTGGAAAACGCTGGTGACCCTGAGGACTCGGAGCGGATACCACCGATAACAGCACTGCCTTTGATGGCGACGGTGACGGATGATGAGATAATTGAAGGCATAGGTCTATCCACCAGTGCCATGAATGATAGGTTCAATCAGATCAAAGTGGACTACACTGACTTGGTCAACAACTCACAGCCCAACAGTGTGCTGTCACCTGATCCGGTCGAAGACAGCACCGACATAAGGACCAACTATCTCAATGAGGATGGTGGCAAGATACTTGAGGGATCATTCAGTTTCCCAGGCATCTTCGATCGTGTGACCGCACAGAAACATGCGACACTGCTGTTGAAGAAATCAAGATCACAACCACAGATAAACTTCCAATGTAGCAGTGTTGGTATAAAACTTGCTCCGGGTGATTTCATGCGATTGAACAGCATCGCAATGGGCATCAATGACGTGTATCGTGTTACTGACGTGGTGTTCAATCCCGACAACACAGTCACGATCAATGCGATAAAACACGTGCCGGACTTCTATGATGTCACTGACACTGGCCAGAAGTTTGAGGCACAGCGAGACATCCTAACATAGTTCCAGGAACCTTTTTGGACCAATCCATTTGACGTCAGCACCGAAGTGTGGCTTGTGCCTCTCATGCACGAAGACGAGTTCGTGCTCACGGGCCAGGCGCTGTATGATGTTGAGTTTTTCTCCGCTCTGCTTGCCGGGTTGGTGCTGACGCCATGTGTACAACCGGTCATATATGGAACCGTTGCTTTCCCCCCAGTCACAGCCCACCACAAATATAGGACCCTGACACACCTCGGACGCCACCACCAGGGCCAAGGTGCCTGAATCGTAGTAGGGAACGCCAGTCTTGATGTCGTGCCATGTATCAGTGCGACAGCGTGAGCGTGTCCAGTACTGGACCCCGGGCTGTGGCGCTATGAGATCCACACACTGTTGGTCGTAGGCACACACATGATCCACGTCACGATGTTGTTCTATGAAGTTACAGCCTATCTCCAAGGGTTGTCGCGGTATGTCAAGGAACTGCCTCACACTGGGACCATTGAAAAATACCACCGCTTCTTTACCATGCCGCATCGTGAATATTTAAATACCAAGAGGTCAGTGAGCAATGAAACCCGAACAATTTGAACGACGACTCCAGGAATTGGGCTACCGGCGTAGGCCCGCGGCCCGGAACTATGGCCGGGGGTATCGCCACACAGTCACCGAACACGACTGGCTACCGCCCCGGCGATCACCCACATGCAGGCGCAGGATCCACACTGGTCAATTGGTGAAGTACTGGCATGGCCATCGCACGATCCGATGCCTGTATTGCAGTTTCCGATTCCCCGATTAAATACCTGAGTATATCTCCTGATATACCACAGGTGGTGATCACTTCATAATCTATGCCATAGACTATATCCTTTGTGGATTGCCACCTGATCCTATACTGTGAATTCCTCGATGTGATTACGTAGATTATGCATCAACCAGGCACGCTGTCGTGGGGTCAATCCGCCATAATCACGATACCAGGCCATCTCACCCAACATCTGGTTATACACGGCACCGGGCACCCGGTGATCGCTTGGCAAGTGTCGTATGAAGTGTTCGGTCATCTGGAACAACTGGCGGTCAGTGAGCTCGATGTCGCGGTGATGGCCAGACCAGTTGTGTATGTGTTGGATCGCATCACTGGCCAGCATCTATGACCTCCCACACCCGTTGTGCCTGTTGCGGATTCAGCCATGCAATGAAGTTTCTCCTGGTGCAGTCGGCACATTCTAACCTGTAGAGTTGGTCATTCGCGGTTGATACCACACGCACAGTGATCCTGGTGCCGACGATAATTGGGTGAACGATGTAAT
>Ga0222718_10003632_pt1 | contig 13149 bp, 10 predicted proteins | sample C33_27DmetaG_FD_165045 | JGI IMG/M metagenome (GOLD analysis project Ga0222718, IMG submission 165045) | Estuarine water microbial communities from San Francisco Bay, California, United States - C33_27D | ecosystem: Environmental > Aquatic > Marine > Unclassified | place: USA: California... | reverse complement strand
AAGAACTAGGCGAAGAAGGAGTAAAGTGTTTAATTTTAGAATCTTTGTATGCCGACTATGATATTGAAACTCCATCTGAAGAAGACGTAAAAAATCAGATACTTGATATTTTTTCAAAGTTAGACATATCAAATAAAACAATCATTACCTCTACATTTAGTTCCCACATTGAGCGTTTGAAAACTTTAGTTGATACTGGAAAATATCTGGGAAGAAAAGTATGTTTACTTGGAAGAAGCCTTGATACGCACTCAAGCATTGCAAGAGAATTGGATATTATCGATTTGACAAGTGGAACAACGATAGTAAGTAGATTTGAGGAAATCAATAATTTACTTGAAAACGTATACGCCGATCGGGAAAAGTATTTTTTGATTTGTACGGGTCATCAGGGTGAAGAGTTTTCAGTGCTTTCTAGAATTTTAGACAACAGGTTCGATTTCTCTATTTCAAAAGACGATATTATGTTGTTTTCATCTTCAGTGATACCAACAGAATTAAACCAAGCTTCATTTTCTAAACTTGAAAACAAGATGAAAAATAAAGGTCTAAATCTAATAAAAGATGTACATGCATCAGGGCATGCGGGATTAAAAGATCATAAAAAAATGCTCAATTTGGTTAATCCAGAAACTATTATTCCTGCACATGCTGGTCATGATAAAGCAGTTTATATTCAAAAGTTAAGCGAAACTACTGGAATAGGAAAAGCTTTACTTACTCAAAATGGCGATCGAATAACACTTAAATAAATTATTTAAAAATAAAGAAAAATTTCAGATACTAAATAAGTTTTCTATCCAAAAAAATTTGTTGAAATTGAATAAAAATTATAAAATAAATTTATGGCCAAAACGCAACCAAAAAAACTGTACATACATAACGATGTAATAGAAAAAGGCAATAAAAAAGAGTTGAAACAAAGCTCGCTTAATAAAAGAAATTACTATTACGAACAATTATTAATTTACGGTTTAAGACTGCCTCAAATAAAGTCAGTCTCCGGAAAAGCAAAGGGGTGGTTCAGACTACCTTTAGGTGGTGGTAGTAATGGTAAGGATAAGTATTTATGGTTTGCTTCAGGTACGGCAGGATATGGAAAAGAGATTGGACTTAAAAATAATGAAATATTAATTAGAAGTATACGTGACCATGATGACACAAAATACGATTTACAACCTGGTGGAAAAACCAAATGGAACCCTTTAGATTTGAAGGAAATAGATTCCGATAAAGAAAACTATAAAGCCTTAACAGAAATACAAAATCAGATAGTTAAATCAAGTTCTAATATAACAATTGTTGAGGGATTTCCTGGAACTGGGAAAACAATTGCATTATTAAAAAAATCTGACAAATACAAAAATAAAAAACAGATTTATCTAACTTATAGCAACCAACTTGGTTCGCGTGCAAATACTTGGTTTGAAGCAAAGAAAGAAATTATAAAGGACAGAACTGTTTACACTTTTAATGACTTTTTACTGGAATTTGCGAAAGTAAATAAATTAAGTTTCAATGTATCTGAAAAAATTCATAATAATCATTTAGAAGGAGAAGCAGGATTTAATAACTTCATTGCTGATGAAGTAAAAATGAACCTTGAGTCATGGGCAAATAAAGAAAATAAAAGAAACAATACTGCTTTATACCATGAACTTTATTCAAAAGCATTTGGTCTATATGATAAAAATCTTGAAACTCTGAAAGAAACAATTTTGGAGAACTATAAAAAAAGAGAGCAAGAGTTAAAAAAGCTTTCAAAAGTTCCGAAAACAATATTAAACATTATATTTAAGGAAAATAAAGGTTCAAAACTTTTTCCAAGTTTGATTGCTACAAGGGAATTAGTTAATTTATTTCTTAAAAATGAATTAAAAATACCACAAACTCTTGAGGGTGTGGAAGTAGTTCTCGTTGATGAAGTTCAAGACTTAACAGAAATAGAGTGCTTCTTGCTATTGCTATATTCAAAATCATTAGGAGGTAAAACAAAAATAGTTATTGCTGGTGACGAGTCTCAAACGGTACGACCCTCAGCTTTCAAATGGACAAAATTTAACGATATATTACATTTAAAAGCAAAAATTCATAATTTAGAGAAAAAAAAGGAATTTAATTTAGAGAAAAGCCTTAGAGCTCCTTCACAAATTGCAAAAATAATTCACTCAACACAAGACCTTTATAGAAACATAGATAAAAAATCAAGACCTTCTGTAAAAAAATATGATAGTAATGTAAAAGAACGTTATGGAAGAGTAATTTATTATTCGGCTTCAAACTTACAAGAACTAACTGAGATTACTGATGCTATTTTAGGACTTCCATCAGCTGCTTGCATTTATCCGGGTGGGAATATTCCAAACAAGTATCTATCCTCGCCGGCTTCAGAATTTATTTATACGACGGAGAGAGTAAAGGGCTTAGATTATGGAACAGTAGCAATTGTTGATGCTGGGAAATACCTACAAGAAATATTTAGAGATATTGAATCAGCTAAAGAGAGCAAAAGAAAGTTAGAAAATTTAAGAACAAAAATAGACAGGTTAAGGGTCGCTGTTTCACGAGCTACTGATATGTTGATCCTTCTAGATATTTCAGCAACAACAGCAGAAGTTAGAAAAGCATCTATGGATAAAGACATTGGATATAGAAGCTATGTTGAACAATTGTTTGGAAATACCAATGAAACAGAAATAGATGAAATATTTTCAATTATCTCATCCAAAGAACAATTAATAGATGAGTTGAGCCAAGACACATCGAAAGAGGAATTTATCATAAAGAAAATAGAACAAATAAGCAAAGCCATAGAGGACAACCCGCAAAGTGTACAGAATGACACACAATCTTTATTGCAAATATCAAAAAAATCATTTCATGAACATGAAATTGAGAAAACCCTTTACTGTAATGTTCAGATCTTAACGGCTGTTACATTTTTAAATTCAATTCTATTAGGTGACAAATATGATGAATTTAAATATTATAGAAGGATAATTGATAAAAGCCTCAATGAGTTAGCAAAGCAAAATTATTTTAAAAAATCTCTTGTAAATGAACTCAAAATTCTTACCTCGAAAATAGAAAAATTTAAAACAGCTCTTATTTTAAAAGAATTAGATACAGAAAATGTAGAAAACTTAAACAGCATTTTAAAATCTAGTAAACTTTTAAAAATTTTAGCTCTTTCGGGAACTACTAATTTAGATGTATTGAACCCTTCCTTTGAGCGACTTGTAAATAGATGGTTTGAAAGCTTAAAGGTTATAAATACCCCGGATGTAAATACAATATCTTTGATTAATGAAACTATTGCTGAATTTACAAAACGTTTTCTAGAAAATATAAAAGAAAAGAGTAGAAAAAAAGAGAAAAAAGATGTATTTAAAGATTCTTTAAGAATGATTTACAAAGAATGGGCTGAATTCTCAGAACGCTCAGCAAAAGGTATTAATAAAAAAGCTGATCTAGAGAAAGCTTTAGATTGTTACATGATACTATCTGCTCTATCCGGAAACAAAGATAACATAGAAAATGTAGTTCGCGTTATGAGGAGACTAAATAAACACAGTCATGCTGAAAATTATCTTCTAGATTTGGGAGGAAAAGCCAAATTAAAAGATTTTGAAAAACTACTTGATACAATCTATAATTTAAAGGAAATAATTTCGTCCATAGAAGATTTTGGTAGACACAATGTTTTCTTAGAAGAAGAGATAGATTTTATAAATGAGAAGCTAAAGAATAAAAGGAGTAAGAATCATGGGACCAATTGAGCATGCTGTATGCCAGATTGCTTTTAAAATAGAAAAAAAATATAATGATAATGAGTTTGTAGATCAAGTGTTATCTATTGCTGGTTCAATTCACAGTGTGGAAACTCCACCAAAAGACTGGGAAACAAATAAAGATTTAAAACTAATAGAGAAAATAGCAAACGAGATTAGAGAAGAAATTAAGTAGGTTTTATTAAAATTTTAGAAGACTTAGCAACAGAAACACAAATTGTTGTCCTTACACACGATGAGGTGTTTGCCGAGACATTAAGCAAATCTTCCCATGAAGTTAACTTAATTGATTTGAATGCCTCATAGCACCACAGAATTCATTAAATTTTACAAATCACCCTTCAGTTACTGGTGTAGTAAAACAAATAAACTAGTAGATGGAAAAAAAATTGATGCCAAATGTTTTGAAGCCAGTATTTTTTTTGTTAGTATTACTTTATGTCTGAATTTATTACAACTAATGAGAGGACATATCACAAATTTCGAGATTGCAAGTGGTTAGAGAAAACTCCAGAAGCAAAAATAATTTATCAAAAATATACAGACATTTTAGAACAGCAACCTTGTCGTGGGTGTACAAAAAGAGAAGATCTTGTAACTAATGGATTTGATCCTGATGAAGCAAAAAGATTAGTTACAGAGTAACTCTGCCAATTACCTTTTCTTTTAATTCTCCATCAAACGAGCCTTGACTTATTTCGTTTTCAATAAATGAAATTAAGTGATGAACTGGCAACAAACTTGGGTATTTTATATCTAAGTAAAAATCAAATAATTTATTAAGAGTATTTAGTTGCTTGTCATAAGTATTTATAGACAAGCTACTCCCAAAAAAGAGACTATCTAGTATCTGTGGGAAATTGATAGGATTTACTAATAGTCCATTTTCCTCACCGTCTTTCAACAATTTAAAACCTACCAAATATTCATTAGAATAAATGCCTAACAGATCTGCATTAGAACCACGTTCTTCTGGTTCTTGATTAAAAATTTCTTCAAACTCTGTTAAATGAAAATGTAGAATGTCCAATGAGCCTGAGTTCGAATCAATACTTTCGGTATTTAATTCTAATTTCTGCATAATTTCTAGGATTTCTTTTCTAAATACGTTCCCCCAAGGATGAAGGGGTTCGTTCCCATCCTGGATCCATAGCTCATTTAACACTTTCATTTCATAAGTATTTTTCTTTTTATTAATTTCATCGATCGTTTTTTCAATTTTTTTTGCATCTTTATCGTCTACAAAATTTTTAATTGCCTCTGCAATTAAGTCTGGAAATTGCCCAATAGCAAATGACATGTCTCTTTGACGATCAATAAGTCTTTTATACATATTGCTTTCAATACTGAATGGGTACCAAATATTATCAATTAATACCTCATCTTCTTTTTGACCTAACCTAGCAATTCTTCCAATCCTCTGCTCAAGATCACTAGGTACCCACGGCACATCTACGTTAATCATGTAAGAAGCTGCTTGCAAATTCAGACCTTCGCTAGCCGCTGAGCTACAAAATATTACTTGAATTCGGCCGTTGTTTAGTGCTCTTGTTATATCTCTTTTTTCAGTCTTTCTATGTTCACGGTCATTTGCGTATTTAATTCTTCGATAGTCTCCTCTATAACTTGCAAATCCCATATAAATTTCGTTACTTTCACAATAAGAAATAACAGCTCGTTCAACTTCATTTAAAGTGTCTGTATATTTAGAGAAAATTAATAACGGTTTTCCAGGATTTTTATCTATATGTTCAGAAAATAACCTGACAGTTTCATTAATTTTAGGGTCAGGATCAATACCTTCAGGAGTACTATTTATAACTATTTCTGCCAAGTCAACATAGGTATTTAATGCTCTTATCTCCGACTCACAATTTTTAATTACATTTTCCCAGTCAACACTGACTAATTCACTCTTTGTTAATCCGGCAATTATTGTATCTTCGTCATCATTTTCATCAGAATTCTCAAAAAATTCTTTTGTAATTTTATTCTCCTTAAAGCCTTCAAGGGAATTAATAAGATGTTCTCTTCTGTTTGTGATACTCATTTTTGCTGACCAAAAACTTGAAGTGAATCTTTCTTGTAGAGAATGCCTTCTAAGGCCAAGAGGTAATTGCTTGTCAGGTGTAATAGCAAGTTCAGTTATTTGATAAAATGTATCTACATACTCCATAATGCTTGAAAAGAAGTCATTCAGCTCATTTGAAATATCAATTGGAAGAATTGGAGATGGTCTTAGAGTTCTTTTAGGTATTTTATAAATCTCAGAAAACTTATTAAGATTTTCCTGGACATTTCTTGAAGTTAAAATTCTTGTCGGATGATAAATCGTATGAAACTCAATTAATTTTTTACTATTTTCAAAAAGCCAAGCATTATCAACTTCACCATTTTTAAGTTCGTTTACAAGGCTGTAAATTTCTGGAGAATTGTGAAAAAAACGTTCCTCTGATTTATCAATTACTTTAATCAGTAAATCTTTAATTAGGGATAGGTCATCTAAGTTAAATTTGTTGTTTCTATCTGTATAGAAATCATTTATTATAGAAAGAGATTTTTCATAATCTTTCTCACTAATTAACTCTTCCACTCCCAACAGATCTAATAAAAAGAAATATTCATCTATATTTTTTCTCATTGGTGTTGCTGTTGCAAATGCTATGTGTTTGATTTCATTAGAGATTTGTTCCACAACTCTTCTAAAATTCGTTTTCTTTGCTGAACCATCATAACCTCTGTGCATTCTGGCATGATGAGCTTCATCAATAACCAAAAAGTCGGGGTAAGAATCGTTTTCTAAAAAGATATGTTGCTCATTTGATCGAACTGCCATAGATTTAGACATAATCGCTAAAGGTGGAAAATTATCGTTATATCTTAAAGGATTATTTTCTTTAATGCCTTCAAATTCTTCATCTTTATAGACCCAACTTTTTTTTGTTCTGTCATATCTTGCAAAGTCTAGATCAAAGTGTTGTTTCATTTCATCTTGCCACTGTTCAGTCAATGTTGGTGGTGCCAACACTAAAACATTATCTACTAAATTGTTTTTAATTAGATAAGCTATCAGCGTTCCTAATTCTAGAGTCTTACCTAATCCAACTTCATCAGAAAAGAGAATTCTGATTGGCCACATTTTTAGCGCTTTTTGTACCGCATTTATTTGATGTGGATATAGTGCTGATTTACCTAAATTAAATTCATGGAAAATTGGAGAAGTTTGTAAATCTTTTTTAAAGTCTAATAAATTTTTATTCTGATTATCTTGTGATCTTCGGTCAACATATTTTATAACATCTTCTCTTGTAGGGTTACCAATTGCTTCAAGGAGCCTTTGAGCATATTCACTATCAAGCTCTTTTACCTCTGTGTTTTCATCATTATTGTTCCAAATTCTCCAAAATATTTCCTCCTTTGTTGGTGCTGAAGGGTCTTCTGATGAAAAGTACTCGGTACCAAAGTCCCAGTTAGTAAAAATATCATGAATTTCATAGTTTTTTTCAAAACCACTTTCTGACATATTACCCGACCCAGAAGCAGCTATTTTATTTCCATCTCCATCTTCAAGAAGGTACATTTTAGGATGCCATAGTTCTCCATTTTTATAATTAGCAACTTTAAGTTGTAATTTTTCATCTAAAATCAAATAAGCAATAGTTGCAATTGTAAATCGTGAATTCTCATTTCTTACAAGCTCAACATCTTCGCGTAGTTTTTTTTGAAAATTTTCAATTTCTTCTTTTTGAAGTTCCTCGGTAGCCCCTTTAAGTGTCCTTTCATCATCTACTTGATCTCCAATAACAATTTGAATTACTCCATCATTACTTAAAAAATAGTCAAGGGTTTTTCCAACAGCTTCAAGAGATCCAATACTGTAATAAGCAGTAAGAGCCCTAAATGTTTTTGTGTTTTCTTTGAGTGCAGGTTTTATTACATTGTTAAGTAATTTTCCACTACCCTCTACTGTTTTTCTTAAACGTAAATCTTTGTAGGGCAATTTAGATTATTCTTTTCCATGTTTCAATTAAAACTATATGGTGGTTCATAGGTTCACCGTGTATGTTTTTTGGCGCTATATTTTTCTTATTTATCTGGATTTCAACAAAATCTTTTAACCACTCCCAATCCTGCATTGTTTTTTTTCTACCTGATTTATATTTCTCAATTTTTTTAATATCCTGCTCTTTAATACCCCAGTCTTTTGCTTCATTAGCAATATCACCCCAGATACTTTTGTCTATAACACTAATTTTTTTCATCCAAGGATTAGAATTCTCATTTTTTTCAATTTCGCTTAAACCATTAAACATATCATTAGCCATTTTGACTAGCATTGCAATATTATGCCTAACCCTTCCTGCTCTATTTAAAAATACACCTCTTGTTTGCTCTGGTATTTTTAATATTTCATATAAAAGTGAAGTGTTTCTGTACTTTTTAAGAACTGGAATCAATTCATCTTCTTCTATAGAACTTAAAAACTTTAAAGCGGTAACTTTAGCAACAGTAGTATTTAGTTCGTCAGCTAAAGATAAATCATCAACACCCTCAGGCCAGTGATTAAAAAGGCTATTTAATATATCAAGTAGTTGATCTTCATAATCAGCTAGATCTTGATTTTCAGATTTTTCTAGGGTTAATAATTCTTCCCAAGCTTCTTTAAATTTTTTATTCATTTTTATAAATATTCTCAATCCAAGATTTTGCATATGCAAATGCACGTGCATTTTGTATATTTTCTTTAAGTAAAAATTGATGAATCACATGTTCTTTTACTAAATTTAATGACAATTTTTCCCACTTACCTGTTGCAGAGTCGCTTGTCATTTTTTTCAGCATATCTCCCATTTCCTTATTTATGCCGTCGGCTTCATTATCAATAAATATTTCGATTTGTTCTCCCGTTTTTTTCCAGTCATAACTACTTCCATCAGTCTTATCTTTCAGTATGAGGAGTTGATATGTTTCACCGTGAAAATTAAAAGAATTTTCATCGATAGGTTCGAATATTTCAGGTTCCGGGACTTCTGGAGAAGCTGTCGGTTCCGTACCTCCTGGTTCATCAGACCCTTCTGGACTAGGTTCCTCAGGATCAGTAGAGGTATCTGGGTTATCTTTTAAAAATTTCTCTAACTCTTTTGGAAATTTTGATTTTACGTCTAATAGTTGGTGTTCTTCAAAATATTTATGCCACTTCAAGGCTAGAAATTTCTCCCTTTCAAAATCATCTTTACCCATTTCTATAGTTGAGTATCCACTTGAGGAACTAACTAATTTAGCTGCACCTTTCATCACTGGTTCCAATGCCTTGTGAAATTCTTTGTAAAACCTTGTGGTTCTATCCAAATCATCTTTTCGCTGATTAGGTGTTAAATAATTTGTACTTAGATACCCTTCTATAACAGCTGATTCGTTACTCCACCATTTACCAATTTCTTGGTCTTTATATACAACCATTTGAAGTTTTCTATACAACGACAATCCACCTGCTTGATATTGTCCACCTTTAAAATTAAGCCACACGGAAAACTGAACTCTGGTATCAATTGTTTTAGTGTTTTCTCTCCAAGAAAATGGAAATTCAAAATCTATGGAGCTGTATGGAATTTGCCCACCCTGTTCTTTACCCCAATCTGGTTCACTTATTTTTACTCCATTGAACTTTATCTCTACAGCAGGTCCTAGATGATTTTCTTGGGTGAAAAAATGCCATGCATAACATAATTCATTCATTATTGATTCAGGGTTAAAATTAGTTCTTTTTATCTGCGAAATATAAATAAATGTTCCAGACTTTGTTTTAGCGGGATTAAATACTTTCTCTAAATCTTTTATTTTTGTTTTCTTGTTGTACCCATTCTCTTCAATATCACTGAGCATTCCGGACTTCCCAGCCTTAACTTCCTGTGCCATCTTGTCGATGGGCATTACCACATGGCAGAGATCCTTATTTTTCCTTTTTGAAACCACCTCAAAATGTCCTCCAAGATTTGCAGTTGCAGCTTTAAGCCCAAATCCATACATTCCCATTAAATCATCAGCACAGTCACTAAGCTCTTTTTGTACTTTTGCAAAACCCATGGCATTTTTTAATTCCTCTGGTTCCATCCCCCCTGCATTATCTTGAATAGTTATTTGTTTTGCTGACATATTGATGTCTATTGACAGTTTTGGAAGTTTTGCCTTTTTACCACAATATTCCTCTATCCAAGAGTCGATAGAGTTAGCAATGATTTCGTTTATTGCTAGCAATGGCTCCATGTCTTCAGCACCAAGAGCTTTGTAAAAAGCATTACCTAACTGAGGTTGAAATTGAGTCATTTATTTTCCAATAAGTTTACTAAGCCATCACCATCAACAATACTTAAATTAGCACTAGGAAGTGACAAATTTTCTACAAGTTTATTCCAGTAGTTTTTTATGTTTATTTCTTGCCAAAAATCTCCACCCAAATACAAAAGAGCTTTTTCTACAGAATCCATATTGTGCACCCAGTGACTGAGCTCTTTAGCGTATAGATCAATTTTCATCCAAGCTGTACCGGAGGGACTTTCTTGCCCCATATACCTTATGCAGTACTCTGGCTTGCTTTCTTTAAGGGCTATATAAATATTTTGCTTTGGGGTTCTTCTAGTAATATGATTTACCATCAAGGTAGTGTCGAGTTGATTTTTTATGGGAGAAATTCTATAACCATTGTTTTCAAAGATAGCGTACATTTCTGATTTGTAGTCACTTGACATGTTTTCTTATTTTAAATATTTGTGTCGCATATGTCTAGTAATATGTGTTACAACAATGAGTAAAATTACTAAGCCAACTCTAAAATGGGTTGGAGGCAAGTCAAAGCTAAAAAATTTAATATCTGACGCTGCTTTTTTACTTAAAAGTAAAAAAAACAAATCTTTTGATTATTACGAACCTTTTTTTGGTGGTGGTGCTTTATATTTTCATTTAAAGGATTTAGGATTTATTTCTTCGGCTTATCTTAATGATACAATTCCTCAACTAATTTCATATTACGAAACTATTTCAGGTAACGAAAATCTAGAGGATTTTATTAGAGATTGTGAAAAAATTGAAACTAAATTTAATAACTTATTAGCCCAAGAAGAAAGACCTATTACTGAGTACAAGGAATTAGTCACAGAGTTTAATTCTTTATGGGTAAAAGAAGTAGACACAAGCGAATCAGATGGAGAAATTAATACAAGCAGATCACATATTCAGATAACTCCAGAGGCTGTTGATATAAAAATTAGATCTGCTGTACTGATGCAATGTATAAATAAACTCTGCTTTAATGGAATGTTTAGAGTTAACAATAAGAATTTATTTAATGTTCCAATCGGTAGCTATAAAAAAATCAAGGTAATTGACAAAGAAAATCTTATGAATGTAAGTAAGTATTTATCAGAAGCATCATTAACTTGTAATACCTATAAAGAATCTCTGAAAAATATTAAAGATAAAGATAGTTTTATATATCTAGATCCTCCATATATCCCAAATTCAAATACGGCAAATTTTACTGACTACAGTTCTCAGGGATTTAAACAAAGAGACCACATTGAACTTGGTGAAATATTTCTAAAACTTGTAAACAGTGGAAATAATGTAATTCTTTCAAATAATAATAATCAACTATCAAGGGATATATTTCTACAAAGCAGTGAAGTATATGGGTATGAAGTATTTGTTTCAAAATCAATTAATAGTAAAAAAACAGGGAGAGGAAAAACAAGCGAGCTTTTAGTTTCATCTTTCAACCTTGATGAGCTGGGGTTAAGTAAAGTCTAAATTTAAAAGTCAAACTCGCCTTGTGTTAGGTTTTCTTTTTTTTCAACTTTATAAAAAGGATCATCAGAAAGTATGTCTAAAAAAGCCTCTCTACTTTCTAAGGCAATATTAAGTAAACTCTTCTTAGCTAGTGAAACAAAGACAGCACAAGATCTTGCCTGGCAATTTAATGATTTTTTTGGGTTAAATTCAATGTCCGTAAATGCATCGTAATCTAATATTTTATTGAATAAGTTAGTATTATCCTCTTTAAGTTTTTGGTTAACAGCATTTATATATAGCCAATCATAAAAAGCAGTTTTTGGTTCACTTTCCCAAACCTCTCCCTCAAAGTTGAAATGGATTATTACATAATCTTTTGAAATTCTTTCATCTTTTTTAACCTCAGAAGGATTTTTCTTATATAGGTCATGGTAAGGTCCTCCATTCCGAAATACCTTACTTCCTTGGAAAGCGACCTCAAGCGGCAAGCTATTTCCTTTAGGGCTGGAAACTGATAAATTAAAAGCGCTAAGTTGATTACCTAATACTTTTTCTGATTTAGTAGATACTTCAAGTATATTACGTATTCCCTGAGAGTCAGCAGATTCATGAAGACTATTTACTGATTTTTGTTTTTGAGAGGGTGCCATGCCAGAAAACCACTGGAAATCTACATTCTTTTCTTTGAAATAAATTCTATCTTCTTTGCTAACTATAAATATTGGTCTAGTTGCCATAAAATATACTTTTTTTCATAAAGATTCTTTTCCTAATATATACTTTACTGGAATATGTCGATGTACAAGTATTTCCGCATGAGGATCTTCTGAGTTTAGAAACAACTCAGGATTTCTTGAAATACTGGATGCATTTTTGTTTGTATTCATATCAGAAAATATGCAATCTAAATCTTTAAAAATGTTGTTACTAATCTTTAAAAAGGTTATATCTAAGCCACGTTTGTGTGCGTTTGCTGCCATCCAATGTTTTTTATGTGAGGATAATCTTATGTAACTATTCAAATCATCATTTATTTCTTGACGATATCTCCCGTCAAGATTTCGAGATATATTATCAGCATCACTACCTGGGAGGTAATCAACATCAGCAACATAATCTAGTTCATTTTCTAGGATTTTCCATGCCAACAAACCATGGTTTCTAATAGAAGGAAGGTTTGATTTATCGGTAAAGTGATAAAGACTCAACGATTCAAGCTTTTTTTGATTTTTGATTCTCTCTAAATTTTTAGCTTTTTCAAGTTCAAGACTTATTTTTTGAGCTTCTTCATGCTGTTTACGAACTTCATCTGCCCAACCTATAATAGTCATTCTTTTTTATTCCTTTATCTCCAAATCTATGATGGGTATCTCGCTTGTCATGTCATCTAACTTCTTTTGATACTGAGATTCTTTTTCTCTTATTACGGCACCATCTGGATTAGAGATCATACGTTCAAACTGTGGAACATCGTATTCTTTATACCACGTTGGCGGTTTCCCCCTTCTCGCCTTTAAGTCCTCTGGTGGATTCTTTACTTCACGAATCCAACCATCAACATTCGTTAATTTAT